>OGXD01001660.1_pt1 | contig 16316 bp, 9 predicted proteins | sample 1576211 | NCBI WGS metagenome assembly OGXD01 (sample SAMEA3541470, study PRJEB24748) | human gut metagenome | biome: human gut; feature: human-associated habitat; material: faeces | place: China | collected 2012
TATGCCATAAAATAGGCTTTCCACCTATCTCAATCATTGGCTTTGGCTTAAACTGACTTTCCTCACTTATTCTTGTTCCGAAGCCACCGGCTAATAATACTACTTTCATTTATTCCTCCGCATTATGTATAAAACTCTCATATATGATGTAAAGTCGTTTAATGTTACTATCCCCTTTGCCTCAAAAAATATGTTTTACTTACGACAATAACTAACAACATGCTCATGTATGATGTTTAATAAATTAAATATTCATTAATTCTCTATCATATATTTAATGGTTTAATCTAGAAAATTATACGCACACAAAATATAATTGTCAAGTTGCTATACTAGTTATTAAAAATACAATAAGCATGTTACTGTTTACATGTCAACAAATCCATATAACAATAATAGTGGACAGATGAAATGAATTCTCTATCTGTCCACCATTATTACTTTATTATATTTACCTGAACCTATCTCCTCTTCTATAGCCAAACATTCTCATAACACTGCTGAATCTGAATTTCCTTCCTGAACAAAAGTCAGAATTGCCTGAATCACCATAGACTTTCCAATTGAATTTCTACCTGCAAACAATGTCAGATTGTTTAGTGTAAATTCTGAATCACAGGATACTTCAAAAGCAACTACTATCACTTTCAAAAGATACTAAGTCATCTCCCATTCTCCGCTCTCTCCCTCTGCCACTTAGCCTCATCACAATACACATCATACAATCTGTAATATATATCTGCTGCCTTAGTGTATCTTGTGCTTAAGTAATCTGCATTCTCTTTATATCTTTCTGCCATATTCTTTTCTTCTCTTCCCTGCGTAGGTGTATATATTCCACGACCATAATATATTGCATTTACATATTGATCTATCATATCTTCATCTGCATATTCTTCCAGCATCTCTCTTACAGCCTCACATGGATAATATCCATCTTCACCAGCTGGTGAATTTGCCAGAAGTCTTCCCATATGATAACTAAAGCGGTCTATCTGCCCGTTCTTTTTAAGCAGTTCCCTAAAATGTTCTATCCATTCTTTGATTTCTGTAGTATCCACTTTTCCACACTTTTCTGCCGGACAGAATTTTGTCTTTTTATATATATGATATACCGCTTCTATGTATCTGTTTTTCTCCTCATTCTCCTCTTTATTTTGCTCTTTTGGTAACATTTCAGCATTATCTGTTGTAGCAGCCTCTGTTATTTTTTCATATTCTTCAATTTCTTTACTTTCCTTATTACCTACATTCCTATTCACTCTATCTTTTTTAAACAGCAAAGATACAAGTTCTGCATAAGCCTCTGGTGATGCTTTCATACTCTTCTGAAATGCTTTCATATCATTCCACTTAAGTACACCTGAGTATCTTATTTCTATAGAAGCAAGTACATTACATTTTTCATCATCATCCATATACTCATCCTGTAGGATTGAAATTAGTTTCTTAAGGTAGTATGGCAGCTCTGATACGTTCTTTATATTTTCCATATCTTTTATTTCTATGAAATAGTCATATATCTGTGTTTTCGTAAAATCCTTTTCTCTCACTACACCATACAACATCATAAGATACACTTCAACAGTTCCATATTTCCTACATTCTTTAAACGCCCATATATATTTATCTGTCATATAGCCTTCTGCATTTTCCCAGAACATATGCTTAATGTGTTCTGGGGCATCATTAATCTTTGGTATATTTTCGCCCGAAAAGCATGATTCCAGTCTATATATCTGTACTATAAATTCATCATCCAGCTTTATTTTATCCTGCAATTTACTGATATGTGAATATATATCAACACCCCTAACGGCAAGTTCACGGCAGTAGTCTATTGCCATCAGTTTTCTATGCTCCTGTGCTTTATACAAAATTAACAGTATATTTTCATCATAGTCATCGCTAAAATAGATGCCAAGCCAGCTTCCAAGTGTTGTCCACTTTTCTTTTGCACATATGGATGCAAGCCTGGCTATGCTAAAGTTTTTCTGTCTGAATTCTTCAATCTTAGTCTTTATGAGCTGCTCTGATGCTTTTTTATTTTCATTTCTTCTGTTATCCTCACCATAAGGTACTGGATTAAGCAAAATACCGTTATTTTCCTGTATAAACAGATATTCGTATTCATATTCGGGTTCTTCTGTATGTATTTCATCAAGAAGCTTCTCATACTGTTTTATGACATTTTCCGGAAGTGCCCATTCTGCAGTATTAAAGTATCTGTTATTATATATTTTATTTCTCAGATGATTTTTAATATATATTCTTTCTTCATCTGACATCTGTGTCACTTCATATAACATATTATCAATCAAACTGTCCTTGTTTATATCTGGTATATCTTCCACTATATCAAGTAATGCCTCCCAGCGCTCCGGCTTAAAGTTTGCTTCTTTTATAAGAAGCTTCGTATACTGTTTCATCGTATCTTTTAAATCTGACAGTAAAACGCTTTCCGTTGTCACGTACTCTCTATAATGTGGCTTTATTATACTTCCTATTATACTGCTGTTGCCTGACGGCAATGCTTTATATACGTGATTCCATCCATTTTTATCATATGTAAGTGCCATCTTTGCTGCACCAGCCTTTTCATCAACCGTTCTGAATGCTGACAGATTAATCCAGCTGCATATCACCTTCTTTATTGAATCCTTAGGCGAATTAGACTGATACTTGTAACACATATCATCTACACGCAGCAGCCATTCAAACGCTTTTTTAGCATATTTTCTCTGGACAAGCAACGTATCAACTCCCCATAATATATCTATGTATGAATTTCTTTCAAACATTATATTATCACTCTGATTTGCAAAAAGGCTTAACAAACCTGTAGGATTACTCCACTCATTTTCAAGTCTTTTAAGAATAACTGATGGTGACAATTCGCATAATTCTGTAAAGAATTTTGATATGTATTTCCACTGCTTCTCATCATTTACATGTGCTATTATTTCCGTAACGATAGTATCCATTATTTTCTGTGAACGCCAATTATCCTTAATGCAGCCTTTCATAAGAAGTGCGTTAAGCATGCCTTTTCTTATATTTCCTGACCAGAACAGCTTTTCCCCTTTGTATTGAGCCTCGAATTTTTCTACATATGAATATGTAAAAAGTGATTCTGTCTCAACCATTACATCTACACATACTTTTGTAAAAGTTTTCCAGATTTTACTATCTGTTGATATATCAAGATATTCCCATGTATTCTGCACGCTTGCCAGATAATATTCTCTTTCGCTTCCATTTTTCACTATGTGTACAAAAGGTTCTTCATCATATGAATATTTTCTTACCTGTTTGATGAACTCATTATATTCAAGTTTACTAAGCTCTTCTATAACTGCCTTATCCCCCTCCGCATCCGTCCATTGTCCTACTAACATACAAGTAATTTTAACATTGTCTGACAATCCGTTAATCCATTTCGGCTTTTTTAAGAATGCGCCATTAAATATTTTTCTTTTCATTGGTATATATAATCCATGTGTTTCACTCACCAATGCATCTGCTTCACTTACATCCATTCCAGCACGTACAAGCGCAAGTTTTAGTGTTGAATATGTTCTTGGGCGCAGTACTATTTCCTTATCTGAAAATGATGGCAGCCCATCTGTAAATATAAATATATTGGTATTATTTTCTATTACAACTATCTCTTCCGCATAAAACCAGGGTATATATATATTTCCCGTCTCACCTATTGCCGTTAACTTATCCCAGTCTTCCTTACTTTTTACAACGAATATTGGACGTTTTTCTTCTGTTTTCCACAGTTCATTAACGACACAATATATCGCCTCTTCCATGCATCTGGCTCTTATATATATTTTTTCATTATTTTTTTGTTCATTAAATTTATTTATAAAATCATCATCATCTATATCAAAAAAATCTATTCCAATCTTAGGATTAACTGTTTTTCTTTTTAACTGGATATCAAGCTCATCCGTTGAATATACAGACATGCTGTTTTCTGAATATATCCTCATCTGATTACTTATATTTTCAAGCTTCTGGATAATCTGCCCACTTACTTTCTTTTGTTCTTCTCTCCAGTCACTCTGAAAGTATCTATCATATTTATCTGGTGCAGCTTCAACAAGCTCATACAACACAGCATTTAATATTCTGTCAGCATACAGATATGCTTCCTCATGAGGTATCTCGTATGCACTCATAAGATTGGTAAGTCCGTTACTAAGTCTTGATTTAAGTGTATATCCTGAATCTTTTGCAAGCTCTGCTGCCAATGCTTCCAGATTTTTTTCACATAAAATGTCAGCTATATCATCTATTATCTTATCTGCATCTGATTCATGTTCGATAAAAAATCTACTGTTGTCAACAAGCAGTTTTTTAAGTGTCTTTTTATCTTTTATTTTTCCTAAGAATTTCTTTCCAGCATCCACCAGATAATTTACCGCATTATTTTTAACTATTTCTTCAAGTAATTCGTCTACAACCATATGCTCCCTCCAACTATCCCGTTATCAGTTTATTTTTTTCTTTATATTCCTATCTTTCTATTTTCTATTTTATTATAAGTCCATCAAGGTTTATATATTTATCCTATATATTTTTTGTATTTTTTATTTATTATGTATTGACATTTTAAATCACACATTATATAGTATAACTATACTTAATTAAGTCTTTAATGTGTATTATACACTTATATTAAAGTTCTATATTACGCATTTCTTATGTATCACACTGGATTCAGTACAGCATTTTATTATCAGATTATCCCCATATATACACAACAAGGCATAATTCTATATTATGATCATTTTATCATATGATGTACCTGATGTAACAACTCACTTGTTATATATTTGACCACATGTTAGAATATATATGATTTCATAGCAGAATTGCCTGTTGTTAATTTTACTTATTGAATAAATGAAGTTTTAAGGAGATTTTGCTTATGAAAATTAACGATAAAGATAATAATTATTACAACAAAAACACTGATAACAATATAATTATTAAAAATGATAGTAGTTCCTCTACTACAACCAAACGATATAGTGATAACGTATTTTGTCTATTATATTCAGATAAGAAGAATTTACTGGATTTATACAATGCCCTGAATAACTCATCTCATACAGACACTGATAATCTTAGCATAACAACGCTAAAAGGTGGCGTGTATATGAAGTATAAGAATGATGCCTCATTTGTATTCAGCTATGAGTTATATATGTTTGAACAGCAGTCATCACTTAATTTTAATATGCCATTAAGGTTCTTACACTATGGCTCAGAAGTATACAGGAATATATTTCCTAATAATATGCTTCATAAAAGAAGTATGCTTAAGATTCCAACTCCACATTTTATTACATTCTATAATGGAAGAGAACGTATGAAAGAGCGTATTAAAATTCTTAAGCTGTCAGATATGTTTGAACATCCTACAAAGCATCCAGAGCTTGAGTTAATCGTTACGGTTATTAATCTTAATCCTGCTGAAGAGGCAACTGATATTATACATAGCACTACTGATGACAACTTTTTTGATAATAATATCAGACCAGCCATAAACGGATTATTCACGGATAACATATTAAACCGCTGCAAGTCACTCAGAGATTATATGACTTTTGTCACTAAAGTACGTAATAAAATGGATTTATCCGGTCTGGATGTCAGGACATCAGTTATCGAAGCTGTAGATGAATGTATCAAAGAGGATATTCTATCAGATTTCTTTATAAAGCATAGAGAAGAGGTGATTGATGTGAGTATATTTGAATACGATGAAGAAGGCGTTATGGAGATTCTCCGTGAAGAAGCCCGCACTGCTGGACTTGAAGAAGGACGTGCTGCTGGACTTGAGGAAGGACGTTCCGCTGGGCTTGAAGAAGGACGTATAACCGCAGCTATCGATGCCATTAAAAATATCATGACAAAGCTTGGCAAATCTGCTGATGAAGCTATGGACATACTTGATATTGATATTGATAAAAGAGAGGCCATTAAAAAAAAGCTGCAATAGTTATTTGCCCGCTTAAATATTAAACAATAAGTGGGGCGTAAACATTAAGAACATATTTCTTAATGCTTCGCCCCACTTATGTACTTTATCTGACAAACTCACAACTGTTATATTTTATATCTTCCTAGAACTGGTTATCTTTAAAGAATTCCCGCTTTCTTTCAATCATCTCATCTATTCTGCTGATATAATTCCTTACATCCTTGACATTCTCTATTCTCTCAATCCTTACTGAATGATTATCATCCGACTCATTATGGAAAACAACCTTGCTGCTTGCTCCAGCTCCACATGCTATTATAGTCTGTTTCTCTTCCATAATAAGTATGTTATATATACACTCCTTACCTTCCTTTGAATATCCTACATTTTCAAAGTTTCCAGCCATATTCTTCTGCCTGTACATATAATATGGTTCCATATCAAGCTTTTTTGCTGTTTCCTCTGTCATTCTTATGATCTCATCCGTATTTTTTGTTGACAGCTGCTTGTACTTATCTCTCCATATATTAAGCGCGGCTGCTCTCTTTATGGCAAGTGAATGTACCGTAAGACTTTCCGGATTCATAGCCTGTATCTCGCTAAGTGTATGCTTTACTTCGTCAACATCCTCTCCGACAAGACCAAGTATTATATCCATATTTATATTATCGAAGCCTTCTTCTCTTGCCATATTGTATACATTCTTTATCTGTTCTACAGTATGCTTCCTGCCTATAAGGTCAAGCGTTTTCTGATTCATCGTCTGTGGATTGATAGAGATTCTTCCAACATTATGTTTCTTAAGCACCTTAAGCTTATCAAGTGTTATACTATCTGGACGACCTGCTTCTACTGTGAATTCATGACATCCATCTATATCAAACAGTCTTTTAAGTTCTGTTATCAGTCTGTCAAGCTGCGCTGCACTAAGCGTTGTTGGTGTACCACCACCAAAGTATACTGTATCAAGTCTTCTCCCCTTCATGGCTCCTGATACGAATTCCATTTCCTTAATAAGTGCATCAAGATAACTATCAACGTAATCTTTATAGGCTCCAAGTGCATATGATGAAAATGAACAATACAAGCATATACTTGGACAGAATGGAATTCCTATATACAGACTATAACCATTTTTATAATCTATACGATTCAATATATCCATTTCTTTTCTGGCCACATTAAGTGCAAGTTCTGCTTTCTGCTCACTTGCCTTATGCTTATCCATAAAATGTCTTTTTATCGTTTCTTCGCTTTCACCATCTTCAAGCATCATATATGCTATCTTACTTGGACGCACTCCAGTAAGATATCCCCATGGAAGTGTTTTTCCGGTCTTTTTACTAAGATACTCATACAGATATGACTTGAACTTATCATGCATCTGGCTTTTATTAAGCCCTGTAACATCTGGTACCTTTATGTCTATAATAGTATCAATAATATCCACTGATGTATATTTTGAATCGTCTTCTATACTATCTTTATGATTATCTTTTAGATTCTCTTCTGTACTGTCTTTATGATTATATTTCGGATTATTTCTTGAATTATCGCTTTCTTTATATGCTGTAACCTCTGTTCTTGGATAGAATGAGCGCACCAGCACTATGGCATCATCATAAAATCTATTATCATCTATTTTAATATATATCATCATTATTCCTCTCTGTATACAGCTTCCCAAAAAAACACCACCTGCACACAATATTAAATATTCTGTCTAGTCTATATATACATAAAATATAAAATTTATAAATCGATTCCAAATTAAAATTTTAATTCACCAGAAACGGATTATTCACTCTTTCATAACCAACACTTGTGCCTTCTCCGTGTCCCGGATATACCTTCGTATCATCAGGAAGTACCATTACTTTTTCTTTTATTGAACGCACTATTTCACTCATGCTACCTCCAGGAAAATCCGTTCTTCCAACTGAGCCACAGAATAATGTATCTCCTGAAAAAAGCACTCCTATTTCTCTTACATAATAACAGCTTCCACCTTCTGTATGTCCAGGAGTATGAAGTGCTTCTATATCAAAGCCTGCAAGTTTAAGTATTTCGCCATCTTTATGCCATACATCTGCTTTTACTGAAAGCTTAAGCCCATATGCTTCACCAAGATTAATATGTGGCTGTTCAAGTGTATTCTTCTCATCACATGATGCATATACTTTAACACCATATTTATCTCTTACGGCATCTGCTGCCATAATATGGTCAAAATGTCCATGTGTTAACAATATTCCCTTAAGGCTGCATCCTGATTCATCTATCATTCTGCTTATCTCATCCTGGCTGTCTGCTGGGTCTATAAGAACACACTCTTTAATATCCATATTACATAACAGATAGCAGTTAGTGCCTACCATTCCTAATATTCTTGAATCTATTTTATACATATCTTCCCCTTTTAATAACTTTATTTTATATTTAATGATGTAAGTGAATTGCATAGCAATGTAGCAATCCTGATACATCAGTGAGTAACAGAATTTACTTTTGACACTCACATCACAATAATTATATGCTATCAAAAAACCGTTATCAACTCCTACTTGATAACGGCTTTTTCAATAACGGCATACGGCATTTTTAATATTATTTTTAATATTTTATCATTATTTGCTTTTTATGATAACTTATATTTACAAATCTACATCTTATCGCTATTTAGTTCTGCCGGTACTTGTCTTTATCAGCCCGTAGCTCTCTCAATATCTGTGACGCCATCTATTTTTCTTAGCTTGTCGATAAGTCTGTTAAGCTCTTCCTTACCTGATACCACAAATCCTAAGTTAATAGTTGCAATATTCTTCTTGTTTACACGGCTGTTCATGAATCTTACATCTATGTTAGCTTCTGTAAACAATCTTGATATATCAACAATAAGACCTTTTCTGTTACCTGCAAATATGTTAATCTCGGCACTGTATTTTTCATCTTTGTTCTCTGTCTGTTCCCACTCTGCTTCTATGAGTCTTGCACGCTCACTTGCCGGGAAGTTTAGTATGTTGATACAGTCTGTTCTGTGGATTGAGATACCTCTTCCTCTTGTAACAAAACCTACTATTTCATCACCTGGAACAGGATTACAGCATCTGGAGAATCTGACCGCAACATCGTGGATTCCTTTAACAACGATTCCACCCTTGCCCTTTTTATTATCCTTCTCCTTTTCCTTGCTTTCACTTGCTGCTATCTGTTCAAGTGCCTGCTTATCTGTAATCTCAGCCTTCTTTGTCTTTAAGTATTCTTCATTAAGCTTATTGACTATCTGCCCTTCTTTTAAAGCTCCATGTCCAACGGCAGCCATAATAGAATCCCAGTCCTTATAGCCATATTTTCTTAAGGCCTTTTCTACGAATTCAGGCTTATTTATCTCTGAAAGAACTATGCCCTTTCCTTTACAATAGTTGGATATAAGCTCCTTACCCTTTATTATATTGTCTTCCTTAAGCTCCTGCTTAAACCACTGGTTGATCTTGTTACGTGCCTGTGTGGACTTAACCATAGATAACCAGTCACGGCTTGGTCCCTTTGAGTTCTGTGAAGTTATAATCTCGATTCTGTCACCATTTTTTATCTCATAATCAATATTAACAAGCTTTCCGTTAACTCTTGCACCTACCATCTTATTGCCTACAGCACTATGAATACTGTAAGCAAAGTCTATAGGGTTAGAACCTGCTGGAAGTGTCTTTACATCTCCTGTAGGCGTAAAGCAGTATACTGAATCAGAGAACAGGTTAAGGTCATTCTTAATCGATGATAAGAATTCCTTGTTATCTGACATATCTCTCTGCCATTCAAGTATCTGTCTTAACCAGCTAAGCTTGGCTTCTTCACTCTTGTTTGTCTCACCTGTTTTGCCTTCTTTATACTTCCAGTGAGCTGCAATACCATATTCTGCTATTCTATGCATTTCATATGTTCTTATCTGTACTTCAAAAGGCTGGCCATTGGATGCTATAAGTGTTGTATGAAGTGACTGATACATGTTAGGCTTAGGCATAGCTATATAATCCTTGAATCTTCCTGGAATAGGCTTGTACATCTCATGTATTACACCTAAAGCTGCATAACAGTCTTTAACTGTATCAACCTTAATACGCACTGCAAATATGTCATATATCTGATCAAGTGTCTTATTCTGGTTAACCATCTTTCGATAGATTGAGAAGAAATGCTTAACTCTTCCATCTATCTCTGCTTCTATGCCGGCATTGCTTATATGCATACCGACTTCCTTGATTATACTCTTTATAAATGCTTCTCTGCCCGGTCTGTTGATATCCACCTGCTTTACAAGGTCATTGTAAGTATCAGGCATAAGATATTTCATGGAAAGATCATCTAATTCTACCTTAATCTTAGATATACCAAGCCTATGTGCTATAGGAGCATATATATCCATAGTCTCTCTGGACTTTTCCACCTGCTTTGCTGGTGACTGGTACTGCATTGTACGCATATTGTGAAGTCTGTCGGCAAGCTTTATAAGGATAACTCTTATATCCTTAGCCATAGCAAGAAACATTTTTCTTAAGTTTTCTGCCTGCACTTCTATCTTGTCATGCTGATAGTTAAGCTGTGTAAGCTTTGTAACACCATCTACCAAAAGTGCAACCTCATCGCCGAATTCTTTTGCCACATCTTCACTTGTCATAACAGTATCTTCAACAACATCATGTAAAAGACCAGCTATAATAGACTCTTTATCAAGCTCAAGCTCTGCTAATATAATAGCAACACAAAGTGGATGTATAATATATGGCTCACCTGACTTTCTAAACTGGCCTTCATGAGCCTTTTTTGCAACCTTATATGCACGTTCTATATCTGAAAGGTCAGATGATGGATGGTACATTTTAACTTTTTCTATAAGGTCATTATAAAGCTCCTCCGGGCTTGTAAAATCCGCCGGCGTATCCACTGATTTTTCTACTTTGCTTGTCTTAATATTCTTGTTTCCTGCTAATTCTATATTGCTCTCTGGCATATAATCTCTCCCCTCGTGTATCTATAATCCGGGTGTGCAATCTGTTGTTGTATTATTATATGATGTCGGGTCAAAATGTCATGGTTGATTCATTTATAATAATCAATTCATTTGACATGGTTCATTTGACATAATTGATTCATTCCTGCTTATATAACAATACTAAGACTGCCTTATTATATTTTATTTATTATTCGTGCTTATCATAAGAACACCTGCATTGAAGCGATATATTCTATATGGCAATAGCTTTCCATCTTTGCACCTGTTATACCTCAGCGTATAACTTTTCCATAAATTCTCTTGTTGCCACTGCATTTTCCGGAACAGTATTCTCAAGTGTACAATGAACATATGGCTTATATTCCTTGATCTTCTTAAGCAATAGTGGATAATTAAGTCCACCTGTTCCTGCTGCTATTGACTTAAGTTCATCATTCTCAACTACATAATCCTTGCAGTGGACTACTGCTATATCCTTTAATAACAAGTCAAATGCCTTTTCTATAATCTCGTCCTGCTTATCAATGTTTCCAGTATAAAGAAGGTTAACAGGGTCAAATATAATCTGAAGGTTTGGAGAATCTATAGCATCAAGCACCTTTCTTGCCCTCTCAACTGTGTTGACTATATGCTTCCATACAGGCTCTATAGCTACTATAACGCCAAACTGTTCTGCATATTTAACTATAGGTCTTAGGTTATCTATAAAACACTGAAGTGCCTCATCTGAATGATTCGCTGGTTCATACTTGTACTCTTCATTGACAGCACCTGTCTCTGTCCCAACAACTCCACATCCAAGTATACTTGCAAATCTTATATGTGCTTTATACTTCTCGACTATCTCCTTATGCTTTTCAGGATTAGGATTGCAAAGATTAAGATAGCATCCAAGAACTGCCACATCAACCTTATTCTCTGCACATAACTCCTTAATATACATAGCAAGTCCAGGTGTCATAGTCTCAACTCCCGGCTTAAACTCCTTTATAGACTTTGAAAGTGCTATATGCATACAATGAAATCCCTGCTTATGTATGTTAGGGATAAGCTCATCAAGTGGTGCATATGCAACATCATGTGCTCTGATACCTATTCTCATAATAATCCTCCATTCTTGCGTGCGAAAAATCTTATTTTTCACACTAATCCTCTTTTCTACGCTCATTTATCACTAAACTTCTTTTCTGTGCGTGTTTAATCTTGAATATTTTATATGTCTTACTATATTCATACATCATGCTATTTAAAATCTACAGATTTATTTCAGTTTAACATATCAATGCCCAAATGTCACTTATAAGTTCAATTTAAGCTTGAATTTAAGCTTGAAATATAAGCTCTATTTAAACTTTGACCTGATACAAAAGCCCCTGTAATGATAATAATTACTCAATAATAAATAAATACTACCATTACAGAGGCTCTCTTATTTTATATCATCTATTGATATACTAGATTGTACGATTAATTATAACATGAGCAATTAGAAACTCATATCATTCTTACTTATAGCATTATAAAATGTAGTCAGTGGTATAAAGCTCTGTGCAAAGCTTTTTCCTGAATCACCCTTACATATAACCGCATCGTCTGTTATTGTCTTTATACCTACTGCTCCACCAGATGCTTCATTTATGGTTTTTCTGAATGTTTTAAGTCCGTACTTCAAATATGAGGCATCTCCTGTAAGCTCATAAGCTATCGCAAGTGACTCAAGCAGAAGTGTGTTGTTACCATTTCTTGCAAGACTAGGAAGTTCCTTATAGTAGAACAGTCCGTTATCCATATAGCAGTTCTCTACAAGATCATCCACCGCATGTATTAACATCTGTTTTACATCCTCTCTTGGGAATACTCTGTAGTATCTCATAACACTTCCGACTGCAACTGATATCATGAAACCTACTCTTATTGCTGTATTATCTGTGTATGGTGATAACCAGTCTCCATATTCTTCTTCCCATTTCTTGAAGCTGTCTATGATCCAGTCGCATTTAGCAAGCCATTTCTTATCATTAGTTTCTACATAAAGTGCTATAAGTGTACGAAGTGCCCAGCCTGTTTCCCTTGCATTGGCTTCACCTGGCACCTGATACATCGGAGTTTCAAGAAGTCTTAAGACATTTTCACCGATTCCAACAGCTGTCTCATATCCTCTCTCATCTCCTGTAAAATGATAATAATCAAGAAGACCTTCAACCCATTCATGTGAGCATACCATAACACCATTCTTACAATGCCCTGCTGTATGCTCCCATTGTCCACCGATTCTTAAAGGATTGCTGCTATAGTGGCATACATCAACATCCATCCAATGTTTTGCTGCTACTATCAGATAATCAAGGAATCTTCTTACTCCTGTTCTTGCATACATAAGTGCGCAGGCATGCGGATAGTCATATTCATTGTTGCTCCAGACCGGTTTTCCGCCACCTCTTCCCTGGACTGTGTAGCCCATATCTACTGTATCACCCCAGTTAAGCATACCATAGCATCTTGAATGTCCATCTGCTTTTGCCATAAGTGCTATTTCCACATCTTCATCATATTTATCAGGAAATACATCAAGCATTGCACCAGACTCTTTAAATATCTTAGGTGCTATATATGGTCTGTCTGGCATCTGATATATAAGACTTCTGTTATCCAGCTCCCATATATGAGTTTCTGGACTATGCCAGTGTATAAGGAAGTTCTGTTCTTTTGCCATACCTGACTGCATAGTTATCTCACCTACGCCCTCTGGCACAAGCATGACCGCTACACCCTCTGCACATGACTTGATTGCCTTAGGATAATTCTGCTGTGCCTGATGCACTGTTACGCAAAATCCATCATCAGCATCTGTATAGTCAGCCATAAATGTTCCATATAACACTTCTGCATAATGTTCATTAGCCTCTTTTATAAGATAGCTGTCATCTATTGTCTCATTTACTTCTTCACCATTCTTACCTATGATAAAGCTTGTCTTATAGTTTGAAGTGGCAACTATAGTCCTGATATCTGAAACAGGAGCCCTGTGTTCTATCATATCAAGCTCTCCTATTCCTCTTGTCATAAATATAGGTCCATTGTTCTTAGAATTGTCTGTAAGAATATCTCCACATCCAGTTGAATCGTTGCCAGCTGCCATATCTATATGTACAAGCTTATCTGTTATCCTGCTGTCCTTTGATTTCTTAATATAAAATACAAGTGATTTTATATTAAGTTCCTCGTCTGATGTATTGATTATTCTATATGATATGTTTACCCATGGTTTTCCTGCATAGGCTGTGATTCGTATCTCAGACTCTATTTTCTTATATTTTATATCTTCTTTATCTATAGAAGCTGTATTTCCGCCTTTATCAGTTTTATTTCCATCTTTATCAGCCTCAACAACATTATAAGCCTTAGCTGAAAGTGTTACCTCTACAGGACCTGGCTTTACTACACGCCACTCTCCTATAGACATCTTATAATCATTTCCTTCTCGGTCCTTTAAAATCGGTCCTTCAAAGTTCTCTTCGGTATATATCTTTCTTCCATCAACTAACCTTGTAAATATACTTTCAGAGTTATCAGATACATCAAACTCTAATTCACCACTGTTTACTGTATAACCTGCTTCTGTCTTCTTTACACATACTTCAGCTTTGTGTACATTTTCAGCCTTTTCTATCGGATTATCATAAGACAGCTTAGAAGCTTCTACAGCTTTATCATACTCTTCACTGCTTACAGAAAGAATCACTTTTGTGCGCTTGTTAGCTGGGAGATCTGCCATAAAGCTTATAAACAGAAACTTAACACTTCCATCATCATAGCTTGATGTCACTTCAGGCTGTATAATACATTCCTTTCCATTCTGTAATACTGCTATCTCTGATATGCTTTTAAGTTCACCTTTCTTAAATGGAACTGCTACGCTGACGCATTCCTGAATCCTTGGATACCTATATAACTTATCCAGATAAATATCTAACATGCTTTATTCCTCCTTGTTATTCCACTGTGCAAACCATTTTTAACACAACAAAACTGTATTAATATGGGTTTTTACCGGTTTTTTTTCGTATTTAACTTATATCTTATTATACTCACATTAATATCTGCTAACTACTGTTAAGATTGTCCTTTTTATGATATTATACATATTAATTGACCTTTACCTGCTTTAAGTTAGCAATCAGTACTAAGCATGAAGGTAAATTTATTCACAGAAAGGACTGTACACTTTGAATTATGCTGAAATAAAATATAATGATATTGCCAATGGTCCCGGCGTAAGAACAAGTATATTTGTAAGCGGCTGCACTCATCACTGTAAGGGTTGCTTTAACGAGGTTGCATGGGATTTTAATTATGGCATGCCATTTACTGATGAAACTATTGATGAAATAATAGAATCAATGAAGCCTTCTTATATAGCAGGATTAACTCTTCTTGGTGGTGAGCCCTTCGAACCAGCTAACCAGAAAGGACTTCTTCCTTTATTAGAAAGAGTAAAACAGGTATATCCTGATAAGAATATATGGTGTTTTACAGGCTATCTGTTTGATAAAGATATTATGGAGCGTATGTATAACACATACCCAGAGACTGTAAGAATGCTGTCTTTCATCGACATATGTGTTGATGGGAAGTTTGTTGAACAACTAAAGGATATGATGTTAAAATTCAAAGGATCATCTAACCAGAGAACTATTGATGTACAGACCTCGCTTAAGGAGGGGCATGTAGTCATAGCTGATGGTTACTAAAGCTATTTATGCTAATCACAATATATAGAAATGAGGATTTATTTTTATGAAACAAAATGTAAATATTAAAAAAATTACACCTGATGCTATTATACCAACTTACGGAACTGAATACTCAGCTGGTGCAGACCTTTATTCAGGTATGACAGAAGCAGTCACTATAAAACCTGGCACAACTGAATTCATCAAAACAGGTATTGCCATGGAGATACCCGCTGGTCTTGTTGGTCTTATTTATGCAAGAAGCGGTATGGCATGCAAAAAGGGTGTTGCTCCTGCCAACAAAGTAGGTGTTATTGATTCTGACTACAGGGGAGAGATAATAGTTGCCCTACACAACCACTCTGATGCTTCTGTTACTATAGAACCAGGTGACAGAGTTGCACAGATTGTACTTGCTCCTTATATAACAGCTGCTTTTAATGAAGTGCAGGAATTAAGTGATACAGTTCGTGGAGATGGCGGATTCGGTTCTACAGGAACTAAGTAGGAATGTTGTTGTTTAATTGAATATTAGTTGGTGACGAACGGACGACAAATATAAGCTACA
>OGXD01001663.1_pt1 | contig 16280 bp, 18 predicted proteins | sample 1576211 | NCBI WGS metagenome assembly OGXD01 (sample SAMEA3541470, study PRJEB24748) | human gut metagenome | biome: human gut; feature: human-associated habitat; material: faeces | place: China | collected 2012
GGTACAGGGGGTGCAAAGCAGCTTGGGCACCGTGACCACCTACGGCAACGGCACCGGTATTGCCTTTTCCCTAAAGATTGAAACCATGACCAAAGCGGAGATGGAGAGCCAGATGGCCGCAGGCACCTACGACATTGCCCTGTACCCTATGGAGGCCGCCAGCCAAAGCCCGGTGACCTTCCTGTCCGACCTGCTCTCCACCAACTATATGAAGCTGCAAAGCGATAAAATCCAACGGGCGCTGACAGTGGCCAAGAACGCCACGGCCGGCACGGCCACCGCCGCCTGCCGAGCCTGCGAGCAGGCGCTGATCCAAACCGGCGCCGTTCTACCGGTATTCTATGAGTCTGCCTACTATGTGATGGCCGGAGGCGTCAGCGGCGTTCAGTTTCACCCGGGCAGCGGGAGGGTCTCCTTTGTTGAAGCGGTCAGAGCATAATAAGCGGTACGCTATGGTCTTTTGGGTGCTCAGCGTGGTGTGTATGGGTGTAATCTTCTATCTGTCCTCCCGCACAGCGGACCAATCCAGCCGCGAGAGCGGCGCCGTACTGGCCTGGCTCACCCGCCTGCTGGGCGATGGTCGGCTCACAGACTTTTTGGTGCGCAAATCCGCACACTTTTTGGAATACACCGGGCTGTGCCTGCTGCTGAGCTTTGCCTGCGCAGCCACCTGGGGACGCCGGTACACGGCCGTCAGCCTGCCCCTTGCCAGTCTGTATGCAATCACCGACGAGGTGCACCAGCGCTTTGTGCCCGGGCGTTCCTGCCAGGCGACGGACTGGGCGATTGACACCGCCGGTGCGGCCCTTGGACTGCTGTGTGCCGGGGTGCTGCTGTGGCTTTGGCTGCGCTATCGTACCAAAAAGGCGCGACAAGAATTGACATTGCCGCCAAATCGTATATAATATAGGACATATTCTTAAAATTAAGAGCGAGGAAACAACATGAATGTATTGATTTACGACACGGAAGAACAGATCGGCATTGCAGCCGGTAACTATATGTGCGGCCAGGTGCTGGCAAAGCCCAACTCCGTACTGGGTCTGGCCACCGGCTCCACCCCGCTGAAGCCCTACAACCACATGATCCGCCTGTACGAGCAGGGTGCTGTGGACTTCTCCAAAGTGACCACTTTTAACCTGGACGAATACTGCAAGCTGGATGTGGAAGACAAAAATTCCTACCACTCCTTTATGCACGAAAATCTGTTTGACCATATCAATATCCCGGAGGAGCGCATTCACTTTTTGGACGGCAACGCAGCGGACTTAGAGGCCGAGTGCAAGCGGTACGAGGAGAGCATTCGCGCTGCCGGCGGCATTGATATTCAGCTGCTGGGTATCGGCTCCAACGGCCACATTGCCTTTAACGAGCCCAGCGACTCCTTCCAGCGGTGGACCCATGTGGTGTCCCTTAAGGAGAGCACCATTCAGGACAACAGCCGCTTCTTTAACACCATTGAGGAGGTGCCCACCCAAGCACTGACCATGGGCATTGGCTCCATTATGCAGGCCAAGCGCATTCTGATCATCGCCCTGGGCGAGCACAAGGCAAAAGCCATCAAGCAGGTAATCTCCGGCAATGTGACCCCGGAATGCCCCGCCTCTGTGTTGCAGTTCCATACGGATGTAACGCTGATGCTGGATCGGGGCGCCGCTTCCCTGCTGTAACATTTTGAAATCAGGTGATTGAGTATGAATAAAGGGATCAAAGCAGCGCTGGCGCTGGGTCTGTGCTGCGTCACTGCCGCCGGGCTGTTTGGCTGCACCAAGGCTGCCCCGGAGGAGACCACCCAGCCCGCCACGGTCGCAACCCGGCCCGCTGCCACCGCGGCAGACACCACGGTGCCGGAGAGCACCACAAATGCTTCCACCGACACCGCTACAAAACCGGCAGAAACCACCACTAAAAAGGCAAAAGAGGACAGCGGCAGCGCCTACACCGTCAACCAGGCGCTGGACGCCCTGACCAACTACTACGGCAAGGGCTACGATGTGAACGGCACCGTGTCTGAGGGCAACAACTACTATTTTGCCGTTTATAAAAACAAAAAGAAGTACGCCTCCGTCAAAGTCAATATGCAGACCGGCGATGCGGTAGAAACCCGCACCAAGGACGGCGAGACGGCCAACTTCAATGTATTTGTATAAGGAGGCTCCTATGGATAAGGAAAAGTTTTATATCACCACGCCCATTTACTACCCCTCCGGCAATCCCCACATCGGGCACTGCTACACCACCGTAGCCTGCGACTCCATCGCCCGCTTTCGGCGCATGCAGGGGTATGATGTGCTCTTTCTCACCGGTACGGACGAGCACGGCCTGAAAATTGAGCAAAAGGCCGCCGAGAAAGGCGTAACCCCCAAGGCGTATGTGGACGAGATTGTAGCCATCTTTAAGAAGCTGTGGTCCTACATGAACATCAGCTATGACCGCTACATTCGCACCACCGACGATTACCATATAGAGACGGTACAGAAAATCTTTAAGGAACTGTACGACCGGGGCTATATTTACAAGGGCGAGTACAAAGGCAAATACTGCACCCCCTGCGAGAGCTTTTGGACGGAAAGCCAGCTGGTGGACGGCAAGTGCCCGGAATGCGGCCGTGCGGTCACCGAGGCCGCCGAGGAAGCCTATTTCTTTAAGCTGTCCCCCTTTGCCGACCGGATCGAAAAGCTGCTGTTGGAGACGGATTATTTACAGCCTAAAAGCCGCGCGGTAGAGCTGGTCAACAACTTTATCAAGCCCGGTTTGGAAGATCTGTGCGTGTCCCGCACATCCTTTACCTGGGGCATTCCCGTCACCTTTGACCCGGGTCATGTGGTTTATGTGTGGGTAGACGCCCTATCCAACTACATCAGCGCCCTGGGCTACCTGAATGACAAGTATGACGACTTTGACCGCTATTGGCCCGCCGATGTGCACATGGTGGCTAAAGACATTATGCGCTTCCACGCCATTATTTGGCCCGCCATGCTGATGGCGCTGGATCTGCCGCTGCCCAAGCACCTGGCAGTACACGGCTGGATCACCTTTAATGGTCAAAAGATGAGCAAATCCATCGGCAATGTGGTAGACCCGCTGGTGCTGGGCGAGCGCTACGGCGCAGACGCCATTCGCTACCACATTCTGCGAGAGATGGCGCTGGGCGCAGACAGCTCTTTTTCTAACGAAATTATGATCAACCGCATTAACGCGGACTTAGCTAACGACCTGGGCAACCTGGTGTCCCGCACCGTAGCAATGGCGGAGAAATACTTTGGCGGCACCTTGCCGGAATGCAGAGAAGCAGACGAAGAACTGGACGCCTCTCTCATTGACCCGGCACTGGAGCTGCGGGATAAAGTAGCCGCCTATATGGACGAGACCCAGTTGAACAACGCCCTGGCAGAGATCTTCAAGGTGATCTCCAGAGCCAACAAATATATTGACGAAACCACCCCCTGGATCCTGGGCAAGGACGAGAGCCGCAAGGCCCGACTGGCCAGTGTGCTGTACAACCTGCTGGAGGTGATCCGGATCACCACCACCCTGCTGTCCTGCTTTATGCCCACCTCTATGCCCAAGGCCTGGGCGCAGATCGGCGCTACCGAGAACCTGATCACCTATGAGAACGCTGCCAAATTCGGCGTGCTGCCTGCCAATGTAACGGTGCACAAGGGCGACGCCCTGTTCCCCCGCATTGACACAGACAAGGAGATCGACGAACTGAATGCCTTAATTAAAGCCCAAATGGAGAAGGCCACCGCTGCCCAGCAACCTAAGGCAGAGGTGCCCGGCGTGGCACAGATTGCCTTTGACGACTTTAGCAAGGTAGAGCTGCGCGTGGCAGAGATCACCGACTGCGAACCCATTAAGCGGGCAAAGAAGCTGCTAAAGCTGCAAGTGAACGACGGCGACGGCAGCCGTCAGATCGTCAGCGGCATTGCCCCCTGGTACAAGCCGGAGGACCTGATCGGTAAAAAAGTGGTGATCGTAGCCAACTTAAAGCCTGCCAAGCTGTGCGGCGAGATGAGCAACGGTATGCTTCTGGCCGGCGATGTCGGCGATCATGATGTGCAGGTGCTGTTTGTGGACGGTATGCCCGCCGGCACCAAGATTCGCTAAAAAATCACAAAAGAGCGAGCAGTCTGCGGACCGGTCGCTCTTTTTTATAAAGGAATTCGATTTATGGAAAACGCTCCGATTTTTGACACCCACGCCCATTATGACGATCCTCAATTTGACCCGGATCGGGAGCAGCTGCTCCGCCGGCTGCCCGACCAAGGCGTAGTGGGTGTGGTCAGCTGCGGCTGCGATCTGCCCTCCTCCCTGCAAAATCAGGCGCTGAGCCGCCAATATCCCTGGTTTTACTTTGCCGCCGGGTTCCACCCGGAGAATTTGGAAGGCGCCGATTTAGAGGACATAGGGCGCCTACGAACGCTGCTGGCGGACCCCAAGTGCGTGGCGGTTGGCGAGATCGGCTTAGACTACCACTGGATGGCCAGCGACAAAGACACGCAAACGGCCTTTTTCCGCCGTCAGATCCAGCTGGCAAAGGAAGTGGACAAACCCATTATCGTACACGACCGGGAAGCCCATGGTGACACGCTGGAGCTGCTGCAAGCCTTGCAGCCCAAAGGCGTAGTGCACTGCTTCTCCGGCAGCAAGGAAATGGCAAAGGAAATCATCAAACTGGGCATGTACATCGGCCTGAACGGTGTGGCCACCTTTAAGAACGCCCGCAAAGCGCTGGAGGTGGTGGAAACGATCCCCTTAGAACGCCTGGTGTTGGAAACGGACTGTCCTTACCTGGCGCCGGAACCTTGCCGCGGGCAGCGCAATAACTCTGCTCTGATCCCCCACATTGCCGCACGCATTGGGCAGGTGCTGGGGCTGTCTGCCCAGGCTGTGCTGCGCCAAACGGCAGAGAACGCCTGCGCACTGTACGGTCTGCAAGTCTAAACAGAGAGAGCCACAAAAACCGTTACCGGTCTCTGTGGCTCTCTCTTTGTGTTGGATCGCCTGCTTACAGACTCTTGATAAAGTCAAGGACTTTCTTCTGATCCTCTTTGTCTATCACGCACAGGCGGAACAGGGTCTCCCACTCCTCTTTGTTCAACTCGCCTAAGCGGTTGATAAAGTTGACGACGCCATTCTGATCCTCTTTGTCCATAATCCGCAGACGAAACAGCACCATACGCTCTACATTACTAAGCTCGGCAATACCGTCATTGATCCGGCCCTTCAAATAGCTGGAGGGCTGCTCGTTATTGGCATCGTAAGCCACGCCTTCGTCATGCAGCGTATCTGCGGTGTTGCTTGCAGCGCTTTTCAGGCCCAGCAGGTAGTCCACGCTCACCTCGTAGGCATTGGCAATCCTACACAGCAGGGGGTATTTGGGGTGGCTCTTTCCAGTCTCATAATACGCATAAGTGCTGCGATTTACATTAAATAGCTTAGAGGCCTCCTCTTGGGTCATACCTGCGTTCTCACGCAGACGCGTCAGCATGGCCGGCAGGCCATTGCCCTCTCTCGCATTACTGGGTTTTTGTTGTTTTGTTTCGTTGTTCATAAGTGCTTCCCGATCTCCTCTCTCTCGGTCTTGGTCATTGGTTGATTATTTTGATTGTTATTCGATATGGGCCGTGTTGTTTTTTCACAGCGTGACAAGTTTACACAATTTTTTCGAATTTGTCAAGGGTTTCGCCAACATTTTCCGGTTACAAAAAATTGACAAAGCCGTGATGAAATGATATTATAAAGCAAAACAAGCGAAAAAGCGCATAATACCGCCAAATATTTAAGGAACGGTGACGACCAAAATGACAAAAAAAACTTTTAGCCTTTTTTTGGCAATTTGTCTGTTAATGACCACTTTAGCAATATTACCGACAAATGCCTTTGCCAAGAGTTATGCCGACCAGTTACGGGACAAAGGCTTCCCGGAAAGCTATATCAGCAAGCTGGTTAGCCTGCACAATAAGTACCCCAAATGGGATTTTCAGCCGCTGAAGACCGGACTGAATTTCACCGCTGCCGTTAAAGCAGAGCGCTCCCCTCACTCTAAGCAACTGATTGAGCGTCAGTCTTCTCTGTCTGCCGCCTATTACTGCAACTGCGCCTCCTGCAAGAACAAGCCCCAGGAAGGCTCCAGCTGGTACTCTGCCTCTCAAAACGCAGTGATGCACTATATGGATCCCCGCAACTTCTTTGATGAGAAGCATATTTTCCAGTTTGAATCCACCGCATATAATGCCAAGCAGACCAAAGCCGGGGTGGAGACCATTCTCTCCCCCACCTGGATGCACAATTCCCTGATCAACTACCTGACCACCGACGGCAAGACCCGCAAGAACTACGACAGCAAGACCAAGTATTCCGACGCGATTTTGGCCGCCGCAAAAAACAGCGGTATGAGCGCCTATTATCTGGCCTCCAAAATCGTACAGGAGGTGGGCAGTACCAAAGCCACCACCGGCGGCGCCAGCGGCAACCGTGCGCCGTTTATCGGCATTTACAACTACTACAATATCGGCGCTTACAGCGGCGCGATGGACGGGCTGGAATGGGCTGCCGGTTATCTGCGCCTGGAGGAGGACGCCACCATTTACTCTGACTATAAAAACGGCAAGGTCAGCGGAACCAAGACCAAGGCTAAAAAGGGGCAGTATATGGTATGGCGCGCCAATGCGGGCAACTACTACCGGGTGCGCCTGTACACAGATAACGGCGGTAGCTACGCCACCGGCATTTCCGGCTATGTGCTCAAAAGCGCCTGCCGCACTAAGTACTTTAACTACGGCCGTCCCTGGAGCAATCCCTACAAATCCATTTACAACGGCGCAACATACATAGCAAACGGCTTCTCCAAAACCCAAAACACCGGCTATCTGCAAAAGTTCAATGTAGCCCCCGGCACGTCAGAGAATCACAGCCACGAATATATGGCCAATGTACAGGCGGCGGCTTCTGAGTCTGTTACCACCTATAACGCCTATAAATCGGCTAAAATTCTGGACACGGCCAAGACCTTTATTATTCCCGTGTACAGCGGCATGCCCGCTTCCACCGCAAATGTGAACCACATTTCCACTTCTGCCTCCGGCAGCACCACGACCACCACAAGGCCCTCCACCACCGCAGCAGCCAAGAACCGGGTCACCGGGCTGACTCTGACCGGACGCACCCAGACCAGTTTAACATACAAGTGGAACAAGGTATCCGGCGCCACCAAATACTATATCGACATTACCAACAAAACCAAGGGTACCAACTTCTCCAAAACCGTCACCGGCACCAGCGCCACCCTGCACAACCTGACAGACACCCAAGAGTACGCCGTGCGGGTGCGAGCCTATGTAAAAGGCAAATACGGCCCTTACAGCGCCTACAACACCAAACACTGCCTACCCGGTAAAGTCAGTGGCGCCAAGATAAAACGCCGTTCTGCGGCCTCTGTGGCCCTCCAGTGGAGCAAAAAGCCCGGTGCCGACGGCTACTATATCTATCGCTACGACACCAAATCAAAAAAAACAACCAAGGTAGCTACGATCAAAGGTAACAAAACCACCGGCACCGTCAGCAAGCTGAAAGCCAACCCCGCCTACACCTGCCAGGTGGCGGCGTACCCCACAGACAGCAGCACCAAGACCGGCGCCAAAAGCAGCAAGGTCAGCACCAAAACACTGACCGCCACCCCAAAGATCAGCTCCGCCACCTCGCCTAAGTCTAAGAAGATCACTATTAGATGGGGCAAAGTAGCGTGCAGCGGCTACCAGGTGCAATACTCCACCACCAAGAACTTTAAGCGGAATTTTCTGGACTTTACGGTGAAGAAGAGCGCCACCTCCAAGACCTTCTCCACCTACCGGGCCAAGACCACCTACTATGTGCGTATGCGTTCCTACCGCACCGAGGGCAAGAAAAAAGTCTACTCCCCCTGGAGCGCCACTAAGTCCGTAAAAGTGAAATAATAAGCATAACAAAACGCCCCGTGCAGTTCCAAACCGCACGGGGTATTTCTTTGCAAACAAGGCGGGCAGTACCCGCCTTTAATATTTTAATCCTTATTTCTTTTTGCCGGATTTTTCCTCATATACGGCAGCCACGGTATCCACATCGCCGGAGGCAATAATATGCCCTTTCTCCAGCAAAATGGCCGTGTCGCAAATGGCCTTCACCTGCTGAATATTATGAGACACGAACAGCACGGTCACGCCCTGGTCAAACATAGACTGGACCTTAGCCAAACTCTTTTTGCGGAAGCGGGCGTCGCCTACGGACAGCACCTCATCCAAAATCAGAATATCCGGTTCCACGGCAGTGGCAATGGAAAAGCCCAAGCGGGCTTTCATACCGGAAGAATAGTTCTTCAGCGGCACGTCAATAAACTTGCCCAGCTCGGAGAATGCCACAATCTCGTCATACTTGCTCTCCAAATACTCCCGGTTGTAGCCCAGAATGGCGCCGTACAGGAAAATATTTTCCTTACCGGTGTAGTTGGGGTCAAAGCCGGCGCCCAGCTCCAGCAAAGGCGCAATCACGCCCTTCTTTTTCACAGCGCCCTCCGTAGGCTTGTATACGCCTACAATGGTCTTGAGCAGCGTGGATTTACCGGCACCGTTCAGGCCCAAAATGCCCAAATGCTGGCCCCGGCGCACCTGGAAGTTAATATCCTGCAAGGCATAAAACTTCTTGAATTCCAGCTGACGCCTTAACAGCTTGATCACATATTCCTTTAAGTTGTCCACCTTTTCCTTATTCAGGTTAAAGGCCATGGTCACATTTTCAACAGAAATGACTACATCGTTGTCCATACGGTTCATCCTTTACAGTTCTTGCCCTTGCGTGCAAAGGCTACAATCCCGGAAATCGCCAGCAGCAGTCCGCCGGCACCCAGGCACATATACAGCCAGTCGATCATATACCGAGTAGCAGCCGCACAAAGATACGCGGGAAAAATATACAGGTTTTTTTGGTGCAGCAGCACCAGCATGATCACAGCGCATAGCACCGTCACCAGTCCGGCGGCACAGATACCGTCTGCCGCCAGCAGGCGCTGAAGCCGCTTGGCAGCGCCGCTGCGCCGCAACAGCCATACCGCCAGCGCCACGCCGCAGCAGGCGATCACACCCCCTGCTACAGAGGCTCGTATACTAAGATTTACAAAGCTTTGCAGATCCGCCGCAAAAACCAGCGCCATACGGCCACCCATATAATCGGCAAATGCCTTGCCAAAGTCCTGCACCTGCGCCGTAGTGGCGCCGGGAGCTGCCTTGGCTGCCGCCGTTTCTAATGCGGTACGCACCTCTTGGAGCGCCGGCGCCAGCTTGGCCGAGCGATCCTCGCTTTTTAACATAACCCCCGCATAGGTCTGCACCGCCGTGCGCACACCGTCCTTGGTGACTGCGTCTGCCACAGCCGTGTCCAGCCCGTACTCCAGGCAAAGATCCGCCGCATACTGGTGGACCTCCGTATAAAGGCCGTCCACATAAGTATCGCCGCCAAGGCTGCGCACCATACGCGCCGGGTTGCCAAAAAGCGCACCCACCAACACAGACAGGGTCAGCACGCCAGTAAAAACAAACAGCAAAAACGCACTGCAACAAGCGCGCCGATCGTGCTTTTTGATCTTAATCATCGGTGCTCACCTCCACAGCCGGGCCGGAGGCCTTTTCACAAAACACATACAGCCGCTGATCCGCCAAGTTGCCAAAGGGCGACTGGGGATAGGTACAAAAGAGGATCAGTTTTTCCTTGTCCACCACAGACACATCTACTGATTCGTCCGAGGTGAGTACCTGGCGGTCCGTCACCCGGTAGGAGAAGTGCCCCCAGTTGGTGGAAAAGTCGATGAGGTCGCCTTTTTTCAGCTGTCCCAAGTTCCGGAACACCGTTGTATTGTACCCGGTGACAACGGTAGACTTGCCGTAACCCGGCAAACCATAAGCCGTAGACGCGGCCGCACCGGCACGCAGACACACCCGATTGGCGCCATAATACACCGGGCAATCCAGCCCAATTTGGCTGCATTCCAGCCGACCGAAGTGCATACCGCCGGTCACTGTGGCGCCCTCTACGATTCCAAAGGTATTGGGCTGGGGGTCGTACTGCTCCGTCAGCTGCAAGTCGCTGTCTGCCCGGGGCAACTTGGCCTGCACATCATGCACGGCAGACACCGCATAGCGCCCACCCAGCACCCATATCGGCGTAAACACCAGCGCGGCTGCCAGCACAAACACCAGCACCACCGCCAGGTGGCGCAGCAGCGCACGCCCTTTACCGGCCGTCCCGTCTATTTTCATACTCAGTCCTCAAACACTGCGCCCTTGGCGCCGCTGGTCACATGCTGGGCATACCGCTTCAGGTAGCCGGTCAGGTGCTGCTCCGGCGGCTGCCAGGTGGCCTTACGCCGCTCCAGCTCCGCATCGGACACATCTACCCGCAGCACACGCGCAGGAATATCAATCTCGATCATATCGCCGTCCTGTACCAAAGCGATGGTACCGCCCATAGCCGCCTCCGGACTCACATGGCCAATGGAAGCGCCGCGGGTGGCACCGGAAAACCGGCCATCCGTCAGCAGTGCAACCGAGGAACCAAGCCCCATGCCGATAATGGCAGAGGTGGGAGACAGCATCTCACGCATACCGGGGCCGCCCTTGGGTCCTTCATAGCGAATGACTACCACATCACCGGCAACCACTTTGCCGCCGGTAATGGCCGCAATGGCCTCTTCTTCGGAATTATAGCACTTGGCCGGGCCTTTGTGCTGCATCATCTCCGGTGCAACAGCGCCCTTCTTCACCACAGCGCCGTCTTCTGCCAGGTTGCCGGTCAGTACAGCGATACCGCCGTCTGCAGAGAACGGTGCCTCCAGGGTGTGAATAATCTCACCGTCGGCGTCCGGCGCAGCGTCCAGTCGATCCTGTACCGTGCCGCTGACGGTCAGGCAATCGGTATTGATCATACCGCCCTTGGCCAGCTCTTTCATCACTGCGGGAATACCGCCCACATCGTTCAGGTCCGTAATAAATACGGAGGAGGCCGGATTCAGCTTGCAGATCTGGGGGGTCTTTCTGCCGTAAGCGTCCAGCCGGGCCAGGTCAATATCATGGCCTGCCGCATGGGCAATGGCCGTCAAATGCAAAATGGTGTTGGTGGAGCAGCCGATGGCCATATCTGTGCGCATGGCGTTCTCAATGGCTTTCTCCGTAATAATATCCGAGGGCTTAATGTCCTCTTTCAGCAGATCCATCACCCGCTCACCGGCCTCTTTCGCCAGGCGCAGACGTGCGCTCATTACAGCCGGAATGGTACCGGAGCCGGGCAGGGACATGCCGATGGTCTCCGTCAGGCAGTTCATGGAATTGGCGGTGTACATACCGGAGCAGCTGCCGCAGGTGGGGCAGGCGGTATAGGCACAGCTCTCCAAAATCTGGTCGCTCATTTTGCCCACTGCATTGGCGCCCACATACTCAAACTGCTCGGACAGGCCGATACGCCCGCCGGTGACGGCGCTCTTGCCGGGCAGCATGGGGCCGCCGCTGATGAAGATACAGGGCAGGTTCAGTCGGCAGGCAGCCAGCAGCATACCGGGCACGATCTTGTCACAATTGGGGATAAACACAACGGCATCCAGCGGGTGCGCGGTGAGCATCACCTCAATGCTGTCAGCGATCAGCTCACGGGAGCACAGAGAATACTTCATACCCTTGTGATTCATGGCGATACCGTCGCAAACGCCGATGGTGTTAAATTCAAAAGGCACGCCGCCGGCGTTGCGGATACCCGCCTTCACCTGCTCGGCGATCTTGTCCAAATGCATGTGACCGGGAATGTAGTCGCTCTTGGAGTTCACCACGGCAACGAACGGCCGCTTCATCTCCAGATCATCAATACCCAGTGCACGCAGTAACGAACGATGGGGGGCTCTGCTGGGTCCCTCTTTGATCAAATCAGAACGCATAATTTCACTCCTATGTGTTATATATAAAATACTAATATGCTATTCGCTTTATTATACTCATTTTTCGTCCGGTAGTCAAGCCCTGCCAGGGCAGCAAAAAGCGCGCCGCACACCTCGGTGCAGCACGCTTTTTTCAGCTTGATCAAAAATCAAAAGTCAACGGGTCGTGGCTGGTACGACAGTTTTGATTCATACCGCCCAGCGCCGCCATATCCTCCCCCTCCGGCACAAAATCAAACACGGCAATATTCTCTGCCAGGCGCGCCGGGTTCTTGGACTTGGGAATGGGAATGATCCCCTGCTGCACATTCCAGCGCAGCAAAATCTGTGCCGGAGTCCTGCCGTGCTTGCGTGCCAAATTCTGTGGCAAAAGCGTTCCTTTTTACTGCTTTTTTTGCCGTCTTGGCGCAGAAGCAGTGGAAGCATAGCTTTGGTCCAGCAAATCCTGCACCAGCACACGCGGCACACGATCGTCCATCGCAATGGAGATCCAGTGGGTTTTATTCATATGGTACGCAGGATAAATACCCTCCATACTGCACAAAGATCCAATCATCAGCGGGTCGCATTTTATATTCAGGATCCATACCGGAGCTGTACCCGGGCATCCTAATTTATCCCCGGTGACACGCAGCAGCAGCGCAAACCACTTCTTGTTTTCGCGATGACGAAACACAGCATTCTCCGGACTGACCGCCCAGGGATATTCTGCCGAAATGCCGTACTGTGTACCTATCCATTGCTCCAATTCCTTTGGTTGCATGCTTACGCCCACCTTATCAATCTCACATCGTTTACAATGCACAGTATACCACAGCCCGCTGCTATTTTCAATGCCGGTTCCGGGTACGCCAAACAAACGAATTTGGATATTCTTGTTGACAAACGTTCTGTACCGTGGTACAATTCTCCCACTATCGTTCTAAATAGAACATACAAGGGGCTGTTCCTATATATTTTCGAGATAAGCACAAGACCATCACCTGCTGCTATGAATCGCTGATGCGTACCATTTGCAACAAATATGAATTAACACAAATGGAATGTGACATTCTGATGTTTTTGCACAGCAATCCGGAATGCAATACCGCTGCAAGCTTGGTACGGATCTGCAAATACACCAAATCCCATGTATCCACTTCTCTAAAGCAGCTGGAGCAACGCGGATTGGTAGTACGGCAGCAAAGCGCAACCAATAAAAAGCATATTGAACTGCATTTAACGGCTGACGCGCAGCCGATTCTTACCGACGGCATTGCCATTCAAAAGGAATTCGAAAAGCACGCACTGGCAGGCATTTCACAAGAAGAAATCGCTGTATTTAGAAGTGTATTTGACAAAATATGTAACAACGCAGAAGCGTATTTGCAGCAAAACAAATAAAATGAGCAAAAAGCACACCAAGCGAATTTTAGGCTATGAGGGCGACCGCCCCTTTTGGCACTTTTTTGACTTAAAAGCGTATTTGATTATGGCCTGTATGATGGGCGGCGGCATCGGTTTGCGTGCGGCAGGCATATTCCCGGACACATTTATTGCATTCTTTTATACCGGTCTCGGGTGTGCACTGGCGTCTGCGGGCATTCTGTTTCTGAAAAATCATATTATCTACCATAAGCTGATTAAAAAGGAGTTTTAATAAGATGAAAAACAATGGATATACACCTCGTGTGCCGGACATTATGGAGGCTGTTTTTGACATCGGCTATCTGCTGTTTGACTTGATTGCAGCCATTTTGTTCTTTGTTTTTTCTAAGGGAAACAGCTTATTTGTGCTGTACGGCATTCTCACCTTGACCTTATGCGGCGGTGATGCATTCCACTTGGTCCCCCGTGTGATTCGTGCATTCCGTGGCAGCAGCGACAAAATAATAAAGCAGCTGGGTATGGGGTTGCAGATTTCCTCTGTCACGAGGACCGTTTTTTACATTCTGCTGATGTATATTTGGGAAAATACATTCCCGGAAATGCAAATTCCCGCCGCATTGGAAATCATCATCTGGGTATCCGCATTGGTGCGTATTATCGTATGCCTGCTGCCCCAAAACCGTTGGTGCTCGGATAACGGCAACCAAAAGCTGTCCATTATCCGCAATGCTGTATTTGCCGTAACCGGTGTCGGCGTTATTATTCTGTATGCCTTGTCCGGCAACGCGCACGATTACCACCTGACCCGTATGGTAGCTGCCATTCTCATTTCCTTCGGCTGCTATCTTCCGGTTACCTTGATGAGTAAGAAACACCCTAAGGTCGGTCTGTTGATGATTCCCAAAACCTGCGCCTACATTTGGATGATTGCAATGGGTCTGGAACTGCTTTTCTAAGTCTTTTCACCGCACAAAAAACCGCTTGCTGTTGTGATACACAGTAAGCGGTTTTTATTATGGCTATTTACATTTGTACAGCGCAGACAGCCTCTTGCAATCGTTGCAGATCCTGCTCATCCGGATGGGTCAATGCACGGTCAAAATTGGCAATCAGCATATCCAAATTAGGAGCCGGATTCGGTTGTTCTTTCATTTTCTCATACCGTTGCCGCACGGACAAGGGCATTTTGCCTTGGCACATAAATGTGCCAATCACTTGATTGCCGGCATTCAAATTTTCCTGCACGCGCAACAGAATTTTTTGAAAATACGCAGCACTTCCGCCAAATCCGGCGGTACCAAACAAAAAAATCTTTTTGCTCTTTACGGTTTTCAACAATTCCAAGGTGGCGGCATCTGCCGTACCCTTATCGGTCCAAAAGCCGACAAACAATACCGGCGACGACGGCACACGGCCTTGGTAATCTCCAAAATAGTCGCAGCCCGCTGCCGGCAGCGCTTGCGCAATGGCCTGCGCCAGTATTTTTGTGTTGCCGGTTTGACTGCTGAATAAAACAGAATAACGCTCTTGCTCCATACCTGTTTCGCTTCCTTTCTGCTAAGAGACCCCGGAGGGATTCACCGCTCTTATTATACTGCGTTTTTGCTGTTTTTTCAAGAACTGGCGATTGTAAATCCTTGCGTATTAAGTAATCAATCCGGTTGTCCCGTCCCATAAAGAAGCGATGGGTGCCGATTGGATAAAATCCAATATGTTCATAAAAGCACAACGCTTAGTCTATGTGAAGCTTTCGCTTTATCTTGCAGTTTGCGAATATCCGTAAAAATAGAAAAAGCCCTTTGAGAAAAGATTTCTCCTCTCTCAAAGGGCAAGTTGGCAAACTGGAAGTTGCCGTTGTGAAGGTTATGCTCATTTTGCGTTATTACTCTTCCGAACTCCGTCATTCATTCTTTTCACTTTGCGTTTCCATACAAAATATTGAACGAGCCAAGTGATGACGAAAATTGCAACGAATATTCCTACATATGAAAGAATACCAATGGCATTATGCTTCATCCAATTCGTAATATAGGCAATCGGAAACATCGTAACACAGGCAATGGAAAAGTAAATTCCGCTTTGCTTTGCAAGGCTCCACGAATCAATTTCCCAAATAACGGAAGCCATTGCGAAGCCTGTACCCAAAATTCCGCAGAGAATTGTTTGAAGAATAACTGCGTTTAATTCATTTTTCATTGTATCAATCAGCTCAGGGGTGACAGGATAGAACGAACCATCTCCTATGCACATTGATATAATCACAGTTATTACAAAACCGATAGCAATGCCGAGAGGGAATCCGAGAAGCCCACGCTGAATCATCTTTTTTTTCATTTTTACCACCTCATATTCCTAATAATTGTTTGATCTTGGCGACAAAACGCCTTGAAACATAAGTAACCGTCCCATTTGAAAGCGTAACACAAATTGTTCCTGCAAAGCTTAAATCAAAACCCTTGACTTTTCTCAGATTGATAATATCCGAGTTTGATATTCGGACAAAAAAGTTGCTGTCCAGCCGCTGCTCCATTTCGTAAAGCCGCAGACGGAGCGTGTACTCACCGTGATTTGTTTCGGCAAACACTTTGCCCGATGCAGCAAAAATGCGGTAAATATCAAACGGCTCCAACACTTCGACAATATCATCTTTGAATCCGGCAATCATTTTCGGCTGCTCGTCTGAAAGCCTTTTCATGATTTCATTGATTTCGTCGGTCATTTTGTTTGTCACAACGATGATTTTGGGTTCCTTGCAGTTCTCATCTAACTTGATTTCAATTTGCATTTGCTCACCTCCTCTTTATTACGGTTACAGTATAAGAAAATCGAGAATTGATTTCCACCGATTCTCGATAGGTGGTCGTTTTCAGACCATAGACGGTAGATTATATAAATAATCTTCCTCATCAAATTCCGATTGAGATTTCACCTGTTTTAAGAAATTTAATAACTGTTATAT
>OGXD01001666.1_pt1 | contig 16260 bp, 17 predicted proteins | sample 1576211 | NCBI WGS metagenome assembly OGXD01 (sample SAMEA3541470, study PRJEB24748) | human gut metagenome | biome: human gut; feature: human-associated habitat; material: faeces | place: China | collected 2012
CGTAGCAGCTAAAAGCCACTACGCTTTCAAGTCTAACTTTTTGGGGTCACCACAATTACATAAGTGCGGTTTATTGTTGTAAATTCTAATGTTCTGAATAGTGGTGCGCCTTATCGAGCAGCATATCTTTTACTTTCATAAGCCTTGTTCGGCTGCTGCGGTCGTTTTCCTCAAGCTTCATTGAAATATACTTTATCGTTTCCTGATACCTCGGTATCATAACATGCTCAAGCGAGTTTACTCGGCGGCGTGTTTTTTCAATCTCTGCCGACATCAGCTCGCAGCTTTTTTCAATCTCTGCCAAACGAATAAGGTCGGGCAATAGGTCGTTCAGGCTCATTACCGCATCGTCAAGCTCAAACGAAGTAAAAGCAAAGCCATAGGGGAAAATATCTCCCTCGCTGCTCGTTCGTGTGCTTGTGGTAAACTGCGGAATATCCACGCTCATTACATTTTTTGATGAAATTTCAAGGTTTATTCTCTGCTTTGGCGACATCAATGCGGCGTCAAGCGCCTCTTTAGACATAACCGCACTTGCGTTCACAAAGTGGTTGCCGCACTCAGCAAGCTCGTTTTCTATCTTTTCTCTGAGAGCCTTGTTCTCCTTTACAAGGTCAAGAAAACGGCGCATCAGCTCGTCACGCTTGTCTTTTAACATTTTATGACCACGAGTAGCCGTTGCAAGCTGCTTTTTCAGCTTGCTAAGCTGCATTCGGGTGGGATTAACATTTAAAACTGCCATCTGTAAACACCTTCAATGCGTCATTCTTTTCCGTAAAATTCATCGAGCATATCGTCCTTTATTCGCTTTAGCTCGCTCCTCGGCAGAATATGCAAAAGTTTCCAGCCAATATCAAGCGTTTCTTCAATCGAGCGGTTGGTGTCATAGCCTTGCGACACATACTCTCTCTCAAATGCCTCGGCAAATTCGGCATACTTTTTATCCATATCCGTAAGCGCCGCCTCGCCGAGAATAACCATAAGCTCTCTTGCGTCTTTTCCTCGTGCATATGCGGCAAAAAGCTGGTTCATGGTTGCCGCATGGTCTTTACGGGTTCTGTCAGGGCCAATGCCCTTGTCCTTTAGTCTTGAAAGTGACGGAAGAACATCAATAGGCGGAGTAATTCCCTTTCTGTAAAGCTCACGAGAAAGAATAATCTGTCCCTCTGTAATGTATCCCGTAAGGTCGGGGATAGGGTGAGTTTTGTCATCCTCCGGCATTGTAAGAATAGGAATAAGTGTGATTGAACCCTCCTTGCCCTTTAATCTGCCTGCTCTCTCGTACAGGGTGGCAAGGTCTGTATACATATATCCGGGGTAGCCTCGTCTGCCCGGCACTTCTTTGCGTGCCGCCGAAACCTCTCTGAGTGCGTCGGCATAGTTTGTAATGTCGGTCATTATTACAAGTACATGCATACCCCTGTCAAATGCCAGATATTCTGCGGCGGTAAGCGCCATTTTCGGAGTTGCTATACGCTCAATGGCAGGGTCGTTTGCAAGGTTTACAAACATTACCGTTCTGTCTATCGCTCCCGTTTCTTTAAAGGACTGCACAAAGTAGTCGGACTCCTCAAAGGTAATGCCCATTGCGGCAAACACTACGGCGAACTGCTCGTCTTTGCCTCTTACGGCAGCTTGTCTTGCAATCTGAGCGGCAAGCTGAGCGTGGGGCAGACCCGATGCCGAGAAAATCGGCAGCTTTTGTCCTCGTACAAGGGTGTTAAGTCCGTCAATGGCAGAAATTCCCGTTTGAATGAACTCCTGCGGATAGTTTCTTGCGGCAGGGTTCATGGGTGTGCCGTTTATGTCGAGCCTTTTTTCGGGAATGAGCGCAGGGCCGCCGTCTATCGGATTTCCAAGTCCGTCAAAAACTCTTGAAAGCATATCGGGAGAAACGGGCAGCTCCATAGACCTGCCTAAAAATCTCACCTTTGAATTGGCAAGGTTAATGCCTGCGGCGGATTCAAAAAGCTGAACGAGTGCGTTTGTGCCGTCCACCTCAAGCACCTTACAGCGGCGGGTTTCTCCGTTTGGCAGTTCAATTTCGCCAAGCTCATCATATGTTACGCCCTCAACATCGCTTACCATCATAAGTGGGCCTGCAACCTCTCGTATTGTGCGGTATTCCTTTGGCATCAGTCCTCACTCCTTTCAAGAACTTCCTTAATTTCGGCCTCAAGCTGAGCCTTAATAAATTCAAATTCGTCGTGAACCTTGTCCTCAGGCTCATATTTATATCTGCCTATGCGCTCACGAACGGGCAGATTAACAAGCATTTCAATGTCGCCGCCGTTTGCAAGCGCCTCTCTTGCCTTGTCATAGTAGGTGAGAATTGCCCTCATCATAAGCACCTGCTTGTTAAGCGAGGTGTAGGTGTCGGTCGGGTCAAAGGCATTCTGGTGCAGGTAGTCCTCTCTGATAGACCTTGAGGTTTCGAGTTTAAGTCGGTCGGGAGCAGAGAGTGCGTCCATACCAACAAGGTTTACGATTTCCTGAAGCTCGCTCTCCTCCTGCAAAAGCGACATTATTCTGCCACGCAGCTCCATAAAGTCGGGAGCGGCATTTTTAGCGAACCAGTCGGCAAGCTGATCCGTATAAAGCGAATAGCTTGTAAGCCAGTTTATAGCGGGGAAGTGTCTTTTGTACGCAAGGTTTGCGTCAAGTCCCCAGAACACCTTAACAATTCTAAGCGTTGCCTGCGATACAGGCTCTGAAATATCACCACCCGGAGGCGACACCGCACCTATAACCGAAAGTGCTCCCTCTGTGTCATCACTGCCGTTTACAATAACTCTGCCTGCTCTTTCGTAAAACTGAGCAAGTCGGCTGCCAAGATAAGCAGGGTAGCCCTCCTCACCCGGCATTTCTTCAAGTCTGCCCGACATTTCTCTGAGTGCCTCTGCCCAGCGAGAGGTTGAGTCCGCCATAAGCGCAACTGTGTATCCCATATCACGAAAATACTCCGCAATGGTTATGCCTGTATAAATGGATGCCTCACGAGCCGCAACCGGCATATCCGAGGTGTTTGCAATCAGCACCGTCCTCTCCATAAGCGAGTTGCCTGTGCGTGGGTCTTTCAGTTCGGGAAATTCGTTCAGTACATCCGTCATTTCGTTGCCACGCTCGCCGCAGCCGATATATACGATAATATCTGCCGCCGCCCATTTTGCAAGCTGGTGCTGAACCACCGTTTTGCCTGAGCCGAAAGGCCCCGGTACAGCCGCCACACCGCCCTTTGCAAGTGGGAAGAGTGTATCTATCGGTCTTTGTCCCGTTGTAAGGAGAATATCGGGCGAGAGCTTTCTCTTGTACGGTCTGCCCACACGAACAGGCCATTTCTGGCACATTGTCACATCAGTAGCGCCCTTGTCTGTTTTAAGAACGGCAACCGTTTCGTCTATCGTAAAGTCGCCCTCGCTTATGCTTTCCACCACACCGCTTACCTTGTTTGGCACAAGTATTTTGTGCAGTACAGCGTGAGTTTCCTGTACTGTACCGAGTGTGTCGCCTGCCACAACCTTGTCGCCCTTTTTCACAAGCGGAGTAAAGTGCCATTTCTTTTTATGGTCGAGTGACGCAACCTCTACACCTCGTTTGAGGTTAGTGCCTGCAATCTTCATAATTTCGTTTAGCGGTCGCTGAATACCGTCATAAATCGAGCCGATAAGTCCCGGCCCCAATTCAACCGAAAGCGGAGCGCCTGTGGACTCCACTGCCTCGCCCGGGCCAAGTCCCGAAGTTTCCTCGTACACCTGAATTGACGCTTTGTCGCCATGCATTTCTATTATTTCGCCGATAAGTCGCTGACTGCTTACACGCACAACATCAAACATATCGGCGTCACGCATACCCTCGGCAATTACCAAAGGGCCTGCCACCTTAGTTATAATTCCTGATTTCAAAATTTACACCTCAATCATTGAAGATAATGTCCGAACCGACTGCCTTTTCTACAAAAGACGACAGCCTCTTTGTGCCTATGCCCGTATTGCCCCTCACACCGGGGATAGGGATAACGGCAGGCAGCATTTTTTCTTCATATCTTTTGCGCTCTTTTTCAACAAGTTCAAACATTTCTTCGGTAATGAAAATTACCGCATAGTTGTCACCGTCAGCAATCTTTCTGAAAAGCTGCGGAGCGTTTTCGCTGTCATCGCAAGAATAAATATCCATACCGATTGCCGCAAAGCCCTTAATGCTTTCGCTGTCGCCTATAACGGCAATGTTTTTAGCCATAAACCTCACGCAGCCTTTCTTTTATAGTCTGATAGTCGGTTTTGGTGCGTATACCGCTTGCTATGATGTGAATTACCTTTTTTTCGGTTTCATTCGCAATCAGATATCCCGTTATGGGGTCTGCGCCGTCACCGCTTACTTTGCATTTTTCTTTTGTAAGGCTCATAAGCGTGTTGTCTGCAAATCGTTCAAAGGCTGACGGCGAGTGCTTGTATTCCTCTGCCGCCTTGCTGCAGCCGTATGCAGAAATTTTACTCAGAACATCGAGCAACGGCTCCACTCCCTTTACGCTTGCGTCTATAACCTTTGTGCGAGGGAAATCCTGCACCCCGCATATTGCATTTTTAAAAAAATCTCTGTCGCAGTCCGCTTTAGCTCCTCTTATGGCTATTTTTACATTGTTGTAGAAAACGGTTGTTTTAAAATATTGAGCCATAAATTCGCTGCCCGATTTTTCCGCCGTCCTGATGATAAGCTCCATAAATGCCTTATCAAGAATTGCGTCACTGAGCCTTGCGTCCCCCGTATGTGCGAGTACCTCATAGGCTTTGTCGGCAGGGGCGCTTAAATCCTCGCCGAGGAGCGAAAACTTCCTGTTCTCAACTGCGGTTGTGAGTGTGTCAGCCGAAAAAACACTCGGCTCTGTAATGAGATGCGCATACCCTCTGCCCGAAAGCGTACCCTTTAAAACCGCCTTAATGTTGTGAACATCGTTAAGATACAAAAACGGAGTGAATACCGCAAAGTCGGGTGCGGTTCGCCTTATATAGTCCCACACGCTTTGGCTGTGCGACTTTAAAATTTCCTCAATGTCGCTGCCGTCACCGTATCCCTTGTCGCTCAGGTATCGGCAAAGCCCGCCCTCGCTTTCGCAGGCAAGCATATGCTCAATGTCGCCGTTTGTAAACAGATTTTTTTCTTTTGTACGGACGGAGCCGATGGAAAATTCATAAGATAATGCCATCCTTACCCTCCTTATGCCTTAAACAGCTCTTGATTTATAAAATCCTCGATAATATCCCGTTTTTCAGACAAAATCGCCGAGAAATCCATATTCTCTTCAATGTCACCGCATTTGAGAATAAAGCCGCTTTCAATGTCGCAGGGAGTGGGGCAAAGCTCTGCCTTTATGCCGCAGTCTGCAAGCCTTGCGATAAAATTCTTGGGAAGTCGGTTTAAATCCCTTTTGCCGAGCATTACAACTCCGCTTTTGCCGCTGAGCTTTTTGGCAAATGTGTAAATCTGTTCAAAGTATTCCTCATCTGAAAGATTGTTAATTTTATTTAAAATTTCATTGTATGTTTTGTCAATCTCCTCACGCCGCCTTTTCAGAAAGGCATTGCGTGTTTCAAGCTCGCAGCGGCTTTTGGACGCCGCCCTCATTTGCTTGACCTTTAGTTGTGCTTTGTCGGCAATTTCAGCAGAAATCTTATCGGAATCGAGCTTTGCCTGCGCCGCTGTCTGTGCGCATTTTTTATCTGTTTCGGCATTAATTTCGCTAATCCTTGCGTCACAGTCAAGTTTTATGCGATTTAAAATTTTGTCACCGCTGTTCAAAGTGATTCCACCTTTCTATCGTAATAATCATATCGCTGTTAAATATTAAGGCTTGGAACAGTAATAACAACGAGGAGTGAAACTATAAACGAAAGAAGAGCGTAAATCTCAACGAGGGTTACGGAAACCATAGCCTTTGAGAAGTTGGAGTCATCTTTTGCGCTGAGTGCAATACCCGATACGGCAGCCTTGCCCTGAGCAAAGCCTGAAATCATACCGCCGATGCCGATAGCAAGAGATGCGGCAAAGTAGGCAAGTCCCTGACCGAGGGTTGGCATATCGCCGCCGAGAACACCGCCGCTTACAAGAATAAGAAAGCCTACGATAAAGCCGTAAAGTCCCTGAGTACCCGGGAGAAGTGTGAGCACGAGCATTTTACCGAACTTTGACGAGTCCTCGGAGAGAACTCCCATTGCGGCTTGTGCGGCAGAGCCTACACCCTTTGCCGAGCCTACTCCTGCAAGTGCTGTTGCTGTTGATGCGCCTAAAAGTGCGAAAAATATTCCATTCATTTTGATTTATCCTCCTTGATTTTTATATATTTGCTGTTGAGCTTAAACGGCTTGAATTCCTTGCCGCCGCCCTCGTAAAATTTTCCGAACATTTCAACATACTGGAGTCGCATTGTGTGAACATACGAACCGAGTGCGTTTAGTCCGATATTTATTGCGTGTCCTATCACGAACACAATAATCAGTAAAATAATGCCAAACCAGCTTTTGCCAAACATAGTTGACAGCATATTGAACACCTGCGCCATAACGCCCGTTGTAAGTCCGAGCGCAAGAAGTCTTGAGTAGCTTAACAGGTCGCTGATGTAACCCGTAATGTCATACAAGGAAGCAAGTCCGCCTATAACCTTGCCGAACCCTTTTTTGTGCCTGCCCTGAGTAAGCACAAGTCCCACAGCACAAGCAATGGCAATGCCTGCGCCAATGTAAATGAGGGTTTGACCCACTGCCATACCCACAGCGAGAACGGCAAAGCCTGCGAGCATAAGCATCCACAAGCCTGTATCAAAGAATGCGCCGCCGTAATCCTTGTGCTTAAGGCAGACATAGAATTTACAGCCCATACCCACGAGAATGTGAACAAGTCCGAACGCTATGGAGATTATCATAAGCATAAGTGCGTCCTTTTGCGGGTCAATGGTGGGCCATGGGAAAATCTCTTTCATTGTAATATTTCCGCCGGTAAAGTAGTTGTAGAGAGTGGCGGGAGCGTCACCAAAGAAACTTGCAAAAATAAGTCCCCATATAAAGGTGGAAACTCCGCAATACTGAAAGAGTTTAAGGCTGTTTTTCATTTGGGTGTCGGGTTTAAAAATTTTAATTGCAAGTGCCGTGCCTATCACCATGAGAAGTCCGTAGCCTGCGTCCGAGAACATCATTCCAAAGAAAAAGTAAAAGAAAAACGCAAGCAGTGGGGTAGGGTCAATGTCATAGTGTGACGGTGGAGAGTACATATTGACAATGCTCTGCGCAGGAGCGGCAAAGCGGTTGTTTTTCAGCTTTACAGGTGCTTTTTCCTCGTCAGCCTCGCCAAATTCTATATAGCAGGAGGAAACCCTTTCGCAAAGCCTTTCCAATTTTTGACAGTCCTCCTCAGGAATATATCCCGTAATGACAAATACATTTCGTGAGTGCCAAAGCTCGCCGATAACGGCATACTTGTCGGCTCTTATTCTGAAGTAATCCTGCGTGTCTTTAATTTTCTTGCGCCTGTCTGCAAAAGAAATTATCTCTTTCTTTGCGTTTTCACTGCTTTCGCTCAGCTTTTGTTTTTGCTCCGTCAGCCGTTTTGTTTCGGCAAGCGGTGTAAGATTTCCGCTTGTAATCGGCTTGGCAAACCCAATGTCACGAAGTGTGCTTTCCGCAAGCTCCCTTTGTGCAACGGGGGCAAACAGCACAAGGCAGGTAAGACCCTCGCCTGCAAATTCAATTTCAATGTCGAAGTCAAGCTTTGGAGCAATCCCGGCAAGCGCCTTTGAAAGCGATACCTCGTTGTATTCCTTTTGAATTGTGCCGATAAATACAGCGGTCGTCTTTGTGTCCTGCGTATTTATGGGTATGTCAAGATTTTTCCAAGGCTCAAGCTGAGCAAGGGCGGTTTTTATTCGTATTCGCTCAGCCTCGTTGTCGGCAATTTTCTTGTTAAGCTCGCAAATTCTGTTGCATACATCAATCACTTCTCCTGCGTGAGAGGCTATAACTCCGATTTCGTCCGGGTCAATCTCTCGTCTGCCGCTGAAAGCCGAAAGAATACTTTTCTTTTCGGGAGAATATCTGTCGAGAATTTTCAAAGCGTTTTCGCTCAGATTAACATTCCTCTCAAAAATCTGAATTTGTGAGGTCATATCAATTTTGCCGTACCCTTTTTTACAGGTTCCGGTTTTTTCAATCTGCATCAGTTCCGAATCCTGCAAATGTTCGAGAAGTCGCTTTCTGTCCTGCCGCAGGGCAATAATCTGAACCGACTTCATTTTAAGTTTTGCCAATGTTTATCACCACGCTTTTTTAGCTATAAAGCAAGTATTTTAATAGCCTCGTCTATTACACGACTGCGGTTTTTGTCTGCGGTTTGCGAGAGTATTTCGCAATCAAAATCAGCCTTTTCGCAGGCTGATTTAAGCTCCTGTCTGTTCTCGCTCATAGTTTTTTCAAAAAGAACCCCGGCGCTTTTCTGAGCATTTTCCTTTGCCAGAAGTACCGCCTGCGCCGCCTCGGCTTTTGCCTGCTCTATTCTTTGTGCAGACTTAGCCTTTGCATTGGTTTCACGCTGTTTACATTCCTCCTCGGCTTGATATACAGCCTCCAGCATATCCTTTGCCATTCATATCCTCCTTTGCTAAATGTATATAAAATATTTTTAATAAAATCCGCTGTTTTGTTATCTATTCTTAGACTATAACATATTTTTTTAAAAAAATCAATCAACTTACACAAAAATTTGCATATGTTTTCAAAATTTCTGCAAAATATTTATTCTCTCGCAAATTAAGCATTATGCTGTTATTATGATTTATTTATTTAAAATTATAATAAAAAAGGTGTTGCCGAAAAAGCAACACCCGCTTGTCATAGTCTGTCTTTTATGCAGTTTTCAATAAATTCTATGCTCTCGTCATTTGAAAGCACCATATCCGTATCGCATAAATGCGAGGCAAAATCATAAAACGGTTTTGCAAAGCCACATTCGTTCAGTTTGAAAATTGACGGCTTTTCTGTCTTTTTTGGAAGCAGCAGTAAAAAGTCGTTGATTTGCCCTTGACCGCAGTATCTCAGATTTTTTGGAACTTTCAGCTTTTCGTCTTTTATTATATGCAGTTCCTTTGATTTTTCCACCCTTGCGTCATAGCACAATCTATGCAGTATGTTTATTCTTTCGTTTAGCGGAATCGGCTTATACACTATCTCGGGGATTTCGGCTATGCGCCCTTTCTTTAAAAAGCTCAGCACACCCTCTTTTGTAAAATACAGCTGATTGTGCTTTGCTTTATTGTATAAATCCCTGATTTCTATACAGCGCTGTATGATTTCGTCATACTCGGCAAGCTCATTATACACAAGCTGCTTTATAAGGTCAGGCTCAATATAGGGGAACAGACAAGGCTCGTACTCTATGCTTATCAGTCGGGCATTGTTGTATTTTTTGTAATGCTCAATGTAAATACCGGTATAGTCCGACAATGCGGTAATATCATTAATTAATGAATAAGATTTACTCACCTTTTCGTTAAACACGCTTTTGCTTATGTCTACAATGCTTTTGTCATCTGTAAGCATTGCGTATTTCAGGTCATAAGAAATCATAAGCGTATAGTTGTCGCTTACCAGGGTAAGTGGGAACATAGAGTTTTCCATTACCTTGTCATAGTAGTAATAAGCATGATAATCGGTATCGCTTAAAAACACAGGGTAAACCTTGCTGATAATGTCAATGTTTTCGTAATAGTTTTCAAAATTATCATTGTGCGGTTTTATGCCGATTATCTGCGTTACGGTAAGATTTGGGCGATTGAGAATTTTTGAATAAATGTTGTCAAACATATTTCCCACAGCCGATGTGTTGTAGATAAATATATTGTTTTTCTTGCTCGCTTCCGAGCTTATAAAGTTGTTGATTAAAGCGCTTGTGTCACTGCTGTTTGCAGTGGTGTATGTTCCCTCAACATTCAGATTAACTATGTTTGTGATTATTTCATTCTGAGGTTCGCTGTTGAAAATGTTATACAGCTCTTCAATAAAATTTTTAGTGTAAGTTCTGCTTTTGTACTTATCCTCTCCTATGGTTGCTATCTCCAATTCTTGGAATATAGCGTCCCTTTCGTCGGGAGTTAATGAAAGCTCTTTGCAAATTATTTCGAGCTCCTCTCTTGTGGGGAGCTTTTGACCGCATTTTATTCTTTGCAGTTTCGTCCTTTCAATTCCCGTCGATTTGCTCAGACGATATATTGTTGTTTTTTCAATATGCTTTAGAAAGTCATCACGAAATGTCATATAATCTCTCCTTTGGTTATTATTATTGTAAAACAATATCTTAGTTTTTACAATAATAATATTATAATAATTTATACAAAAAGAGTGTTAATATTGACATACGATGCTTTTTATCCGATGAATTGCATTTTTTTAGTTATATTTCCCCGTTTTGTGAATAAAAAAGTAATGAAATTTTAGTTTTCGTTCTGCCGGATATCCGCCTCAACCACTTAGCGCAAGTCGAGTGCTTTTTCATTCATTTGCCTGCATTATTTTATCTATCTTATCCAAGTCAATGCTGTAACAACGAATATTGCCAGAAGTTTTTTTGATTATTAAATCGTAAAAAGACAAATCCTTTATTCTGTTTGCAACCGTACTTCTGCTTAAATTTAACACATCCATTAATTCCTGCGTGCTTATTCCGTTTTCGGCAAATAAACTTGCCTGAATAAGCAAAAAGTACAGACGGCTGTATTTTTCGTTAGCGCCTTCAGGCAAACGAATAATGCACTTTTGGTAATGGATAAGCTGCTCCAATCTTTTCTCAAGAGCATACACCAATTTATGCAGTGAATCATCTATAATATCGGTAAACATAATTATAAAAGGAGTTAGGTCGCCCCTGTTTTTCGGGTCATTGCACACCTTAAATGCCTTGTAGTAATCGTTTATGTTTTCTTTAATGGAATAAGACATTCTGTAACCGATAATTGATTCAAATTCTTTAGACAGCAGGTAACTGCTGATAAAACGAGAGGTTCTTCCGTTGCCGTCATAGAAAGGGTGAATATAACCGAACAGATAATGAAAAATAGATACTCTGAAAATACATTCAATATTATTGTCGTTGAGTATTGCCAATGCCTTATTCATACAATCTATAATTTTTTCTTCGGGATTAACTGCTCTGTGCAGCTCCTTTTGTGTGGCGCTAAGCACACTTGTCGAGTCCTTTCTGAAAATCTTGCCGTCGGGTAAATTGGTCGGGTTATCTTCCTCAATTTCAGAATATACCAAATCGTTATACAAACTGCGTATATCCTCGCAAGTGTCGAAAGACATAGTTTCGTTTTTTTGCAGGATAAGATATTTTTGCACAAGTCCTATAAATCGCTTTCCTTGGCTCTTTGTTTCTAATTCTGACAGCACACTGTTGATTTCTCGCCTTGAACTGTAAACACCCTCAATATCGTTGGTTTTTAAAATCTCATCAACCAAACATCTGAGTGCAAAATGGTCAATGGCTTTTTCGGGCAGCGAATCCCTCAGGGCTTTAATCTGCTTGTCGGTTTTATAAATGTCACGAATTTTTGCAACAAATTCGGGTATTATCTCAAAAAAAGCAGGATTGTTGTGTATCGAAAAATCCAAGTGAACCGCATAGTCGCTTTTATATCTTTCGTTGTATATCTTCTCATAATTTTCTCTATCAGAATAAAATAGCTTATTTAAAGATTTATATTCCAAATATATCACCTCATCAATAAGTATTATATATCGTAATTTAATAATTATACGCATTTGTTTTAATACCAATTAGTAAAAACAGTGTATTTTTACTAATTGAATATTATTATAACTCAAGTAATATATAAAATCAATATATTTTTATGAATTGCAATCTGAATCTATACTACGCTTTCCTTAAATTATACGGTTTTAATATTTTCCCCCTCAAAAAAGTTGCTCTTGAAATATACAAACAAATGTTCTATAATAGATATAGGGGGATTTTTAATTATAAATCCAAATCATAAATAAAAACGAATGAACGAATTAAACGAGCGAATAATTAAGCAAATAAAAATTAAAACAAATAAAATTAAACTAAAAAACTAAATTGAATAGGATTGATGTCTATGGCAAGACCGGCTAAAAAAGGCTTGGACTATTACCCGTCAGACACAAACAGGAGAAACGATTTTAAAATAATGGATCTGTTAAATCAATATGGGCCGTTGGGATACACGATATACGACTTCTGTTTGCAGTATGTTTACGAAAACGGGTATTTTCTTGATGTGCCTTTACAACAGGTGTGTTTGACTTTGTGCAGGGACATTGGTGCTAAATGGATTAAAAACAAAAACCTTGTGGGACAAGTTATAGATTATTGTGCGGATATAGGCTTATTTGACAAAGACCTCCTGCGGCAAAATGTTATGACCTCTGTCGGAATTCAGCGACGCTACGATTCAGTGACTGTTAGGAACAAGGTGGATAAATCTGAATTTTGGCTGCTCGGAAAAGAAAATTGCGAGGCGGCTTTAATAAATGCACCCAAAAACGGAGTTTCTGCAACAGAAACTAAGGTTATTGCAACAGAAACCGAAGTTTCTGCAACAAATATGACACAAATAAAAGTAAATAAAATAAAAGAAAAAGAAAAGAAAACCGATGTTTTTATTTCTTTATTGTTGAAAGATGAAAGTGATTATCAAGTGACATTTTCTCAGTTGAATAATTTAAAAAATATTTACACATTGATTGATGTTGAAAACGAACTCGTAAAGATGTCTAAGTATTTTGAACTGCACCCCGATAACAGAAAATCGCTTGATGATATAAAAAGCTATATAGACCGTTGGTTATTAAAGAGGAGTGATGAGGTTGACGGCATACGAAAGAATAATTCAAAAGTACCTGCCAAAAGACGGAGCACAGGAACGTTTAACACAGGCGAGGTTGTACTCTGAGCTTACGGCAGAGGAAAAGGCACAGCGAGAGGCGGATATTTTTAATGCGCAAACAGGCAGGCTGACAGGCTATAACTGCGATAAATGCAAAAACAAGGGTACGATATACAGCACAGTAAAAAGGGATTTTTGCGGTACAGAAACCTTTGAGGTGGTTAGCCGACCCTGCGAGTGCTTAAAGGTGAGAGCAGAGCTTAAGAGAATTAAGAAAAGCGGACTTGCAAGGCTGATTGAAAGGTACAATTTCGGAACATATATTGTGAAGAGCGAATGGCAGGCTTACATAAAGAAATGCGCCGAGGATTTCGCAACCAATCCCGTAGATTGGTTCTATATCGGCGGTCAGTCGGGCTGCGGAAAAACGCATATCTGCACAGCAATAATCGGTTCGCTGTTAAAGCAGGGCAGGACGGCAAGGTATATGCTTTGGGGCGACGACATAACGGCTATTAAGCAAGCAGTAACAAACGCTGAGCAGTACGAAAAACTTATGAGCAATGTAAAAAATGCCGATGTGCTGTATATTGACGATTTTTTCAAGACACGCAGCGGCGAGGGAATAAGCAACGCCGATGTGAATACAACCTTTAAAATCATAAACCACCGCTACAACGAGCAGCTGCCAACAGTGATAAGCTCAGAGCTTTCCATAAACGAAATTGCGGCGATTGACGAGGCATTAGGCAGCCGCATAGCCGAAATGACAAGAACGCATAAGATTTACATTTCAAAGGATAAAAGCAAAAATCAGAGGTTTTACTATGGATAAAGCAGTAACATAATTTTTTATGAAAATGGAAAAAGTGCCGACTGTAACGGCTCAGGAACGCAGAGTGAGGATGGTTAAGGGCAAGCCGATGTTTTACGATTCACCGAGAATAAAATCGGCTAAGGCTTTACTTGTGGCTCATCTAAAACATCCCCTTCCCCGTCCCACTCTTATATATATGATAACCGCTTCCGGTCCGTCCGGCGAAAAAAAGCTGCGGCAATCCGCAGTCAACTGCAAAATACCGGCTATAGACCCGGATTCTGCCGATGAAAAAACGCTGCGGCCGGAATACCGGAGAAAACGATATGCGGATGCAGACGGAAGCCTACATCTGTAAAAAATTTGCGAACCGGAATAAAATAATTAAATTTGTAATTACCCTTATGCGATCTAAGGGCCGATCCATGACAAAAAAAAGTGCACAAATAGCGTTCGACGACGTTCTCCGGCAAGTCACCGAAGGGAACGAAGAGGCATTCCAGCAACTCTACCTGCACTATCACGACCGGCTTTTCCAGTTCGCACGCATGTATCTGCACCAGCAGCAGGCGGCCGAAGACGTCGTCGCCGATCTCTTTTTTCAACTGTGGAAAAGCCGCGGAATGCTCGGCGGCATCGAAAACTTCAATGCCTATATCTACCGCGCCGTGCGCAACAGTTGTACCAACTACCTGCTGAGCGGCTACCGGAACCGTATGTCCGGCTTTACACAGGTACAACTGCAGGTCAGCATCGATCCTGCGGTCCCGGCGGACGAGGCGGTTGACTTCCAACTGCTGAACAGCGCGCTGACCGACGCTGTGGAACAGCTCCCCGAACGCTGCCGCATCATCTTCAAGCTGGCCAAGGAAGACGGCATGAGCCACCGGGAGATCGCCGCGGCACTCGACATCTCCCCAAGCACCGTCGAAGGACAGCTGGCCATCGCCATGCGCCGTCTGAAGGCCGCCGCAGCCCCTTTCCTGAAAAAAATCTGAAAAAATCGCAAATCGGCTTAGTGGTTTCTCAGGTCCGTCTTGTCTTATTTCTAAACGGACAATAGACGGAACCCAATGACTGATTCGAAACATACGAACGACAACAATTCATTATTCACCCGTATTCAGGTAAAAAGTCCTTGTGCAGACGAGCGTTACAGCGCAGGGAATTCCCTCGCGCGCCTGATGACGCGCATCCACGCCGACGCAGTCAATAAGGCTCGGCCGGAGCGCAACTACACCAAAGCCTACCGCATCTGGCTGGCCGCGGCATCGCTCATGATCGTTTTCCTCACTTCCGGCTGGCTGGCGACCGCCCTGCGTCCCGCACCCGAAATGCTCATCCGCAACAACGCATGGGAAAAGGTGGAGAACCTGACGCTGGCCGACGGCACGCAGCTTACGCTCAACCGCGGCGCACAACTGATCTATCCCGAAAAATTCGCCGGCCGGACCCGCGAGATATTCCTGTCGGGAGAAGCCTATTTCGACGTGGCACACGACAAAAAACATCCTTTTATCGTTCGGGCCGGGGATCTGAAGATCAAGGTGCTGGGTACGAAATTCAATATCGAGGCCTACCCCGATTCGGAGACCATCACCACCACGCTGCTGGAGGGTTCCGTCGAAGTGGAGAGCCGGCTCAGCCGAGAGTGTATCCGCATGGTTCCCAGCCAGCAGCTCTCGTATGATATTCAGAGCGGCGAAATGAAACTCAGCACGATCTCCGACTCGAAAGAGCCCGTACGCTGGAAAGACAACGTCTGGGTGCTGCACCAGACGCCGTTCACACAAGTATGCCACCGGCTGGAACAGATGTTCAATGTCAAGATCGTGATTATGAACGACAAGTTCATCGGGAAGAAATTTACCGGAGAGTTCCGTTTCGGGGATTCGCTGGAATCGATCCTCGAAGTCATCCGAATAACCACACCGTTCACTTACGAACGCGAGGAGGATACGATCATCCTCAAATAAAAACCGAACCTACTGCAAACAACCTAAAACCCGAACCTGCCTATGAAATAAGCCTGTCATAAAAAAACACGGGAACCTCTGCCGAAGTTCCCGCTCCCTTAATGAATCAAAAACAAACCCGGCGGGCCGCTACCCGCACGGATCTATCAATCCATCAATCAGTAAAGGTATGACAAATTTTGATAAGTTCAAGACTTATTGCCGAAAATTTTGCGTTCAGACCCGACTCGCTGTTCGCATCTGCCTGTCAATTACAGCAATAACAACTTTCGCCACACAAGCCGCCGCGCAGAATAATCCGCAGGAAATACGGCTCGACTTCAACGATGCGGCGTTGTCGCAGGTGCTGAAAAGCATCGAAACGCAAAGCCGCTACACCTTCTTCTACAACAACGACATCGACGTAACGCAGAGCGTTTCGGCGCACATCGCCAGCAGCGACATCAATTCGGTAGTCACGGCCGTCCTCAAGGGAACCGACATCGCCCATAGGATTACGGACAACCGGGTAGTCCTGTTCGTGGGGGTTCCGGTGTAACGCTCCGCGTTGTCAGTACGTA
>OGXD01001678.1_pt1 | contig 16186 bp, 7 predicted proteins | sample 1576211 | NCBI WGS metagenome assembly OGXD01 (sample SAMEA3541470, study PRJEB24748) | human gut metagenome | biome: human gut; feature: human-associated habitat; material: faeces | place: China | collected 2012
CACCGCAGTACCATGTTGCCTGCGCCGGTTCTCTGTTAGGTATCGCCTTGGCGAAACCTTCCTCTTTTCCAGTAGGCAAGGTCAACTTCATGCAGATTGACCCAATGACCTTCGCTGAGTTTCTACTTGCCAACGGTGATGAAAATCTGGCGCAGTATCTGGAACAGGTGGATACCCTTGAACCTATCCCTGACGCCTTCTTTAATCCGCTGTATGAGAAGCTGAAGATGTACTATGTCACCGGTGGTATGCCGGAGTCGGTATTGATGTGGACGGAGGCACGGGATGTTTCTGCCATGCAGGAAGCATTGTCCGGAATCATTGGAGCCTATGAGCGTGATTTTGCCAAGCATCCTAATCTCAGTGAGTTCCCGAAAATCTCAATGATTTGGAAGTCTGTTCCTTCTCAACTGGCAAGGGAGAACAAGAAGTTTATCTATAAGGTGGTCAAGGAAGGTGCACGAGCCCGTGAGTACGAGGATGCTTTGCAATGGCTGGTGGATGCCCGTCTGGTGCATAAAATTTATCGCAGCTCAGCTCCCGGCTTGCCGATTGCAGCTTACGATGACTTGTCCGCTTTCAAGATTTATTTGGTAGATGTGGGACTGCTCCGCCGTCTGGCACAGTTGGCCCCCACTGCCTTTGGCGAAGGGAACCGCCTATTTACTGAATTCAAAGGCGCATTAACCGAAAACTTTGTGTTGCAGACTTTAATTACTCAGTTTGAAGTCATGCCCCGTTATTGGAGCCAGAACAACCCACCTTACGAGGTGGATTTCCTCATTCAGCGTGAGAACGACATCTTCCCCGTGGAGGTCAAATCCGAAGCCAACACAACCAGCAAGAGTATGAAGAAGTTCAAGGAACTGTTCCCTGATAAGGTCAAGCTTCGCATCCGTTTCTCATTGGACAATCTGAAACTGGACGATGATGTGCTGAATATCCCGCTGTTCATGGCAGATCAGGCGGATCGATTGATTGGGTTGGCATTGGAAAAGAGGAAGCACTGATGTATATGGCTAAACTATATTAACCTAAATTGAAAAAACATTGAGGCGAATGCCGTCAGATTGATGCGATAAGAAGTATTATTAGGCAGATTGAAGACGAACGAACCAGATATGTCATGTTGACGATGCTAATGTCTGTTATATTAGCATTTACACTCTACAATCATTTCACATAATATGGCAAATCGTAAAATAATATTGTGTGAGGTGACGGAGAGTGTCTAAAAAAAGACAACAAATTGTTTTCTCGTTTGGCAGCTCAATCACTTGCCCCGATTGATAAAATGCTGGACACCAGAGAAAAACAAGAGAAAAAACAAACGCGGTGGGGTTTCTTGATCCCCGACCGCGTTTATCTTTGTCCGCTGATATACGGGCAAATCGTTTTTTATTGTAGGTTACTTTCTTGCACCATCCGAGCCGATGGTATATCCGTCAATGGTGGTATTCACCGCCATCGTCCCGTCTGTGTAGAAGTAGTACCACTTTCCGTTAATCTGCTTCCAGCCGCCGGCAAACATCATTCCGGTCGTCTTATCCAGCCAGTACCACTTCTGGTCGTCGGAGAGCAAGCCCTTCACTGGTTCCCCGTTTCTGTAATAGCTCCACTGGCCGCTGTCGTTCTGCTGCCAACCGTTTGCGGTCTGCGGGTCAATGACGATCTTCACAAACCGCCGCAGTACGGTGGCGACTTCGGCGCGGGTGGCAGTTCCCTTGGGGTCAAAGCAGTTATTTGCCTTGCCAGCCAGGATGCCCACCTGCTGCATGGCCTTGACCGCATCCTTCGCCCAGCTGCTGATCTGTGCGTTGTCCGCAAAAGTCACCGCCCGGAGGGTTTTCGGAAGGTCGTAGCCCAGCTTTTTGGCGTAATTTGCCATGATGACCGCCATCTGTTCCCGGTTGATGTTGGTGTCCGGCGCAAAGGTAGTGGCGGTAACGCCTTCCATAATGCCGTTCTGCGCCGCCCAGTTCACATAGGGGGCATAATAAGCGTCGGCTTTCACATCGGTGAATTTCCCGGTCTGGTAACTGTCCGGGTTGATGCCCGCCAACCGCCCCAGAGCTGTCACAAACATTCCTCTGGTCATGCCGGTGCCCGGGCTAAAGGTGGTGTCACTTGTGCCAGAGAGCAGTCCCCGGCTGGCTGCAAAGAGGATATTGTCCGCAGCCCAATGGTTATGAATGTCGGTAAAGGCAGGGGCAGGGTTCTTGTAGCCCACGCCGTAAACGCTGAAATGACCGGTTTCAAAAACCACCGCTTTCAGGCTGGCATCGTAGCTGGATCTGGTAATCCACTCCACCTTGCCCGCATCGTCTACATAGACTGCATAGAGATTACCTGTCTGCTCACCCTTTGCCGCTGTGTAGGGCAAACGCACCGAGATGGTATGTCCATTCAGGCTGGTAATCGGCGTCTCTTTGCCGCCGGAGAGGTACACCAGCGACAGGTCATAGACCGGTCTTGTGCCGATAGCGGCTTTGGCCTCGGTGGAGCGCAGCGCATCCACCTTATTTGCCCGGAGAATGATGTCCCCTCCAGCAGAGGCGGCATCCAGCTGCTTCAGAGTATCCAGCCCGATATTAACCGAAACCAGATGGTCTGTTGCTACGGTAAACTGCCGGACGTTTTCTTTAACCAGCAGATCCAATGTCTGCGCCTTGATGGTCACGTTAAAAGAGGTCTGGCCTGCCGCCGAGGTGATGGGAACGGTAACGGCAATCCCGTTCTCTGTGGTGCCGTTCTTTTTCGCATCCTGTTTGGTCTTGTCGATGGCGGACTGGACAGAGCTGTTATCCACTGCCGCATTGCCGTTTTTATCCGGCTGTATGGGTTTGGTTTCACCGGTGACAGGGGCTTGAGGCTTGTCCTCCGGCTGGTTGGTGTTATCATTGTTGCCGGAACCGTTAGAACCGCCGGAGGAGGAACCTCCACCGCCATCCGGACCACCAGAGGAGGAATCGCCGCCGGAAGGCTGGTTGGAAACCGTCAACGTTCCAGGAACATAAGTGATCGCATAATTGTCATTTGACAGCGTACCAGTAATGTTGATTTTGGTTTGTCCGGTTTTGCTCATATCCGGCGTCTGCGCGTAAGTCAATGTTACCGTGCCGCTCAGGGTGTCTGCACCAACCAGACCTTCCACCTTGTAATCCTTATCTGCTTCCGGGCTGCTCAGGTCGGGCGCGGTGCTGCCGGTGTAGGCGCTCTGATCAAGCGCCGTAACGGTGACAGCTTTCTTCGCTACGGTCACAGGCAAGCTTTGTTCTGCCACATCTGCGTACTCTGCATTTCCCTGCACCTTGTACCAAACGGTGTATTCCCCGGCATTTTTCGCTGTGGGGAGCTGCTCACTCCACTCAGAATTGCCAAGCCGGTAGAGCATTGTGCCGCCAGTGGTCTTGCCTGCTGTAACCAGCGCCTGTTCTGTACCATTGTAGGTCAGGGCGTTTGCCGTAGGTGCCGTAACAGTGGGGACAAGCTTGTTGGTCGCTTTGACATTGACGGTCAGCGTGATGTCCGCATAGTTTGTGCTCTTGATTACCACGGTCACTGTGCCCACAGAGCCGGTGGTTTTCACGTCATTTTTCTGAATCGGCAGGATCAGCTTGCCATCTTCCACCTTCGCACCGTCGGCGTAATAGGTTCTGGGCAAGTTGACCGTAGGTGCGCCGTAGGTCACTGCACCGTACTCTTTGGGAGTTTCCAGCGTGGGCAGGGCGGGGAGCGTCACAGTGTAGGTCTTTTCGCAGTCATTTACAATGGTAAGCGCAGTCTCCTTGGTGAAGTCAGGCGCAGCGGCCTTGGTGATGTTGCCAGTCGTGGTGATGCTGCTCTGCTTCAGGGCGTAGTTCTTCTCAGCCTGCCCCATCAGGGTCACTGTGGCAGTGACGTTCTTGCCGTTGCCCACACTGGCATCGTCAAAGCTGGCGGTCACGGTGTAGTCCTTGTCCTTCTGCAAGGTTACGCTACCCTCGAAGGTCACGCTGGAGATGTCCGCGTTTGTCGTGCCATCATAGGTCTTATCTTTTACCGCAACTGAAAATTGCAGTGGGTACTTAGAAATTTCCGGTACCACGGAATCTGTTAATGTCCTATCGTATGAAGCACTTGAATCTTTCGGTGTAAATTTCACGGTATAAGCCTTGTTATCTTCTACATTCGGATAAATACCAGATGCTGAACTACTATTTTCGGGTTCCCAGCTCCAGGTTCCGGCTACCGGTTGATTTGCACCATTATACACACCATAACCAGAAGCCAGGGAAACCGGAATCCGAGCAAGTGAAACCCCATAAGTCCCCTTCGCATCCCACTTTGGTGTTCCGTTTCCTACAATTCTCAGTGTATCCTTGGTAGACACATTAAGCGGTTTCGTTCTCTCAGAAGCAAATGCATTCTCTTTCGCCTTTATTCTGCTGGTTACCTGATATCCACGTGCCGGATATAATCCCTGAATTTTCGTACCGTCAATCCATGTAAATGCTCCGTCTGAATCTGCATCACGGTATCCATACTCAATGTCATTTTCCGGATTCGTTCTGTTTATGGTAATCGTCGTACCGGTTATATCCACCTCACCCTCAGTTATTGCAGCCGGTGCTGCCGTTCTTTTAAGAATCGTGATACTTTCGGGTTTTCCGGCAAATTTCTTATCCGTGTTGCTTGCAGCAACCCGATAATAAACCGTACTCTCATGATCGGAAGAAATGATGTCTGTAATCGAAATTCCTGATCCACTGCCCATTTTTGCAGATGTCCAGTTTGGAGAGGTATTGGTTCCGTTTACAATCACATACTGTAAAGATGAGGAAATTGTGATTTCTTCCTTCCGATAATCAATATTCGGCTTGTTCGATTCTCCCGGAATCGCCTGTGTTTGCAAATTCGCCACCAAAACCGCTTCACTGGCTGACATGGACGAGGATGCTTTCTTGCGAATATAGACTGGTACAGACCCACCATTTTCACGAATGTTATCCAGCAGCCCTGTCAGACGAACCTTACCACCCTGTCTTATAGTTGTCCATGACTGTGCATCCTTAGAAGCAGCATACTCCAGATCGCAGGAAGCTTTATTCTCTAAAGTCTCCTGTTCGTAATTGATAGAAACATCAGCAGCCTTAGGTGCCTCCTGCCGCATTTTTTCTGTCTGGAAATTTACATAGGTTACATCAAGAGATAACGTACCATCCTTTTTAATCATCAGTCTGACATGATATTCTGTGTCCGGAGCTAAATCCGTAATAGTACATTCATAGTTTCCGGAAGAACTCTCCGTAAGTAACGTTCCTTTCGAGAACATATCATCTAATGTCCCTGTCTGAGCATCCTCGCCGGAGGTTAAGAAAAACTTAACCTCTGCTCCGGGAGTTCCTGTTGCCTTAAGTGTAGCAGTCGCTTTTGTGTCAGAAATCGTCTTAATATCCGTGACAGCTGCGGAAGTGATACTTGCCGCCTTATTATTAGAATATGTCTGAGTAGCTTGATCATAATATACCGTCTTACTGTACTTGCGGAAATGCGGGTAATCCTCCGTTCCGATCACCTGTCCCCACGTACCATCTGATCGATCACCGTTTAATTTATAGGCAATTTCTCCGGATTTCAGTTTTTTCAGTTTTTCTTCGTTATCTAGAGTAGTAATACCCGGAGAACTATAATCACTCTTTGTTGTCTCATAACAGTTCGTAAAAGTAGCCCTATGATCATTCGAGTACTTAGTTCCTTCCAGTTTTCCTGATACAGCCAAGCAATTAGTCACCGTTCCATTTTTAGTCACCGCTCCTTGTGAACAACTATCTGAAAAATTTGTTCCTACTACAAAACAATTCTGAATGTTGCTAGCATAAGCGTTACGACACAACCCGCAAGTCCAATTACCATCCAACACCAGCCCTATATTTTGTACACTCCCATGTTTAATCCATGCCACCAGTCCCCACTTAAAACTTGTACCGTCATTAGCAGGTCGCAGTCCGGAAATTACATGGTAATTTCCCTCGATATTCCCCTTGAAAAACTTATTAGATATGTTTCCAATGCTTGTCCAGTCATGTCCGTCCGGGATCTCAATATCCTTCATCAGCTTCAGATTGCTGTTATCAGGGATTTTACTATCATTAAACTGCTTTGCAAACCAGAAAAGCTGACCGGCATTATAAATCTCATAATATCCCTTCCAATTTTTGGGCTCCTGATATGCACCACATGCCTCACAAAATCCATCTGCATTATAGTGCTCATGACTACAAGAGGTATCACGCTGAAACATCGTAATTTCATTTAGTGTTCCTATCGAAATCGTCTCACCTGATTTTGTGATCGGATTGCCGTCATTTAAGCCCGGTACCGTCACCGAAATCTCTGTTTTATTCTTATTTTCCGGCAGATATACCGTCAGATGTCCCGTGTTCACTTCATCATACGAAATCTGCTTGGAAGGAATGACCATAGCTGCACTTTGACCTTCTTTATTGATCAACGGTTCACCATTCTGCCTGATCGTGATATCGGTTGCCTGTAATATCCGATCGCTCGTGATCGCCGTGGAAACAAATTTTAATCTTGTCTCATAAAGAGGAATTGCGGCCTTCAAAGTGATCGTTGCATTCTCATCATCAACGTCAGCAACGTCAGCTTCCATCCGATAAACATAGTCTCCAACCGTCACCGTTACCGTTACCGGTGTCCCTGGCGTTAATGGCTTCAGATAATTGGATGCCTTAAGTGTACCTTGATAATCGCTCACCTTCATCGTCCCTGCATTCCAGGTAATCTCTCCCACGCTGATTGTCACCGGATAAGCGCTTTCGATGAATCGTACATCCGCAATCGTGCCCTGAATGGTATAGTTTTTCAGTCCGGGATTTTCAATTTTCGGGAAATAATCACCACCATTTAAGTTGACTACTGCCTGATCACTGATGGAAATGGAGCCCACCAAGGTACCATCTACACTGGGCTTCTCTGCGACACCGATCGCATATACTTCATTATGATATGCAGTGGCTGAAACCGTTCCGCCATTGATCACAATATCACCATACTTGTATTTACCTTCGCCTATCGGTTTTGCTCCACCGCCGCCAGTGCCGATTGCGGCTCCGGGGCGTCTTCCTGCGTTCGTAACATATCCTCCACAGGCTGTCACATTGCCACCGTTGATCTCAATCCGATCCACGCAGCCGAACGGTCCACCGCCAATTCCTGCTCCACCGTATACATGATTAATATCCTTGGGGTAGTTTCCATATCCGCCCTTGGCATACACAGTTCCTCCGTTGATGACAATGGTACCGATGCCGCCCTCTAAGCCGCCGCCAATACCTGCTGCCATCCCGCTGCCATAAGCTTCGATATTGCCTCCGTTGATCTCAATTCTCCCCAAGGAACCCTTTCTCATGCTCGACGCACCAATTCCGGCGCCTACTCCACCGGTTGCTTTTAAGCTTCCCCCTCCGCTGATCGTCAGGGTACAGCCTTCCGGCACATCAATAGCCGCACACATATCACCGCCCTTGAGTGTATTTTTTCCCTCCAGAATCAGATTCAGTTTTGCACCATTTGCCAATCGGATCGCCGGTATCCAGTTACTTGCTGTCGTAGCGTTATTGTCGATCGGAATCTGGATATCCAGATCCGAAATCGTGATTGTAGCCTCCACACCATTAACCAGAATAACATTGGTCGTACTGTTTCCCGTGATCGCCGCATGATTATACTGTTCCAATGTGCTGCTGTTGATGTTGATACCGCTATTCGCAATATTATAAGTATCTGTTGATGCCAGCAAAGCGATTCCGCCGTCCATGCTGACCTCGATCTCCGGAAGCTCCACGCCCTCTGCCAAAATATACTCTCTCGGAAGAACCGGAAGATAATAATAGAAACCACTTTCATCTTCCCGGTTCTCATCCAGCTCCCAAGTAACGCTGATATCCGTCAGCACCGGGATATCTTCTGGGATTTCCTCATCTTCAAACTCATCATCCTCAAGAAAATCCCCGGCATTGCTGTCGGTAGCGATCAGAAACGTACCCTGCTGGTCTTTCTGCTGGTCTTTCTCCTGAACTTCCTGTTTATCTGCTTCCTCCTCATCATTACTATCCGGCACATTTTCTGAATTTTCTGTTTCCGGAGTTTCCTCCTCATCATTGCTATCCGGCATGTTTTCTGAATTTTCTGTTTCCGGAGTTTCCTCCTCATTATTGCTATCCGGCACGTTTTCTGAATTTTCTGTTTCCGGAGTTTCCTCCTCATTCAGATTTTCTTTCTTTGCATTACTGTCGGCAGCAATTTCCGAGTCTTCTTTCTTATCACGGTCGTCTGCTGCCGCTTTCTCATCTTCCGCGCCCTTATCGCGATCCGCATTATTTTTCTGATGATCCACGTTCTTATATTCCACCACCGAAGCCTCGATCGTCTCCGGGAAATTCAGATAATCCTCAAAGTTTTCTCCGGCATCCGCAGGGATCTGAATATGCGCGACCTCCTCCGGTAATTCCGTAAATCCCGTGATCACTTTCAACTTTTTTGTAGGGACTGCAGCAAACGTTGCAGACGGTATGCATAACTGCATCGCTATCATTGCCGCCAATGCTGCAGATACGATCTGCCATTTCTTCTTTTTATACCTCATATCCATTTCCTCCTATTGTCATTATTTTCTATATAGCGTGACGGTTTTGTTCTCTCCGGTAATATTTTTTATTCATACGTTTCCTCCTCACCTGATTCATTACTTCCCCTTTTTCCCTGAAGCAGCCGGGATACTGCCTCCCGCAGCTGATATTCCGTCACAGGCTTCACCAAAAAGGTGTCCGTCTGCATCCTGCGGCTTTGGGGTTCAAACTCTGCCTGGTCGCTGATCCACAGGAGAGGGACATCCCTGCTGTAGCCTCGTATGCTCATGCAGAAATTCATCCCCCTGGCTCCGTCCTCCATGACCACCACAGCATCATATGGCCCATCCCGCTGCATGGCATAGGTACAAAACACGCCGTTATCAAAGCGGTCTACTTTGCCCAGCTTCATCAGCAAAGCGGTTTCTTTTTCTTTCTGGCTATAACTGGATAGCGCAATTCGCATTTTCGCACCTCCATTTCATGATGGGTTTTATCGCCTCATATAGCTCCTGATCGGAGCAGTCTGCTGGAAGAAACACAGGGATACGCAGGTGATACGCAATCAGGGCAAAGTTTTCATCATCACTCCACCAGACAAGCGGTACTTCCGGAGCCAGCCGCTTCGCCTGTATGGCCGCCTCCAGTCCCTTTGCTCCGGTCATGGCGATGACAACCGCATGGTAGCGGCTTCGCCGGAGTGCCTGAGCAAGCTGGTTCTCATTCCACAATTCGTCAATCGCAAGCTGCCCATCCCCATCAAAAATGGAGCGCAGCCTGCTTTCAAACCATTCCACATTTCTCAGCTCCGTACAAAGTGCGATTTTCATGCTGAGCCTCCTTTCCTGAAAAGAAAAATAAAAAAACCAGACCTTCTCATCGGAAAGTCTGGTAGTATAATTAGGGTAGCATCTTGTCAAGGGAAATACAACCGACTTTGTTTAAGACGCAGGTTTCCTGTTTAAGACGCAAGTTTTTTCCTGCGGTTTTATGTTATACTAATATTGGATTATTGTGCAAAGGAGATGGCACGATGCAGATTGCGATTGTGGATGACAGAGCAGAGGATAGAGAAGAACTGTCTGCCTGCCTGGAAAATTATATGAAAAAGCATCAGCTGGACTATACGCTGACAGAATTTGAGGACGGAGAGAATTTTCTGAAAGCTGCCGCCCAGGTCGATTTTCAGCTTGTCTTTATGGACATCTATATGGAGAACATGGATGGAATAGAGGCCGCCAGAAGGCTGCGCCAGAAAAACAGGCTCTGTAAGATCGTTTTTCTGACCATTACAGAAGATTATGCCCGGATGGGGTACAGCCTGTCCGCCAGCTATTATCTGCTGAAGCCACTTTCGCTCCACCAGGCAGATTTTGAAGAAGCGATGGAGCTGTGCCAGCTAAAACCGCCCTATGAAGTGATGACACTTTCGGTTATGGCTGACCGTCAAAAGCTGGAACTTCCCACAGAGAAGATTCTGTACATAGATTATCAAAACCGTATGACACGGATTCATACGGCGGAACGCGTGATACCGGTAAGCGGAGGTTTTCAGGAGGTCACTGCCGCATTGCAGAAGGACAAGCGTTTTTTGCCCTGCTACCGGGGCGTTCTAATCAACATGGATTATATCAGCCATGTTGACAGTCAGACCTTCCGTTTGATAAACGGGGAGAATCTTCCGATTGCTCTCCGCAATGGAAAACAGCTGCGGGAAACCTACCGTCAATATGTTTTCTCTGGAATGGGGCGTATCGTATGAGAATGAAACAAATACGCAGGCGTATTCTGGGGGGCTGTCTGGCCTGCCTCCTCTGCTTGACCGGCAGTATCCCCGCATTTGCCGCTGGAACTGCAACCCCAGCCAACGCCGATGAAAGAAGGGAGAATCCGCCGGGTTTAGAAAACAAAGCTTCAGGGGCACTGGATAGCGGAACCCCGGAAACACCGGAAGCATCGGAAGAAATACCCCTCGTCCTTGTCACGGAAATACAAAATGAAGGCGAACTGCTCTCCCTGCCGGCTTTTACCCTGCCCCTTAGAACCACACCGTCTGATGATGACCTGGAGGAAATTTATCAGCTGGCCCTTCAGTATCAGACCGTTTGCGCCACTGTAACAGCCGGTGAAGAAATCCGACAGGAAACATTTTCTGTCGCATGGGATTTTTCAGCCATTGACCAGACCACTCCGGGAGAATATGCCGCAGCAGGCCGGATTGAACTGCCGGAGGGGTATTCCTTTGGTGAAGCTGTCTTGCAGGAGCTTCAGATTTCCGTCCGGGTGGAAGAAATGCCGCCTGCTGTCATTACTTCCATAGAGCAATGGTATCCTTATACAAATGCATTTGCGCTCCCGCAGGGCAGCGAAGTTGAAGCGCTGGAAGAATTATTCGCTGCCTCCCCGTATTATCTGGAATGCTATGCGGAAAACGGAACCAGCTACACTGCTGTGGTGGAATGGGATTTTTCCGGTATTGATCTGAATACTGTGGGACTGTACCATGCAGCAGGAAGGCTGACTGCACCGGAAAATACCATATTTGCGGATCGTGTCGATTTCCCTGAAATTACAATTCCTGTTTCTGTTCAGGCTCCGGGCAGCCCGGACATTAACTGTTTTCTGGCCGCCAGAGGAAACCTTTATTTTCCTTGGGTCACACCGCCGGGAGAACTGGATAAGATCAGTGTATGGCTGTCCGAAAACAACGGTTCATGGAACCAGCTGGAAAATGGCATTTACGTGGGGCGGGAAATGCTCTCGATTGCCACCCGTCTGCTGGCACCGGGCAGCAGCTACCGCCTTCAGGTTGATTATGGCGGTGGACAGACTGGTATCCTGTCCTTGACCTACGCAGATGAAATTGTCCTTGAAGGGTATCATGAAGGCGACCGGGATGGAGGGGATGCAGGCGGAAATCCACCCGATACCATCATTCAGCCGCCTCCTGAAGATACCGATGATTCTGAAAAAACACCACCGGGCAGCGGAGAAAATAATCCTACGGATCACAAGCCTTCCGAGCCATCCCGGGTTGGAAAGGATGATTCCATAGATATCGATAAAGACGATTTCCCATCGGAACAGGCAAACGGTGATACAGAGGAAGATACCGCTTTACAGCAACCCCCTGAAGAGCAGACGATTGTCGGTGCTTCAGAGCTTACCGATCCTGCCCGGAAGCTTTCAGAAAACAGGAAAGATTCCGTGCAAAGCGCTATGACCGTTCCCCAGGAAGGCGCAGATTCCCAAAACTCTGCGTTTTCAGAGTTCTTCGATGAAACCACTGACCGGATTTCCGGCACGCGCTTTTTGATGATGCTGCAAACAGGGGAGCAAAGAGCCGTCTTTTCCAAACAGGGAATCACCATCAGCATACCCAAAGACGCCTTGCCGGAGGGTATCCAAAACGAAGATCAGATTGAAGTCATCATCCAAAAGGATACGGATGGCGGTTTTTCTTTTTCGTTTTCCATCAATGGAACTGTGCTCAACTCCCTGCCGGATGTTTCTGTCATGCTGCCCTATCCAAATGACCCGGCAGCCGGCACATTGTTCCTTTGTGATGAAAGCGGCGTAGAAATCCCCATGACCGGTTACGACGATACGGCGAAAGCCGCTTCCTTTCAGATCAGCCATACAGGGACTTACACCATTGTGGGAAAGGAAGATACCGCTTCCCTGGCACATGCTGCCGACACAGAGCACAGCTGGTCGCCCATATTCTTTTTCATTCCGGTCTGTCTGGTTCTTCTGTCTGCCGGTGAATTTTTCCTAAGGAGGAGGCGAAAATAAGATGGTATCTTCTGTGGTAAAAAAATATGCTGCCTTATGTATAGTCTGCCTGTGCTCATCCCTGTTTTTTCTTGGCCTGTATCAGTTCAATAATAAATATGGTCAGGACACAATCCAAGCGGCAAATGGGATTCTGGCGCTTTCTGAGGAAGAACTTCAAAAGTCACCGGTGCGCTTTCTGGTATCCGGCTGGGCATTTTATCCTGACGCGCTTTTGACCCCGGAAGAAATACAAGATGAAAGCCATTATATGCGCTACCTTTCCATCGGAGAGCAGACCAATTTCTCCAGCCCTGCAAACCCTTCTCCCTATGGCTGCGGGACTTACCAGATGACATTCTTTCTGCCGGAACGGAAGGAAACATATGCGCTGGAAATCCCGGAAGTGTTTTCCGCTTACAACCTTTATCTGGATCAAGACCTGATCCTGCAAATGGGGGAACCGGCACAGGGGACACCATTGGTTCAAAACCGCATGGTCACTTTTCATGGCGGAAAACCGGTCACACTCACCATAGCGGTCAGCAACTATGACCACTTTTACGGAGGGATTGTTTATCCGCCTGCTTTCGGAACGATGCTGGCGGTCAATACAACCAGAGGAATCCGGTTTGCGTTCTGCCTGTTTGGCTGTACGGTTACCTTTGTCTGTGCGCTGCTGTCCTTTTATTTCAGCCGCCGGATGAAACAGAAAAATACATTCCTGTTCGGACTGATCTGCCTTGCCATGTGCGGCCTGTCATCCTATCCTGTGCTTCATATGCTGGCTGCTGTTTCCATATTCCCCTGGTACACGATTGAACTGTTCTGTATCTATCTGGTTACCTGGCTGATTGTGGTTCTGCAAAACCGGATATGCAGGCCGGGCTTCCTGCCTGCGGCCATCAGTAATGGAGTGGGCGCTGCCTTCCTGGTATATGCGTTTTTGTATGGCATGATGGCTTCCCATCTCTCCCTTGGAGCTATTCGTTTCTTCTCCGCATCGGTCTTTTGGTATAAGGCGGCATCTGCACTCTATCTATTTATCATCGCTGTGCTTGCCATTCACAGAGGAGAAAAACGGAGCAGGCCGATCTTCTATGCTGCGGCAGCCGCAACCTGCGCCTTTATATGGGATCGCCTTCTGCCGGTTTATGAGCCGGTTATCGGCGGTTGGTTTGTGGAATGGGGCAGCTTTTTCATAGCAGCCGCCATCGGTTATTCCCTCTGGCGCGATGTGGTAGAGGGGTATGGAAACAGCCTGATTTTTCAGGAAGAACGCAAGCAGGTCGTCCGGCAGCTTTCTATGCAGACCGAATACAGCCGTCAGGTTTCTGAAGCAGCGGCAGAAAACAGAAGGCTGATTCACGACATCAAACACCATCTGCACACCATAGACCGCATGGCCTCTGAACGTGGGCAGACGGAGATCTGCTCCTTCCTGTTACAGGTAGAGGAACAGGTTGCGGCGTCATCGGGTCACTCCTATGTTGCGTTCTGTAAAAATCCCGTCGTAAATGCGCTGATTGAATACTACTACGGCATGGCGCAGATACAAGGGACAGAATTTCAGGTGCGGCTCGATCTTCCCGATCAGATGCCGCTTACCGATGTGGAACTGTGTACGGTGCTGGGCAATCTTTTGGACAATGCCGTTGAGGCGTGCAGCCGCCAAAAGCAAGGAGTGCGCCGCATTTTAGTTGCCGGCGAAACCAGAGGCAAAATGTATTTTTTGAAGATTGAAAACACTTACGACGGGCTGGTCTTTCAGGAGGGAAAAACATTCCTCTCCCGAAAGGGCTCATCCGCTGATCACGGAATCGGGCTTTCCTCTGTCCGAAAAATCATTGAAGGCCATGGCGGTGATCTCGATCTTGTTCCCGGTGAGGAATCCTTTCTTGTTGGAGTTACAATACAGATGTAAAAACTGTTTTTTGAGGCGCATTCAGATAACATAGGCAAGACCTGATGGATGGACTTTGAAATAGATTTTTGCAACCTTTCGCACTTTTCTATTCCAATATTAGTATATCCAAAGCAGAATAAAACATGAAATACCACATCAGGCAGTCCCTGTTCATCAATAACCTTCTGCATTTGATCACGCAGGTGGCTGTCTCCGATAGGAGAACCAAGGAAAAAGCCAGACACTGCTTTTCAGTATCTGGCTTTTTATTGTAGATTTTTAATAACCTATTCACCTATGGAAGCAAACAGGTGACTGATAAATTCAAATGCCTGAATTGCTTTTTCAAAGCTCTGACGATTGGATGTGTAGAGCAGATCTTCATGAAGAGTTTCATATCTTCCACGAATTTCATCGTTGAAATACTGTTTCCAGTTTTCAAAGGCATACGCCCCCAACGGATCATAATCTTCAGAAATATTACGCTTCTGAAGATAGAAGCTGTCCGTTTCTTTTGTGAGCTTTAGAAGCTGCTTCAGCCGTTCGGTATCATTCAGGAAATACCATAAAATAAAAAATGCAACAATGAATTTTCACGATCATTGCTGCAAAAAATGCACGTTCCCAGGGGGAATCGAACCCTCAACTAGTGCTTAGGAGCTCAAGTCCCCGTTGGAAACCTATATTATTTTGAGTTAAGATAAGTCAAGTAAAGCATTGATTTTTCTACCTTTCCTGAAAAACCATGTCAAAATAAGAAAACTGAAAATCATCCCGGCAAATGGTGATAAATATTGTCAGGAACGTTCCTGCGATCACCAGATGGGACAAGAACAATGTCGAGATAAAATCTGCAATATTCAGTAACTGTAAGGCCGTGCATAGTACAAAATTCACACAGGTGATACACTCTGCCACATGATAGACCTTCCCTGCTGCACACTATCAATATAGAACATGATCGGAACCGGGCAGAGCATCACAACGAAGAAGCACATATTCGACAGAATATAAGCATTGGAAACAAACAGCTGGCGCAGCTTCGATTCTCCCAGCATCCTATGAAAGGAGACAACATGATATGAAGAATAAAAAATATTCCATCGTTTATAGCAGCTTAACAGGTAATACCAAGGTGCTGGCTGATGCAATCCACGAGGCATTACCTCAGGATGAATGTGAGTATTTCGGTGTGTCCGACACAGTGATTCCTTCTTCCGAACTGCTCTATATCGGATTTTGGACAGACAAGGGAAATGCAGATACCAAGACATTACAGCTATTATCGCAGTTAAAGAATAAACAGATTTTTCTGTTTGGAACTGCAGGCTTTGGTGGCAGTGATATCTATTTCCGGAAAATCCTGAATCAGGTTAAGCAGTTCGTTGACGCAAGCAATGTTATCGTCGGAGAGTATATGTGTCAGGGCAGAATGCCGCAGTCTGTCCGGGAACGCTACTTGAAAATGAAGCAAGCTCCTGATCATCCGGCAAATCTTGATGTATTGATCCAGAATTTTGACTGTGCATTGTCTCACCCTGATGCAGATGACCTGGAGAGACTCAAACAAGCCGTTAGGAACTCATCCTTCTGATAAGACCATAAAATAAGGCAGCCTCACATAGCTGAGTCTGCCTTACTCTCTTTATTTAACATGGATGCCACTGGCATATTGTTGTAGGAACTGTTCCTTCCCGCAGGGTCTTCCAAAATAATATCCCTGCAGATAATCCACCTTCATTTCTTTCATTTTCAGAAGCCATTCTCTTTCCTCGATGCCTTCTGCACATATTCTGACATTAATACTATGTACCATGCGGATGATATTTTTATATAATTCATAATCCCTGTCACTGTTCATCGCCTTGGCAGT
>OGXD01001681.1_pt1 | contig 16161 bp, 7 predicted proteins | sample 1576211 | NCBI WGS metagenome assembly OGXD01 (sample SAMEA3541470, study PRJEB24748) | human gut metagenome | biome: human gut; feature: human-associated habitat; material: faeces | place: China | collected 2012
TATTCTTAATATCATTGTTAAATTCCCAGATATATGCTATAATCAGAAAAAAATAAGCGAGGGATAAATATGGTAAGAGAAATTGTAAGAGATCCTATGTTTTTGCAGAGGAAGTCGGTTGACGCAAGTATGGCTGATATGCCCGTTGCTATTGATTTGCTTGACACCTTAAAGGCTAACTTTGAAGGCTGCGTGGGTATGGCAGCAAATATGATTGGCGTATCTAAAAGAATTATTGCGGTAAGCGACAACGGAAAGTATATTCTTATGTTCAATCCCGAAATCATCAAGGGATACGGCGAATACGAAACCGAGGAAGGCTGCCTTTCGCTTGACGGTGAACGCAAAACAAAGCGATTTAAAACCATAAAGGTTAAATACACAACAGACAAATTCAAAACCACAACACGCACATTTACCGATTTTACATCGCAGATAATTCAGCACGAAATTGACCATTGTAACGGTATTTTAATATAAAACAATCTGTAAAATGTATATTTACAGTCATACTTTAATTTTATGATTATTAAGCACTAAAATATCTATATACCGTTTAATTGTTATAAAATTGTGCATTATTGTAAAGAATGATTGACATTTAAGTGCAAATATTCATTGACAAAATTCACCTTTTATAGTACAATTTTGAAAAGATATTTTTATATATCATTTTTAGTAAAGGGGAATAGACAATGAAAAAGAAAATTATTTCAGCGTTGCTTTCCGCTGCATTGGTTGTGACAAGCTTTTCTTCAATTACTGCCATGGCAGCAAGCGACACAATAGGCGGTACAACCTATCAGCAAAAATCATTTACCGCTAACAAAATCACTCATCCCGAAAACGGATTAAAAGCTCCTGACGGTATTGTTGACTACATTGGCAACAGCACTGTTACAGACGAGATAACAGGTGTTGGCGATCGTGCCCAAAACTATGCGTGGTCTGCAATCGGCTACGGCGACTGGGTGTATATCGGCACTTGCCCTAATGCCATGACTCAAACCCTTAACTTTATGGGTACAATTCTTGGAAATAAATTTGACAAAGAAATTATGACAGCTACCCTAAATGCTATGTTCAACGGCGCTTTCTTTACAGCTGAAGAGGACGGCGGAGATCCTAAGGGTATTCTCGTAAAAGTAAATACAAAGACAGGCGAAGTTAAACTTCTTATGTCAAAGGCTACCACAAACACAAATGTTCAGTTCAGAAATGTTGTTGAGTTAAACGGCAAATTCTACTTCTGCGGCTCGGTAAACGGCTTACCGACGGTTTATCAGGTTGACCCTGCAACCGACGAGTACAAAAAGGTTTATCAGAGTATAGATCAGGCAGATTTTTACAAGGCTTATCAAATGGGTATCAGCGTTGGTATCAGAGGTATAAGCACATTTGAAAACAAGCTCATAATAAGCCTTGTTGGTCTTGAGGGCGCATATATCTGTGAAAGTGACAATCCCGAAGATCCCGATTCATTTAAGGTAATTGCTACAATGAGCGATATGTTCAATTATCCTGCTTACCGCTATCAGGACAGCATCTACGGCGGTTCAATTTGGGATATGGCTGCATATAACGGTTCTTTGTATGTTTCTATCTGCACAGGTACTCCTGAAAACAAGCCTGACGATAACACAATGCAGTCTTTTGCGCTTATCAAGGGTGACAGAGATGACAACGGCAAATGGACATGGACTTCGGTTATCGGTGACAAAGAAAAGAATAATGCAAAGTACACCTACGGTATTGATCCCGAAAGGACAAGATCCGGTGCGGCTAACCTCTGCGTTTATGACGGCTACCTCTACATTGGCGAGTACAACGATGAAGAAATTGCACTTGAAAGAGTTTTGTTTGACCAGAGCTGCGATTTTATGAATTCTAACCTTGAGCAATCCGTAAATCTTTACAGAATGGACGAAAACGAGGAAATTCAGCTTGTTGTGGGAGATGCAGATGAAATGTTCCCCGACGGCGGTCTTACAGGTTTAGGCTCAGGTTTTGACCGCAACGAAAACCAGTATATTTGGAGAATGCAGGTTTACAATAACAAGCTCTATGTAGGTACATTTGATACAAGTTCACTTCTCGAACCAATCGGACAGCTTACAAACGGTGACCTTCTCAAAATGACAGACGAAGAATGGCAGTCACAAATTGAATACATTAAGGTGCTCGCCGAGCTTATTCTTAACAAATATAAAACGCCACAGCTGCCTGTTGCCGCTCCTGCCACACTCTCTATATCAAGAGATGATGCGAGAAATATGGCTAAAAGCGTAAACAATGCAGGCAAAATCAGCCGAGCAACAGCAGCAAATGCAGAAAATGTAATTGAGCTTGCTCAGGAGATTGAAAACACAGCTAACGAAAAAGCGAGCGAAGAATTTATTGCAACATATACAGAGCTTTCTAAAGCATCTAAGAATATGACAATCTCAATAGGTGAAATTATCGGTAAAATATTTACAGAAGAAAACATTGCAAAAATGACTTCATTTGTAAAATGTGCGGCTTATATGAGCACAGCCGAAAGAGGCTTTGATATTTTCACACTTGACAGCAATCTTAATGTAAAGACCGTTACAACAAACGGTTTCGGTGATCCTTACAACCATGGCTGTCGTACATTTGCAGTAACCGATGATAACCTCATTGTAGGCACAGCAAACCCATTCTATGGCACTCAGATCTGGACATTATCGGATAATAAATATGACCTCAATGAGGACAGCAAAGTTGATGTTCAGGATGTAACCTTTGCTCAGTGCGTTGTGGCAGGCACAGAAGAAAAGCCGGCTGACTTTGACGAAAGAGCTGACTATAACAAAGACGGCAAGGTAGATATAAACGATATTACAGCATATCAGATTTACCTTGCAGAAAACAATAATTAAGACTGAATTTAACCGTCGGTTATATAACAATTTACCGCTCTGCAATTTTTGCAGGGCGGTTTTCTTATGCTTTTTACTGTGATATAATGAAAATAGAATTTACTTAGTGTTGGGCAATATTCAGAGGTTCTTTATAGGAAATTGGGGTAAATTATGATTTAGAAAGCCTTGAGGAAAATTGCCCTGCCGCCGCAAAGGTGTGTAATGATTTCTGTATAAGCGTTATCCCTGCTTTTATTAGCATTATGAAAGTTTTATAAAATTTCTTGCAAAATTTAAAATCTGTATACTTTGTGCTTGAATTTGGCTATGATAAGAAAATTTTGAATTTCAGCTAATTTTTTTGCAAAAATCTATTGACAAAGGGCAAAAACAAGGCTATAATTCAACTTGTAAAGTAAAGTTTCCGGAAAACTTCTTATTTTCGCTTATTTTTAAAATGAATATTTCAGAACAAAGAGGTTCACCCTGCTTTTGGTAAATTTGCAATTTATTTTTATTTTCTTGCAATTTGCAAAGGCGTGGTGAGCCTTGTTTTTATTCATTCGGTTTATGTGGAGGTTTTAAAAATGGATGCAGGCAACATAGCTTTTATGCTGATATGCTCGGCTTTGGTGTTCCTTATGACGCCCGGTCTTGCAATGTTTTACGGCGGACTTGTACGCAAAAAGAATGTAGTAAACACAATGATGACTTCAATTTTCATCATCGGAACAGGCATTGTAATGTGGGTGCTTTTCGGCTATTCACTTTCATTTGCTCCAAGCTCAAACGGAATTATCGGCGACCTTAGTTGGATAGGACTTGAGGGTGTATCTCTCACAGAGGGTTACACAGACGGCACAGCAATTCCGAATATGGTTTTCTGCGGATTTCAGATGATGTTCGCAATCATTACACCGGCGCTCATTACAGGTGCTGTTGCAGGCAGAATGAAGTTTAAATCACTTTTTGTGTTTATAATTTTATGGTCATTAATCGTTTATTATCCTCTCGCCCACATGGTATGGGCAGACGGCGGACTTCTCGGACTTGACGGTATCGGCGCTCTCGACTTTGCCGGCGGCGATGTTGTTCATATCAGCTCCGGTGTATCCGCTCTCGTGCTTTGCATTATTCTCGGCAAGCGCAACGATTACGAACACGCAATTTACAGAATCCACAATATTCCGACAGTTGTTCTCGGTGCGTCACTGCTTATGTTCGGTTGGTTCGGATTTAACGCAGGCTCTGCACTTGAGGCAAACGGTCTTTCTGCTCACGCATTTATGACAACAGCCGTTTCTGCCGCTGCCGCTATCCTTTCTTGGATGCTCTGCGATGTAATCAAAAACAAAAAGCCTACGCTCATCGGCGCAAGCACAGGTATGATTGCCGGCCTTGTAGGTATTACTCCGGGCGCAGGATATGTACCGATTTGGGCGGCAGTAATAATCGGTCTTACAACAAGCCCTGTTTGCTACCTTATGATTTCATTCGGTAAAAAGAAATTCGGATTTGATGACGCACTCGACGCATTCAGTTGTCACGGTACAGGCGGTATCTGGGGCGGACTTCTTACAGGTGTTTTCTCAAGCACAGCAATAAACGCTGACGCAGGCAACGGTCTTGTATTCGGAGAGTTTGCTCAGTTCGGCGCACAGGCTCTCGGCATTGGCATAACACTTGTAATTGCTGTTGCCGGCACACTTATCTGCTATGGCTTAACAAAAATTCTTACAGGCAAAATCAGAGTAAGCAAGCGTGACGAAATGCTTGGACTTGACATTACTCAGCATGGTGAATCAGCATATCCGTCATTTAACGGTCTTGATAACTAACGGAGGATTAAACATATGGATAACAATAATGAAGTTCAGCTTATAAAAATTGAGGCTGTTGTCAGAGAGGAAATGTTTCTCGATGTAAAAAAAGCCCTTATGGACATTGGCGTAAACGGCATTACTGCCTATCAGGTTGTTGGCTGCGGTATTCAGCGAGGTATGGCTGAATATGTAAGAGGTCAGAAAGTTGATGTGCAGGTTCTCCCGAAAATCAAGTTTGAAATCGTGGTTTCGTCTGAGGAATGGGAGGCAAAAACCATTGAGGCGATTAAGAAAACCGCTTTCACAGGCAACCCCGGCGACGGAAAAATCTTTACCTACTACCTTAAGCAAGCAGTAAAAATCCGTACCGGCGAAACTGGCTATGATGCAATCCAAACGCCAAACTTTGATGACTAATTAAATATTCCGATTAAAAATCTTTCTTAAATTTTAAATAATCCCCTTAGAGTTGATATTAAAGCCAAATTTGATACTGCTCTTTGGGGATTATTTATTTTGCTTTTCTGATGTGTGGGTTTAATGTGTTATGATTAACTGATTTATGCTCCGGTTTGGATAGATTTATAGGATTATAGTTTGTATAAAAGCTACCACAAGCAGCAATTTAAAATCCAGTATGGATAGATTTATAGCCCACGGCAGGCAGAAAGGAAATTTTTCCTTGAAAATTTAAAATCCAGTATGGATAGATTTATAGCTTTTTGCTCGAATTAAAAAGAAAAAAGGTTTTTCAATTTAAAATCCAGTATGGATAGATTTATAGATCATCAGATAGACCAAGTAATTTTATAATTGAATCATTTAAAATCCAGTATGGATAGATTTATAGGCAATCTTGTTAACGGAATAATTGTCAACTCTTCGACATTTAAAATCCAGTATGGATAGATTTATAACTGAGGGTGGTAGAAGAGCAAAGTCGCTTATGATCAAATTTAAAATCCAGTATGGATAGATTTATAGTATCTCAAGCTCAAGCGTGCGGTTACTCTTGAACAATTTAAAATCCAGTATGGATAGATTTATAGTGGATCATTTTATCAAAAGCTCTAATATATAAATCTATTTAAAATCCAGTATGGATAGATTTATAGCCCACCCCCTCACCGCTTAAACTTAACACTGTTTTTATTTAAAATCCAGTATGGATAGATTTATAGTGCATACAATTTCTTAATTTCAGATATATTGACGCAGATTTAAAATCCAGTATGGATAGATTTATAGTGATTATTTCCCTGTTGGTGTACCACCATTATATCATATTTAAAATCCAGTATGGATAGATTTATAGACCGACAGTCTCCAGCAAATCTCATTCTCATAGTTATTTAAAATCCAGTATGGATAGATTTATAGAGTTTGATTTGTTCATATTGATCAGTTCAGCGAGCTTATTTAAAATCCAGTATGGATAGATTTATAGTCTGCCAACTCGTAACTTATACTGTCTTTGATTTTTATTTAAAATCCAGTATGGATAGATTTATAGATTAGCTCCTGCGTTATCTCCGACAACTGCAAGCGATTTAAAATCCAGTATGGATAGATTTATAGGTTATCGGACTTATAACCGCAAAGGCATTTTCTTTTATTTAAAATCCAGTATGGATAGATTTATAGGGTAGCTACTGATGATGTTCTTGATGATGTTAAATTATTTAAAATCCAGTATGGATAGATTTATAGTATGCAACATAGAATTTTATTAGCTTTTAGAAAAATTTAAAATCCAGTATGGATAGATTTATAGCTTAGAACCACAATAAATAGTATGTGTGCGTTTGTCATTTAAAATCCAGTATGGATAGATTTATAGTGTCTGTTCTCGCAGTACAGACGATAGATAGATAAATTTAAAATCCAGTATGGATAGATTTATAGACTACTAACTCACACACGCAAGTGAGCGCCGAAGAGATTTAAAATCCAGTATGGATAGATTTATAGCAAGGCAACCTATAGCGGCACTCGTGTTTTAGTGAATATTTAAAATCCAGTATGGATAGATTTATGGCGAAAGATTTGTCGACAACGGAACCTTTATAACCTTTTAAAATCCAGTATGGATAGATTTATAGTTTGATACAGGTTATCTTAAAAAAAGCGGTATCACTTTTAAAATCCAGTATGGATAGATTTATAGTTAAAACCTACGAATTTCAATATACCTCGGATAATATTTTAAAATCCAGTATGGATAGATTTATAGCTAAGTGCTATGCTTGGTCTTGCTGTTGTGACTGTTTTTAAAATCCAGTATGGATAGATTTATAGTCCGACACGCTTTATCCGAATTCTGACCTGCACTGTTTTAAAATCCAGTATGGATAGATTTATAGAAAATTTTCGCGAGTAAACATTCGCAGGACCGAGGGATTTAAAATCCAGTATGGATAGATTTATAGCAGTCCTTTTAAGTTTCATGTTATCCAACTCAAAGTTATTTAAAATCCAGTATGGATAGATTTATAGATATCAATATTGCAGAAAGAATTAATTGTGATGTTGATTTAAAATCCAGTATGGATAGATTTATAGGTGGAATAGTCAGTTAAACCTCGGGTTTTCTTTATAATTTAAAATCCAGTATGGATAGATTTATAGCTCTTTCAATAGTTAAGAAAAGAGAGTCGGAGTAACATTTAAAATCCAGTATGGATAGATTTATAGTTCATTTTGTTGCCTCCTTGATTAGAATAGATTTTATATTTAAAATCCAGTATGGATAGATTTATAGGACGGTTTGTGGAATTGGCTGTCTGGCATTGTTGATATTTAAAATCCAGTATGGATAGATTTATAGCGACCTTCTGACTTCTTGTGCTACGCATAAGCATAATTTAAAATCCAGTATGGATAGATTTATAGAAGCAGACGCAGCCTGCTGAGAAGTCGGAAAAAGCTAATTTAAAATCCAGTATGGATAGATTTATAGATTGTCATAAGCGATACACTCAGTTTTAGCTCCATAATTTAAAATCCAGTATGGATAGATTTATAGTTATAGTCAATGTAACCTTGTTTTTCAGCTGAATTTATTTAAAATCCAGTATGGATAGATTTATAGTTGCATATGAACCGTAATCATTACTAAAATCATAAAAATTTAAAATCCAGTATGGATAGATTTATAGTTCGTAATAGTGAAGCGTGTGCAAAGTATATTACATTTAAAATCCAGTATGGATAGATTTATAGCATATGGCGGATCTACATAAAACACAGCTTTTGAAATTTAAAATCCAGTATGGATAGATTTATAGGCATCAGAAAAATGCAATTGCTCACGCAATATTCGGATTTAAAATCCAGTATGGATAGATTTATAGCTTACCGCTATTACCAAGAGTAAGGTTATTTGATATATTTAAAATCCAGTATGGATAGATTTATAGGCCTGTAAACAATTATTTTGTAAAGCACCCTGAAAATTTAAAATCCAGTATGGATAGATTTATAGAAAGGAGCACGAGAAATATTAGAATCAGATGAAGAATTTAAAATCCAGTATGGATAGATTTATAGATTATCATAAAATCACCCTTTCAATCGTGGATAGTCATTTAAAATCCAGTATGGATAGATTTATAGCTGTCAGTCTGAACAAATGACTGATAGTCTTTTTTGATTTAAAATCCAGTATGGATAGATTTATAGTACAGGCAAGTATGTTGTATGCCGCCTATGTATCGATTTAAAATCCAGTATGGATAGATTTATAGGTTGATACTCTCGAAGAAAAGTGCAAAGAGATAAGCATTTAAAATCCAGTATGGATAGATTTATAGCGGACTAAAAATCCGACTTAACCCCCCTCCGCTAACATTTAAAATCCAGTATGGATAGATTTATAGATTAAGCAAATCAAGATATTTGTAATAAAAAAATTTATTTAAAATCCAGTATGGATAGATTTATAGCTTTTAAGAACTTTGTAAAAAAATATAAGCTAAGGATTTAAAATCCAGTATGGATAGATTTATAGTATTATGTTTATTCATTTTTACAACACCAATACGATTATTTAAAATCCAGTATGGATAGATTTATAGTGTATCCAAAGGTGCTAAGGGCGTTTCTTATGCAAAATTTAAAATCCAGTATGGATAGATTTATAGTATTCCGCAGAAGAATTTTTCAACTCACTTGAAAAATTTAAAATCCAGTATGGATAGATTTATAGAGCCGTCCTTTTCAGGATTGAATTTGTTGTAATTGAATTTAAAATCCAGTATGGATAGATTTATAGAACTCGTGTTACATCAACTACAATGACCTTACTCTATTTAAAATCCAGTATGGATAGATTTATAGCACTACAAGCTATGAGGGCAAAGAAACTAATTCTAATTTAAAATCCAGTATGGATAGATTTATAGCTCAATCTGCAAGTTACAAGCATTGTCTACGATTCTATATTTAAAATCCAGTATGGATAGATTTATAGATGTTGCAGACGCACTTGAAATGGAGCGCTTTGAAAATTTAAAATCCAGTATGGATAGATTTATAGCATACTGCAATTAACGAGCTTTGCTCGGACAATGTATTTAAAATCCAGTATGGATAGATTTATAGCTTTTTTTAAGATAACCTGTATCAAAGGGCACATAATTTAAAATCCAGTATGGATAGATTTATAGGGCTTACATATCAACAGGGAGTTAAACTGATTGAAATTTAAAATCCAGTATGGATAGATTTATAGATGAATTGATGTCGTGACTTCTCTTTTTATTTTAAAATTTAAAATCCAGTATGGATAGATTTATAGTTGAGTTGCTCGGCGACTTAAAGCTATCATTTGCTTTATTTAAAATCCAGTATGGATAGATTTATAGCATCTTCCGTTTCCCAAGACACATAGTATCTGAATATTTAAAATCCAGTATGGATAGATTTATAGGTTTTCAAGCTATTATTTCGGCTTAATTGTTTCCGTGATTTAAAATCCAGTATGGATAGATTTATAGGTTGACCTCAATTTCTGTGCCTTTGATAACAAGTTTATTTAAAATCCAGTATGGATAGATTTATAGTAACCGCATTCTTGAAGAGTACGCTTGCACCGTTCATTTAAAATCCAGTATGGATAGATTTATAGGCAAATTGCGATTATCTTGCAAACTTTAACTTCAAATTTAAAATCCAGTATGGATAGATTTATAGCTAAACTCGACCTGTACGGCATCAATGACTTTTCCCTATTTAAAATCCAGTATGGATAGATTTATAGGCATAGTCTTTGTTTACTATATCCTCTTTCATCGCAAATTTAAAATCCAGTATGGATAGATTTATAGCATATTTCTTGTTATAATATCGTTCTGAGGCTACATAATTTAAAATCCAGTATGGATAGATTTATAGCCTGTTGCACCGTCCCACTTAATTATTGTAGCCTGATTTAAAATCCAGTATGGATAGATTTATAGATTTATTGAGTCAATTCTAGAATAATCACTCGGTTTATTTAAAATCCAGTATGGATAGATTTATAGTAAAGACTTGACACAAGCAGAAATCGCAAAACGCTTATTTAAAATCCAGTATGGATAGATTTATAGTCGTTATGTAAAACCATCTGATACGGACAGTAATAAAATTTAAAATCCAGTATGGATAGATTTATAGATATTAAAGTTTATAAATTCTGATTTTACAGTGTTATTTAAAATCCAGTATGGATAGATTTATAGCAAAACCCCGGGCAGATTTTACCGTTAGCATCATAAATTTAAAATCCAGTATGGATAGATTTATAGACTTCTCCTTTTTATTCTTTTTGATGTAACATTCAATATTTAAAATCCAGTATGGATAGATTTATAGCATTACAATATCATCAACACTAAAACCACAACCCTTATTTAAAATCCAGTATGGATAGATTTATAGCAAAAGGTCTTGCTTGCAAGTATCTATATCTTTTTACATTTAAAATCCAGTATGGATAGATTTATAGGAGGAATTTTTGTCTAAAGCAGAACAACTAAAATCATTTAAAATCCAGTATGGATAGATTTATAGACATTTTCGATATGACTTTCCATCCCATTCTTTTGAATTTAAAATCCAGTATGGATAGATTTATAGGTGTCAATTCAAAGACGCTGTAATGAGCACTTTGGCATTTAAAATCCAGTATGGATAGATTTATAGCTCGCAATTTTCGGTGTAGTTGTTGCTGTTACTAAATTTAAAATCCAGTATGGATAGATTTATAGAATGCCCGTCAATTTGACCGCAAAGACCGTATGGAGATTTAAAATCCAGTATGGATAGATTTATAGAGAATTACAATTTAATTATTGAAGTAATTTTCATTATTTAAAATCCAGTATGGATAGATTTATAGTGATAAAAGGTAAACCAGGCGAGTGGTATCAGAAATTTAAAATCCAGTATGGATAGATTTATAGTTATTACAGAATAATGTGTCTTATTGATAGTTGTATTTAAAATCCAGTATGGATAGATTTATAGATTGACAATGCAAGCATTAAGACAATTATGCATTGATATTTAAAATCCAGTATGGATAGATTTATAGGTTGGTATTAAAAGAATGGAATTTACTGATAAAAGATTTAAAATCCAGTATGGATAGATTTATAGTTGAATCTTTAGTTGATTTTGCAGTTACTCTTTTTTATTTAAAATCCAGTATGGATAGATTTATAGTATAACTGTTATTACATTTGCTATTATGGCTGTTGTATTTAAAATCCAGTATGGATAGATTTATAGTTGTGTGACTGTGTTGAACCTCAAAGTCTATGCCTATTTAAAATCCAGTATGGATAGATTTATAGTCATCAATAATCTTCTTTAATTTTACATATTCAAAATTTAAAATCCAGTATGGATAGATTTATAGTGCATATAGATGTATTACTTGACTAAGTATCATTTTAATTTAAAATCCAGTATGGATAGATTTATAGAAGGCAACGATTTTTGAATTGGCTATGTGTAATCCTATTTAAAATCCAGTATGGATAGATTTATAGCGTACTAAAGCATATGCCGAGGTTGAATTTAACGAATTTAAAATCCAGTATGGATAGATTTATAGGATGTGCGTTGTATTCAATTATTTCTTGAACATCATTTAAAATCCAGTATGGATAGATTTATAGTTAAATCCTAAATATCAATTGTTATTAAGTCAACAATTTAAAATCCAGTATGGATAGATTTATAGGATGATTACGATTATTCTAAAACGCTTTTAAAAGGATTTAAAATCCAGTATGGATAGATTTATAGTTATGTCAGTGCCGAAAAAGGAATATGATGATTTTATTTAAAATCCAGTATGGATAGATTTATAGTTCCCGCAATATCAAAAATATTTAAGTTATGATGATATTTAAAATCCAGTATGGATAGATTTATAGGACTGATGAAGAGTTATTCAAAAAATATTATTAAAATTTAAAATCCAGTATGGATAGATTTATAGCCGAGCGACTTTAATGATTTCTATCTCTTGAGTTGCTATTTAAAATCCAGTATGGATAGATTTATAGATCATCAGGTACAGAAATAGAAGATAATTCATCAGATTTAAAATCCAGTATGGATAGATTTATAGAATCAATAAATGAAGATGAAGAAATAATAAAACAAATATTTAAAATCCAGTATGGATAGATTTATAGATATTAATATCAATAATATCTTCAAAATACAAATAAATTTAAAATCCAGTATGGATAGATTTATAGGATATGGATAGAAATGACGGTATATCAAATCTTGATATTTAAAATCCAGTATGGATAGATTTATAGTATGGGGGTTGTAATATGCTGACAGGTTTTGCGCTATTTAAAATCCAGTATGGATAGATTTATAGTTAATGTTACATATGACTATATAAAAGAAGAAAACAATTTAAAATCCAGTATGGATAGATTTATAGATTATTTGGCTGACACAAGCTCTTATGCAAAAGGAAAATTTAAAATCCAGTATGGATAGATTTATAGTTACTTGACTGTTTAAACTAATACAAGCGATTTAAAATTTAAAATCCAGTATGGATAGATTTATAGCAAACAAGGATTGACGGTTACATAAATTGCACTTGAATTTAAAATCCAGTATGGATAGATTTATAGCCGTCAGCCGAGGTGCTAATATTAACAGCGTTGCCATTTAAAATCCAGTATGGATAGATTTATAGTATGAGTATAATAAAATAATTTAGAGGTGTTTAAAATTTAAAATCCAGTATGGATAGATTTATAGAACAAACAAAAGAATAATGTACGCAACAACAGAAAATTTAAAATCCAGTATGGATAGATTTATAGTGTCAGCGCACGGCGCTCTTTTTTCGGTGCGTCTTTATTTAAAATCCAGTATGGATAGATTTATAGCCGCAAAGGCTCTTAACGAACTTTGCGAGAAGTCATTTAAAATCCAGTATGGATAGATTTATAGTCGTCAGGTTAAGGTTGAGAAAGAGAACACAATTATCGATTTAAAATCCAGTATGGATAGATTTATAGACCCACGCTCCTGAGTCAACTACTCAGCCTAGTACCATTTAAAATCCAGTATGGATAGATTTATAGGGTGTACTCGATACGATTTTGGTTTCGTCATTCGCAATTTAAAATCCAGTATGGATAGATTTATAGACACTCCTTTTGCCCCACTGGTTCTACACTGAATAAGATTTAAAATCCAGTATGGATAGATTTATAGTTCCCACGAAAAGGAATAAAGATAGTTTTAACACAATTTAAAATCCAGTATGGATAGATTTATAGAAATTGCTCTTAACACAAAACCAACCGCAAAGCGTTTATTTAAAATCCAGTATGGATAGATTTATAGCCAAACGATTTGATAATATGGTAAGTATTTAATCAAAATTTAAAATCCAGTATGGATAGATTTATAGTAGTATTGAAAATGCTATCATTGATTATATTAAATTAAATTTAAAATCCAGTATGGATAGATTTATAGCTGCAAGGTAGCCGTTATATATCACCTTAATACTCATTTAAAATCCAGTATGGATAGATTTATAGAAGAACTTTATTAAAGGAGTTACGGATAAAAACAAAGATTTAAAATCCAGTATGGATAGATTTATAGCGGTGTGCCTTACTGCCGACTGTCGGCTTTAGCCGATATTTAAAATCCAGTATGGATAGATTTATAGATTTCTTTTTCTGCATTGACAAAGATGTTGAAACAAATTTAAAATCCAGTATGGATAGATTTATAGAGGCTTGACCTTTGCATTAAGAATGACGCAATCAAATTTAAAATCCAGTATGGATAGATTTATAGATCAACACCGCTTGCATATGCTTTGAGCCTGTCGCAATTTAAAATCCAGTATGGATAGATTTATAGTCCTTAAAAACTTTTTAAAAAAAGCGACCGAAGGTATTTAAAATCCAGTATGGATAGATTTATAGGGTAAAATCGAATTGAGAAGACATATCTGCCCACTATTTAAAATCCAGTATGGATAGATTTATAGAGCGACAGACGCACCAACAAGCAGCCAAACAAAAGAATTTAAAATCCAGTATGGATAGATTTATAGTTATTAATCTTCGTCATATTCAACCGGGCTTTCAAATTTAAAATCCAGTATGGATAGATTTATAGCCAACACACCCACATTTTACTATAAATACCAAAAAAATTTAAAATCCAGTATGGATAGATTTATAGTGTGACCGCTCTTAGCCGCATTAACCGCCCAGAAGGGATTTAAAATCCAGTATGGATAGATTTATAGTTCTACTTTCATAATTAATACAACCTTTCATTTTTATTTAAAATCCAGTATGGATAGATTTATAGCTTTTTATCTTCCGTCCAAAACCAACGAAAATCCTTATTTAAAATCCAGTATGGATAGATTTATAGTAGCCACCGATAACCTCATTTTGAAACCATTCGCCATTTAAAATCCAGTATGGATAGATTTATAGTATAATAATATTTACTTATTTCAGCGCCTTCACGAATTTAAAATCCAGTATGGATAGATTTATAGTCTTCAAAGGTAATTTCACGCACATATTCCGACAGATTTAAAATCCAGTATGGATAGATTTATAGCCGTGGGACAAAAGCTTAAGTAATCATCGGCGTTATTGAGATCTGTTTTGTCGACATATTAAAATATACTTAAGAATTTATTATATCAACACATACAAAAGCTTAAAACACCGATGATCGCTTGATAAAACAGCTCTGTCAACCTCCCCGTATTTTTTAGCTATGTGAGGTCGACAATAAAATGCCTTATAAAAAATTTGATGTTTTATCATCAACAATTCCAAGAAAATCTTTGCTCATCCATCGCTCTTCACGAGTGTGAAACATTATAACGGAGTCCTTATCCTTTCTGATATAAACATCAAGTTCCTTTTTTAATGCAATGGCATTCACTTTGCTGATATTGCCCTCAAAAACGGAATTTTGAATATGCACAAGGTATTTTTTGCAAATCTTAAATACCTTTGGCAAAATCTTTTTGCCTTTTTCATCGCATATTATATCATACACAAGTATTACATACAATATTTACCACCACATTTCAAAGCCTTTATACTCTTTTTCGCCTATTATATGCTTAATCAGTTTGTAAAGCTCAAGCCGTATTAAAAACTGATACGAAACATTTTTATTAAGCTCTTTGTGAAAAATAGTTGTTTTGAGTTTCTCATCAAATTCAGAAGTAATTATTTTTGAGGCTTTTTCTGTTAGCTGTAAACCGTTCAATCCCTGCACAAAGCTGTTCTCTGTTATCTGCTTGCGGTTGAGCAGTGAGAAAATTAATCTGTCGGCTATTAGCGGCTTAAAAATCTCAGACACATCGAGCGCAAGAGAATATCTCCTTGTACCGGGCTGATGCAGATAACTGATTGTAGGATTAAGTTGGGTTTTATAAATTTCGGCAAGGGTTTTGGTATACACAAGTGAGTTTACATAAGAAATTAAACTGTTTATCATATTATCCGCAGGGTGATAAACTCTTTTGTCAAATTCTATATCTTGGTCAATTATGATGTTCCATGCCTTGTAGTATTCTTGACGGATATTGCCCTCAATTCCCATAAGCTCTTCTATGCTCTGCACATTCGGAAGTTTCTTTCTCAAATTTTCAATAGAACTCATATATGCTGACACATCTTTGCCTCTGCCGTTGTAATATCTCAGATTTCTGTAAATATTGTATGATGCGGCGACTATAAATTCTCGTGCTATTGAAAGTCTGTTTACAGAATCTCCGTAAGCGAGCACCTGCTTTACCAAAAGCTGACCTGCAAGTTTGGTTTCTTTAGGGCAAAAGCTGCCAATGTAGAACTGATAGTAATTAAAGAAATGCACAAGTATACCGTATTTTGAAAATAAATTCAGAAGTTTTGAGGTAACCGTTA
>OGXD01001688.1_pt1 | contig 16109 bp, 18 predicted proteins | sample 1576211 | NCBI WGS metagenome assembly OGXD01 (sample SAMEA3541470, study PRJEB24748) | human gut metagenome | biome: human gut; feature: human-associated habitat; material: faeces | place: China | collected 2012
ATCAGGAAGAATTCATCACCTTTATGGTGCGCGCCGGCGTACTCACCTTCGGAGACTTTACCACCAAGTCCGGCCGCAGGACTCCCTACTTCATCAATACCGGCAACTACAAGACCGGCGCCCAGGCCGCCAAGCTGGGCGACTACTACGCCGCCTGCATCCAGGAGCACCTGCCCGACGGCATTACCTGCCTCTTTGGCCCGGCCTATAAGGGCATTCCCCTGGCCACCGCCGCCGCCGCCGCCCTGGCCACCGAATACGGCGTGGATAAGCCCTATTTCTTCAACCGCAAGGAGGCCAAGGACCACGGCGAGGGCGGATCCATGGTGGGCTACAAGCCCCAGGACGGGGACGACGTGGTTCCCCCCTCGGGGGAAGCTGTCACCGAAGGTGACTGATGAGGGCAGAGTTGACCGGGCTGACCCGTTTACAGGCAACCGTAGCAAACCCGCCGCTCATCCGGCCCTGCGGGGCCGCCTTCTCCCTCGGGGGAAGGCAAAGCAACAAGGCAAACAAAATCTCCCGCCCTGCTGTTCAGGGCGGGTTTTTTATGCTATAATACCTGTATATAACAAAGTAAAGGAGCCTGCCCATGAAATGGCTTGCCGTTGACTATGGCGATTCCCGCACAGGGCTTGCCGGGTGCGACGCCGGGGAGACCATTACCTCCCCCATCACGCCGCAGATCGAAGAAAAAAGCATGAACAAGGTCGCCACCGCTGTGACCGAGGTCTTTGCCGCCCGCGGAGCCGAGGGCCTCGTCTGCGGTTTGCCCAAAAACATGGACGGCACCGAGGGCAGCCGTGCCAACAAGAGCCGCCGCTTTGCCCAGCGCCTGGCCAACACCGCGGGTGTGCCCGTTGTGCTGTGGGATGAGCGCCGCACCACCGTGTCCGCCGCCGCTATCCTGGCCGACAACGATACGTTTGGTGCCAAGCGCAAGGAGCGGCTGGACTCGGTGTCCGCTGCCGTCATTCTGGAGAGCTTTCTGAACTGGCGCGCCCACCACCCGGGCGAGGAGCCGCCCGAGCTGGTCCGCCCCGAAGCATAAAAAGGAGTACGAACATGCCGAACGCAAATGAACCCCGCTTCCCTACCCATGTCGCCATCATCGTGGACGGCAACCGCCGCTGGGCCAAGCAGCGCATGCTGCCCGTCAGCGTGGGCCACAAGGCCGGCTTTGACCGCCTGCGCGAGATCACCCGCTATGCCGTCGGTGACCGCGGCGTCTTTGTGCTGTCGCTCTATGTTTTCTCCACCGAGAATTTCAGCCGCGACGCCAAGGAGGTCGGCTACCTGATGGACCTCTTTGCCAATAACTTCCGCACGATTGCCGACGAGATGAACGAGCGCGGCTGCAAGGTCCTGTTCAGCGGCCGCCGCGAGGGTCTGCAGCAGCGCGTGCTGGACGCCATGGACTACATGATGGACCTGACAAAGGACAACGAAAAGGGTATTGTCAACTTCTGCCTGAACTACGGCAGCCACGCAGAGCTGACCGATGCGACCCGCGCCATTGCCGCCGAGGTCAAGGCCGGTACGCTCGAGCCCGAGGCCATCGACGAGAAGGTCATTGAGAAGCACCTCTACCGCGACCTGCCGCCCGTGGACCTGATGATCCGCACCAGCGGCGAGGAGCGGCTCTCCAACTTCCTGCTGTGGCAGTGCGCCTACGCGGAGTTCTACTTCACGCCGACGCTTTTCCCCGACTTCACGAAGGACTGCTTTGACGAGGCCCTGTCCGTGTACGCCCGCCGCGACAGACGTATGGGCGGGAATACGAAGAAGTGACCAAAAGCCTTCCCCCTTGGGGGAAGGTGGCCGAGGCCCCGCCCGAGGCCGGATGAGGGGCGAGCCTGCCGCGGCAGCCCGTCAGCGGGTGGCTCCAGGAAACTTTGCCCTCATCAGTCACCTTCGGTGACAGCTTCCCCCGAGGGGGAAGCCTTTGCAAATAGCATAATACACAACCCGCCCCCGCAAACTTTGGCATATCGGCCAAAAATTTGCGGGGGCGGGTCTGCATATACTGTCTTATATCAGCCCACAGTGTCCAGGCCGTTGTCCACGGCACTGCTGTAGGTCGTGATCGTTACGCTGTTGATCGTGATGGCGGCCTCCTCGGTGGGGCGGTATGTGTCGTTGCCGTCATCGTCCTTCACCGTGTCCACGCAGGCCATGGCGTCCACAACGTCCATGCCCTGATAGACCTGCCCGAACACTGTGTCGGTGTTGTCAAGATACGGCAGCCCGCCCACAGCGGCGTAGGCCGCGATCTGCGCGTCGGTGTAGCCGTTGGCGGTCAGCTCGGCCTGCCGGTCACTGCTGCTCACGCTGTCCGGCAGGGCCGTCACAAAGTAAAACTGACTGTTGCCGCCAGTCACGTCGCCGCCCGCAGCAAACGCGGCGCAGAGCGCCCCGGCATAATGCTTCAGATCCGCGCTCGCCTCCGGCGGATACGGGTTGTTGCTCCAGATCGTCGAACCGCCTGTGCCTGTGCCGGTGGCATCGCCGCCCTGCACGGCAAAGCCGTACTCGCTGCGCCAGATCGTCGTATTATCGTAATAACCGCTGCGGGCCAGGCCCACAAAGTTGTAGACGGCCATCGGCGCGGCATCCGGGTAGAGCACGGCGCGCACCTCGCCTAAGGAGGTGTCAAAGATCGCAATCGTGTCGCCGTCCGCAGGGGTGTTGAACTGCCGCTCGGTGCTGGTGAAGTCCGCAGGCCGGGTGGGCGGGGTCTTTGCCGCGCCCTTGCTGCAGGCGCACAGCAGGGCCAGCGCCAGCGCGGGCAGCAGGCAGAATCGTTTACGCATAACGGGTCCTCCGTGAAAAATCTAATTAAATTCATTATACCACAGAACTTCCCGCTTGAACACCCTTGACGTTTGCGAAAAAAAAGGGTACACTATAGCTATCAAATACGAACGACCACAGGAGGTCACTTATGTCTGACGAACTGAGCCCGGAAATGCTGGAAGAGGCTGCCCCTGACCTGCTGACGCTGGAGGATGAGGACGGCAAGGAGGTCACCTTTGAGGTGATCGACGCTACGGAAGTCAACGGCACCCGCTATCTGGCTGTCATCCCCTATCAGGAGGATCCGGAGAGCCTGCAGGAGGACGCCGAGCTGATCCTGATGCGCATTGGCACCGACGACGAAGGCGAGTATATGGACATCGTGGACGACGATGAGGAACTCATCACCGTCGGCAAGGTGTTCGAGGAGCGCCTGCGCGCGATGTACGACATCGACGATTCTGAATTGCAGTAAGAGGCCGCGAGGCTTTTTCACCCTGCGCGGTTCGATTTGTTGCGGCCTTATAGAATCCTACTAATCAAATATTGGGAATCCGGGTCGGGGATCGGATTGCAGACCCTCCCGCCGTTTGGCTGAAGAGGGGAGCATGAACGTCCTCGTAGGGTACCCACCTGCCTGTACCGGTAGGTTTTGATTGGTTGCAGACGGCTGTGCGGGGTTTTTACAGCACACATCCCGGGCAGGGCTTTACCTGTCCGGGTTTTTGGGTTATACTTTGCGGGGAAAGGGGTGTTTGTTCAATGGCGGAAAGGATCCGCGTCGGGGACAGGCTCCCCTTCTTTTTGTATGATACGCCCTACAGCGCGGGCAACCGCTTCCGCGACCTGCTGGACGCACAGGCCCCGCTGGTGCTGGTGTTCATGGCGAACTTCGGCCATCCCATCACCCGCACGTTTGCCAGCCGCTACGCCGATACATACACGTCGCTGCACGACGGCGGCTTTGCGCTGGTCGTGCGCTCCCGCGCGGACAAGCTGGCCCGCAGCATCGGCCCGGACACGCTGCCCTATCCCCTGCTGTGCGACGCGGCGGGCGTTCTGTATGAGCACTTGAGCATCCCCACGAGCAAAAGCACGTTGATGAGCTACTCGCTCGAGGGCTGGCGCATCCTGCGCGAGGCCAAAAAGCAGGGCTACCAGCCCGTCAAGGGGGTCGAGCAGCAGCTGCCGCTGACGCTGATCCTGGACCGGGACGGTACGGTGCTGTTTTGCCATTACGGCGCGAGCCTGACGGACGTACCCGAGGACTGCGCGGCCATCCAGAGCCTGCTGGAGGAGATGGAACTGACGCCCGGACTGGAACCGGAAGAAGATGAGCTGCCTTACGAGGAACTACAGACCGCGGTGGCCGCAGAAAGCCGCCCCCGCAGCCGCCACGGGCGAGAACGGCCGGAGACAACCGACGAATTCCGGCCCATCCGCCCGGTGCGTGCCTACCCGGAATCGGATTTGGAAAAAACATCGATGTTTGGTCTGTTTGATGACCCCTATGACGACAAATGAAAAAGCGCCTGCCGGTTCAAAACGGCAGGCGCTTTTGTTTTGCTGTTATGCAGAGATGCAGGGCAGATATTCTGTCTGCCCGCGCTTACCGCATTACGGCGGCCTTGGCAGCGCACACGGCGTCGGCGTCGGTCTGCTGGATATGCCATTCGTCCAACCCGGGCAGGCCCATGGGGACACCTTCGCGGCGGAAGGTCATACCGCTTTCCAGCAGCGTTTTGCAGCTGGCATGGAACGCCCGCGCCCCGGGCAGGGCCGCGCGCAGTTCGTCGATGACAGCGGCATTCACACCGGCACCGATCAGCACCTCGGGGCCGTCCAGCTCGTCCCGCAGGCGCAGCAGCGCGGCCAGCTGGGAAATGCCCTTGCGGCAGCTCCCGGCACCGCCGCTCGTCAGCACCGTGTCGATGCCGAGTGCCGCCGCAGCGCGGTAGGTGGCGCACAGATCGCGGGAAACGTCGATGCAGCGATGCAGCGTGACGGGCGCACCGCCGCAGGCGTCCAGCAGCGTGCGCATGGCGGGCAGATCAAGCGCACCCTCCGGCGTCAGCGCGCCGATGACGAAGCCATCCGCCCCGGCACAGCGCAGCGTCTCGATCTGGCGGCAGAGCAGCTCGAGCTCGTCGCGGGTGTACAGGAAATCCCCTGCCCGCGGGCGCATCAGGCAGCGCACGGGCAGGTCCAGCTCGGCCTTGATCTGCCGCAGCAGGTCGGCGTAGGGCGTCAGGCCGCCCACGGCCAGTGCGCTGCAAAACTCCAGCCGGTCCGCTCCCCCCTGCTTTGCGGCGCGGGCGGAGGCGAGGCTGTCAACGCAGACTTCCAACAGCTTCATGTCAGGTCACATCCTTTTACTTTTTCCCCATTGTAACATAGGCTTTGGGATACGGCAAGCCCCGCGCGGCCAGGGCTGCGCGGGGCTTGCCGCAGTTATAAGGTTCACAACAAATAGGGGTAGGCATATTCAGGCAGCGTGCCCGCCGCGCACAACGCACAGTTGTACAGCGGGGCGGCTGGTGCGGGCAGGTACGGCCCTGCGCGGCTCCGCTGCCGGGGTGCCCAGCAGGATGCCGCAGACTGCGTTGAGCATGACAACCGCAGCAAAAAGCCCCAGCAGCGCAGCCCACAGCGGCATGGTGCCGGAGGCCGCGGCGCTCACCATAACGCCGCCCAGCAGGAGGGACGCCGTTACCACGAGCCTGCAAAATTTGTGCTTAATGAGTTCCCAGTTCATACCGTTACCTCCAAAGGAGCCGGCCCCGCAATGGCCGACTGCCGCAAATTCAACAACGGATAACAGCGTTCCGTTTGTTGTCTTAACTATAATACATCTGTAGGTTGTTGTCAATATGTTTTTACAACTTATTTTTGAAAATAATTGCAAAAAACTCTTTACAAAAACCACAGACGGTTGTATAATGAAGCTAAAGAAATGGGATCGTCTACAAGATGTGGTTTTACCCTACTTTATATAAAGGAGTTTTCCCGATGTTTGCAGAGCGCTTGAAAGAGGCCCGCAAGGCCAAACGATACAGCCAGGCCGAGGTGTCCAGGATGCTGGGGGTAACGCAGCAGGCTGTTGGCAAGTGGGAGACCGGGCGTTCCACTCCGGATCCGCAGACCGTGGCGCGTCTGGCGGAGATACTGGATACCCCCACCGACGTTCTGCTGGGTCTGCGCAAGGAGTCGGGCGCGGCGTCCGCTGTGGGCCGCAATGCCTTCAGCCGCTATACGGAATCCCAGATCCCCGTCGTGGGCACGGTGCGCGCCGGATACGGGGCCCTCGCGTTTGAGGAGGACTACGGCAAGGAGTATGCCTGTGTCAAGGACCCGGAAAACTACTTCTTCCTCGTCGTCAAGGGCGACAGCATGGAACCGCGCATCTCTGACGGTGACCTGGCGCTTGTGCACCGCCAGAACACGCTGGACAACGGCGATCTCGGCGTTCTGGTCTACGGGGCAGACGGCGAGGGCACGCTGAAAAAGTACATCCAGCGCGGCAACTCGGTCATCCTGCACCCCTTCAACCCGGCCTATGAGGAGATGGTCATCAAGGGCGAGGATCTCGACCACCTGTATATTGCCGGCAAGGTCGTGGAGACCAAGGCCAAGTGGTAAGGCTGCCTTACAAGTTCAATTATAGCATACGGTAAGTCCCATAATTCGGACTTTCAACTCTAAAACAGAAGAAATTTACAAAAATGCTGCCCGCGGCACACCTTGCAGAACAAGGATATGCGGCGGGCTGTATTTTTTATACCCTTTTTTCAGGAGGCAGGTGCGATGGACCTTGCGGAAAAACTGGAAATCCTGGCGGACAGCGCCAAATATGATGTAGCCTGTACCTCCAGCGGGGTGGATCGCCCCGGACGGCACGGTGCACTGGGCAGCAGTGCGGCGGCGGGCATCTGCCACGCCTTCACGGCGGACGGGCGGTGCGTCTCCCTCCTGAAGGTGCTCTACTCCAACGTGTGCAGCTACGATTGCAGCTACTGCGTCAACCGCCGCTCCAACGACAGACCCCGCGCGACCTTCACCCCGCGTGAGCTGGCGGAGCTGACCATCGGCTTTTACCGCCGCAATTATATTGAAGGGCTGTTTCTGTCCAGCGCTGTGCTGGGCACGCCGGACCGCACGATGGAGCTGATGATCGAGGCTCTGCGCATCCTGCGGGACGAGTACCATTTTAACGGCTACATCCACGCCAAGACGATCCCCGGCGCGGACCCGATGCTGGTCGAAAAGATCGGGCGGCTGGCAGACCGCCTGTCGGTCAATATCGAGCTGCCCAGCGAGGCGAGCCTGACCACGCTGGCCCCCGACAAAAAGAAAACTGCGATCCTGCGCCCCATGGGGCAGATCGCAGTGCAGAGCGCGCAGAGCAAAAAGGAGATGGTGCTCTACCGCGGGGCCAAGCCGTTTGCACCGGCTGGGCAGAGCACCCAAATGATCATCGGGGCAACGCCGGAGACAGACCGCCATATTATGGACCTGACCGAGGGACTCTACAGGAAATACTCGCTGAAGCGCGTGTTTTACTCGGCCTATCTGCCGGTGGTGGAGGATCGCCGCCTGCCCGCACTGCACACGGCCCCTCCCCTGCTGCGGGAGCACCGTCTGTATCAGGCGGACTGGCTGCTGCGGTACTACCATTTTTCGGCGCGGGAGCTGTTGACCGAGGACGAACCGAATTTTGACCCCTACCTGGACCCCAAGTGCACCTGGGCCGTGCGCCACCCGGAGTTTTTCCCCGTGGAGGTCAACACGGCCAGCCGTGCCGAGTTGCTGCGGGTGCCGGGCATCGGCCCCAAGAGTGCGCTGCGCATTGTCGAGGCGCGCCGGGTGCAAAGCCTCGGCATGGCAGAGCTCAAGCGCATTGGAGTCGTGCTTAAGCGGGCACAGTATTTCATTACCTGCAAGGGCAAGGCAGCGGCCCGCGGCAGCCGCGCGGAGATCGCGGGGGCGCTGCTTGATCCCAAGGCGTTCAGCGTGGGGATGCAGCAGCTTTCGCTGGACGATTTTGTACCCAAGGCCCTGCCCGACGCTGCCCCGGCTGTGCAAAGGCTGGAGGCGCGCGGCATGGCGGCGGACGTGGCCGCCCGGACGGTGCGGCAGGAGGCACTGCAATGTCTTACGAAGCGCATGTGACCGACACAGCCTACTGCTATGACGGCAGCTTTGCGGGTTTTTTGTGCTGCGTGTTCGAGAGCTACGCCCGGAAGGAGATCCCCGCCGAGGTCTGCCCGCCCGAGGAGGGACAGCTGAATTTCTTCGGCACGCGGCAGATTTTTACCGACGAGCAGCACGCGCGGCGGGTCGCGGCAGGGCTGGACCGGCTTGGCCGCGAGGTGAAGGACCGCGTGACGACGGGCTTTCTCTGCACCGACCCCGGCAAGGACCTGACACTGCTGCGGTTTGTGCGGCTCTGCTTTGCGCAGGGGCCGCGCGCCGCGCAGATGCTGGGCGACCCGGACGCCGCCGCGGCGTTTGCCCTGGAGCGGGCTGTCGACAACGAGGTTTGCAGGCTGATCGAGTTCATCCGCTTTGAGGAGCGGGACGGGATGCTCGGTGCGGTCATCCACCCGAAGCACCGGATTTTGCCGTTGCTGCGCGGACATTTTTGCAGCCGCCTGCCTGATGAGAGCTTCCTGATTTATGACGCGGCCCACGGCACGGCCCTGCTGCACCGGGACGGCCAGGTGCGCTATCTGGCGATGGAGCGCTATATTCCCGGCACCGACGAGACAGAGCTCGACTGGCAGCGGATGTGGAAAAGGTTCTTTAAGGCGTTGACCATCGAGCAGCGCCGCGACGAAAAGGCCCAGATGAGCCATGTGCCCAAGCGGCTCTGGCAGGATATGTGCGAGATGCAGCCGGATTTGGCTTCCCCCGCGGGGGCAGCTGTCCGCAAAGCGGACTGAGGAGGGGCGGGCTTGGAGCTACTCATAGTCATACTCCGGGTTCGCGGCCTGGTACTCGGTCAGCCAGCGGAGCAGACGCTCGGTATCGGCATAGGTCATGCGGCCTGTGTCGGCCAGGGCGCACACCATGGCGCGGATGTCACCGCCGTAGAGCGTCTGCAGATGCGCCTGGCTGACCGCGCCGCAGTAGGTCAGGCGGCGGACCAGCGGCGTGTACAGATTTTTATTGCCCTGCTTCTCGGTGCGGACGAAGTTTTTCTTCTCGAGCCGCAGCAGGAAATTGAGCAGCGTCGAGTCTGCCCAGCGGCATTCGGGCGGCAGGTGTGACGCGATCTCGCGCCTGGTGGCGGCGCGGCTGCAGGCCCAGAGCGCGGCCATGACCTGTTCTTCACTGCGGGAAAGCTGTTCCATGATGAACTCCTTTTATAATATGTAATGCCTGTAGGGGCCGGGCATGCCCGGCCCGCAGGTGCAAGGCAGACGGTAGTCTGTGGGAAGGCTGCGGGCCGCACATGTGCGGCCCCTACAGAGCGAGGAAGAAATAAGTTCGATGTTTTACAAATGTGGTAATAAGAACTGAATATATTTTACAACTGTGGTAGATATAAATGCAAGACAAAATATTGCACAAATTTTGTGCCCGAAATTTGACAATGGCGGCAAATGTCTTTTACAAATGTCTCATAAAGCGTTTCCGATGCAAAAACAATTAGTCACAATACAAAAACACATCCCAGATTTTCGGCTTTTTTCGGTATTTTGTCCGCTTGCCCGCAGGGGGGCAAAGCTCCTATAATATTGGCATACCGCAACGGCGCGGCAGATGCGATCCGCCGCCGGCGGGTCGCATTTGATTTACTGTAGGAGGAAATAAAGATGGCTAGAGTTTACAATTTCAGCGCCGGCCCTTCGATGCTGCCGGAGGCTGTTCTGAAAACTGCACAGGCAGAGCTGCTGGACTACCACGGCTCTGGCATGAGCGTGATGGAGATGAGCCACCGCAGTAAATGGTTTGACGAGATCATCACCAACACCGAGGCCGCCATGCGCCGGGTACTGAACATTCCCGACAATTATAAGGTGGGCTTTTTCCAGGGCGGCGCGACCCAGCAGTTTGCGATGGTACCGCTGAACTTTATGACCACCGGCACGGCAGATTATCTTGTGACCGGCAACTTCAGCAAGAAGGCAGCCGAGGAGGCCGCCAAGTTCGGCACGGCCCGCATTGCCGCCAGCAGCAAGGATAAGAACTTTACCTACATCCCCGACGTCGCGGCCATCGACTATGACCCGAACGCCAGCTATATCCACATCTGCCAGAACAACACGATTTTCGGCACAAAATATGTCGATGTACCGCAGGTGGACGGCATCCCGCTGGTGGCAGATATGAGCTCGATGATCTGCTCCGAGCCGGTGGACGTCAGCAAGTACGGCGTCATCTACTTCGGCGTGCAGAAGAACATTGCCCCTGCCGGTATGGCTGTGGCCATCGTGCGTGACGACCTGCTGGGCAAGGCCGCCAAGGGCCTGACCCCCGACAAGATCCCCACGATGATGAACTACACGACCCTGCTGAACGCCGACAGCATGTACAACACCCCGCCGTGCTGGTGCATCTACATGACCGGCCTCGTCATGAACTACCTTGAGAACGAGATCGGCGGCCTGGAGAACATGCAGAAGCGCAACGCCGCCAAGGCCAAGGTGCTGTACGATTACCTCGACGGGCAGGACTTCTACAAGAATCCCGTTGAGAAAAAGTACCGCAGCATGATGAATGTGACCTTCACCAGCCCCGACGCCGACACCGACAAGACGTTCTGTGCCGCGGCCACCGAGGCAGGCTTCGTCAACCTGAAGGGGCACCGTCTGGTGGGCGGTATGCGTGCGTCCATCTACAACGCCATGCCTGCCGAGGGCATCGACAAGCTGGTCGACTTTATGGAGAAGTTCCGCAGGGAGCATTGAGCTGCTGCACAGTAGGGGTCGGGTGTGCCCGGCCCGCGGCACTGTGGCAGCCACCCGTGAGAGGGTCACTGCGTAAGGTTGAGGGCCGGGCATGTCCGGCCCCTACGGCGCAAAATAAGGGGAACAGGGAGTAACGATATATGTATACCATCAAAACATTGAACGCCATTTCGCCGGTGGGTCTGGCCAAGCTGCCCGCCAACCAGTTTGAGATCGACAACGAGGCCGCTGCACCGCAGGGCATTCTGGTGCGCAGCGCCGATATGCACGATACCCCGCTGCCCGACAGTCTGCTGGCCATTGCCCGTGCAGGTGCCGGTACGAACAACATTCCCGTGGAGGACTGCACGAACAAGGGCATCGTTGTGTTCAACACACCGGGCGCCAACGCCAACGCCGTGGCCGAGCTCGTCGTCGGTGCGCTGGTCGCGGGCAGCCGCAATCTGGTGGATGCCGTGAACTGGGCGCAGACCCTCAAGGGCCGCGACACGATTGCCAAGGACGTGGAGAAGGGCAAAAAGGCCTTCGTCGGTCCCGAGCTGCGCGGTAAGACGCTGGGCGTCATCGGGTTGGGTGCCATCGGTGCGCGCGTGGCCAACGCCGCCGTCGCGCTGGGCATGGAGGTTTTGGGCTATGACCCGTATATTTCTATCGATGCTGCGTGGAGCCTGTCCCGCAGCGTGCAGCACTGTGTCACGCTGGGCGATATGCTGCCCCGCTGCGACTACCTGACCATCCATGTCCCCTACCTGCCTACGACCCGCCACACCATCAACGCCCAGACGCTGGCGATGTGCAAGGACGGCGTGCGCGTGCTGAACTTTGCCCGCGGTGAGCTGGTGGACAACGCCGCACTGCTCGACGCACTGAACAGCGGCAAGGTCGCGCAGTATTTCTGCGACTTCCCCACCGAGGAGCTGCTGGGCGTCAAGGGTGTCTGCTGCACGCCGCATCTGGGGGCCAGCACGCCGGAAAGCGAGACGAACTGCGCCGTGATGGCCGCCGCCGAGCTGAGCGACTACCTGAAAAACGGCAACATCACCCACAGCGTCAACCTGCCGGATGTCAGCCAGCCGCGTGTGGGAGGTCGCCGCATCTGCATCATCCACAAGAACGCCCCGGGCGCGATCTCGGCCATCACGAGCATTTTGACCGAAGCGCACCTGAACATTGAAAACATGGTGAACAAGGGCAAAAAGGATGTCGCCTATACCCTGCTGGACGTGACGGGCAATGTCACCGACGACCTCGCCGTCAAGCTGGGTGCGATTGAGCCCGCCATCCGCGTGCGCGTGCTGTAAAAGCATCGACTTTGCGAAATCTCCCCTGCTGAACCAATCAGCAGGGGCTTTTTTGTGGATGATAACCATGAAATAGAATGAATCGCTCGCGGAGACGCGGGCGGTTTTTGTTCTCTTTGCCCAAAAACCAAACAAAACGGAACAATCGCCCGAATACGGCTTTTTTTGCGGTGGGTTTTATGGTAGAATCAATGAGAACTCAAAAAATGCAGAGGGAGGGCCGCAGCATGACCAACGCGCCGAAAACCGTATTAGCCATCCATGACCTGCCGGGCTTTGGCCGGGCGGCGCTGTCGGTCATCGTGCCGGTGCTCTCGACGCTGGGCGTGCAGACCGTGGCACTGCCTACGGCGGTGCTGTCCACCCACACGGGGGGCTTAGGCACCCCGGCTAAGCTGGCCAACCCTGGCTACGGTCCCGCGGCACTGGAACATTATCATCGGCTGGGCGTGAAATTTGACTGCATCTACTCGGGCTATCTGGCGGACGCCGCGCAGGCAAAGCTCGTAGAACAGGCGTTTGAGCTGTGGCCCCGCGCGTTCAAGGTCGTGGACCCGGTGCTGGGCGACGGAGGGCGGCTGTACAGCGGCCTGGGGGCCGACATGGTGCCCGCTATGTATAGTCTGTGCAGCAAGGCGGATCTGATCGTCCCCAATGTGACCGAGGCCGCGCTGCTGCTGGGCGACCCGCTGCCCGGTGTGGGCAGTGCCGAGCAGGCCGCCGCACAGGCGGCCCGGCTGACCCGCGTAGCGCCGCAGGTCGTTGTGACCGGCGTGACGGGCATCGGCGGCGGACGCTACATAGGCTGTGTGGGCGCGGCCCGCGGCGGCGAGGGCTATGCCGTAAAAACGCCGCTGCAGCCGCGGATGTTCCACGGCACGGGCGATATTTTTGCCGCCGTGCTCGTCGGGCGCATTTTGCGGGGCAACGTCCCCCAGGCTGCCGTACAGGCAGCTGCCGCCTTCGTAGCCGAGTGCATCAGGCAGACGCCCGAGGGAGCCGACGAGCGGCTGGGCGTCTGGCTGGAGAACGCCCTGCCGAAACTGCGGCAGGAGTAAGACCATGAGACTGCCGCGAGACAAGGATGTCCTTGAAAATGCCCGAGCGCTGCGAAAAAGCATGACGCGGGAGGAACGCCATCTGTGGTATGATTTTCTGCGCGGATATTCGCCGCGCTTTGTACGGCAGAAGGTTGTAGGACGTTATATTCTGGATTTTTATTGCGATGCGGCAGGTCTGGCGATAGAGCTGGACGGCAGCCAGCATTATGAAGCGGCGGGACAGCTGCACGATGCACAGCGCACGGAATATCTGGAGGGCTTCGGAATCAGAGTGCTGCGGTTTTCCAATCTGGATGTGATGCAGCATTTTGAGGGCGTATGCCGTGTGATTGATAACGCCGTGAAAAGCCTCCCCTAGAGGGGAGGTGGCCGAAGGCCGGAGGGGTGGCCGGGAGCCGACCCATGAACGGCGTGCCGCCCGGCCCCTCACCCGGCGCTGCGGCGCCACCCTCCCCCAAGGGAGGGCTAAAGTTATAGAACGAGGACTTGTAAATTTATGCCAACCTTAAACATTGTACTGGTCGAGCCGCAGATCCCGCAGAACTCCGGCAATATCGCGCGGACCTGCGCGGTGACGGGAGCGCGGCTGCATATAGTCGGCCCGATGGGCTTTACCATCGACGACAAAAAATTAAAGCGCGCCGGGCTTGACTATTGGCACCAGCTTGATATAACATATTATCAAGATCAGGCGGACTTTTTTGCCAAAAACAGTGGTCCGTTTTTCTACTTCACGTCCAAGGGCCCGCGCCGCCATGTGGATGTGACCTACCCCGACGGCGCGTATCTCGTCTTTGGGCGCGAGGATGCCGGCCTGCCCGAGGAGCTGCTGGCCGCGCATGAGGCCGACTGCGTGCGTATGCCGATGCGCAGGGGCGAGCGCTGCCTGAACCTGTCCAACGCGGTGGCAGTGGGCGTGTACGAAGCATTGCGTCAATGGGATTTTGCCGGTTTGGAGACTCACGGGCAGTTGACCCGATACGAATGGAGTGAGGATGTAAAATGAGCAAGATAGGTTTTCTGACAGATTCCTGTTCCGACATTCCGCAGGAGCTTGCGGATAAGTACGGCATCGAGGTCGTGGGCTTCCCCATCAACCTTGACGGTGTGGAGTACATGGAGCGCAAGGACTTTACCAACGACCAGTTTTACCAGATGATGCGCGACGCCCAGGGCGTGCCCACCACCGCCGCCATCACCCAGCTGCAGTTCTGCGATATTTACGCCCGCTATGCGGACGAAGGCTACACCGACCTGGTGTACCTGAGCATCAACGCGGGCGGCTCCAGCACCTACAACAACGCCGTCAAGGCCATGGAGCTGTTGGAGGAGGAGCGCCCCGGCTACACGATGAAGATTCAGGTCATCGACAGCCACACCTACTCGATGCCCTACGGCTGGTATTTCTGCGAGTGCGCCCGCAAGGTGCGCAACGGCGGTGAGCTGGCCGCCTGCGTGGCCGAGCTGAAGCAGAAGCTGGACTGCGTTGAGATCTGTCTGGCCGCCTACAGCCTGAAGCAGATGAAGAAGTCGGGCCGCGTCAGCGCCGCCGCCGCTGTGGTCGGCGACCTGCTGGGCATCCGCCCCATCATCAGCCTGAATGCGGGCGTCTCCAAGGTCGAGAGCAAGGTCCGCGGCGACGCCGCCGTGCCTGCCGCCATGATCAAATGGGTGGAGAGCCGCGTCGATTCGATGAAGGACACGCCCTACATGGTGGCCTACACGTCCAGCACCGCCAAGCGTGACGAGCTGGTCAAGCTTTGCAAAAAGGCGTTTGGCCATGCACCGCTGATCGTGTTCCAGCTCGGCGGCGTTGTCAGCGCCAACACCGGCCCCGACGGCATTGCCATCGTCTACGAGGGCAAGCCCCGCAATCTCGAGGCTTATGCGCCGGAGCTGCCGTAATATTTTTCGGCAGCATAGGTAAGGTCTTGCACTTTGCCTGACAATGTAGTATAATACAGACAGTTCTTATACCATACCAAGAACTATTATGGTTGCTATGATAAGGTCTTAGCACCGTAAAGCTCTGACGCCTCGCTTTCAGCGGGGCGTCATCTTTTTTGCCCAAAAGACACGGATATTTTTATCCACTGTGCTGATTGACGGCTGCAACGTAATTCGGTCATGATATAAATGGAAGCGTAAAAAGCAGGACCTTTTCATGCAAATGCTGGTGAAAGAGGCGGTAATATGAAAAACACATTGTATGGCATCGGGCTGGACATTGGCGTGGCGTCTGTCGGCTGGGCCGTCGTCGGTTTGAACGGCACGGGCGAACCTGTTGGACTGCACCGTCTGGGTGTACGCATTTTCGACAAGGCCGAGCAGCCCAAGACGGGCGAAAGCCTTGCCGCGCCGCGGCGCATGGCGCGCGGGATGCGCCGCCGTCTGCGCCGCAAGGCGCTGCGCCGTGCCGATGAAATTCAGCAGGAGCTGGGGCTGGGGACGGACGAACATTATCTGGGCATCAAGTTCTGCTGCGGCTGTTGGCTGGAAGGCGGCGAAAAGTTCGGCAACGTCTTGACGGATTTGGCGGACTTTGTGCAGCAGAAGCGCGTTCACATCGTCCACTTCCGCAACGTTTCTTCTCCGCTTCCCTACTTCGAGGAGACGCTGCTGGAGGACGGGTACATGGACATGTACAAAATCATGGATGTACTGGTGAAGAACGGCTACGACGGGACGATTTACGTCGATCACGTCCTGCGCTACGATGAACAGACCGGCGGCGAAAAGACCTCCTTTGCTTATGCGACGGGCTACATGAAGGGCTTGATGGCGGCAGCGTATCATCAGCAGGCCCCAAGTGCGGCCTGATCGAGTATCCGAAGATCTGCCCGGCGGTGATCGTCGCCGTGAGCGACGGCGAACGCCTGCTCGTCAGCCGCTACCGCGACCGGCCGTTCCGCGGCTGGGCACTGATCGCGGGCTTTGTCGAGATCGGCGAGACGCTGGAGGACACCGTCCGCCGCGAGGTGCTGGAGGAGACGGGGCTGCGCGTGAAGAACCTGCGCTATTACAAGAGTCAGACGTGG
>OGXD01001696.1_pt1 | contig 15982 bp, 13 predicted proteins | sample 1576211 | NCBI WGS metagenome assembly OGXD01 (sample SAMEA3541470, study PRJEB24748) | human gut metagenome | biome: human gut; feature: human-associated habitat; material: faeces | place: China | collected 2012
GATTTTACTAACTGGCCGGTCAGTAATAATCTAAATTTACTTGAGGTATTCTTTTTGGTCAATTCCCTTTACTCTTTAAAGTATACAGGAAGCTCCTATTTCTTGTGAGTTGCTTTTGTTTACACTTCTTTACATTGATTATTGTAAGTTAACGCAAAGTGAAAATCGTTCCCCAAACATCGAACAAAGTTCGGCGGGAGCGAACATTTTACAATCCTGCAAGAACCTTCACCTGTGCAATGGCAGCTCTTCTCAGTTCCTTGCTTTTAATCTGCTGCAAAGCAATAGCCATCTGCATCACTTCATCTTCAATATCCTCATCCTGTTCCCCTGACAGATAGCTGACAGACGTATCAAGTGCTTTTGCAATCTCCCTCAAAACGCTGTATTTTAGATCAATCTTGTCATTCTCATATTCTGAGATAGTAGACTTCTTGGTAAACAAAACCTCTGCCAAAGCCTCCTGTGTCATACCTTTCTTTAATCTGCATTCCTTAATTCTCTTTCCTAATGTCTTTTCCATCTTTCTCTCCATTTCCGGAGCAAAAACGGAAACAAACGCACAATAACAAAGAGCCGGCAAAACGGTTGCCAATAAAACCGGTGGTAATATGCCACCTGGCGTTATTTCCGTTTTGTCGGCTCCTAATAGTTCTATGCTAATTCCAGCTCGTTACAAACTCTTGATATGCAGCGCCGACTCTGATGGTTCCTGCCAAATCTGACGGTTCGACTGCTATCTCAGTTATTCAGTTTTGTTTATTACACTAATATGAATCGAATTGTTTTCAACTATTATCAATAGTTCTTCCTTACACTTATAACACCGGATTACTGTATCTGCCTTGGATGTCTTTTCCAATAGATATCCACATACAGGACAGCAAATATTGTATCGTCTATTTATTGAACTCATCTACACATGCACTCTTTGTAATCTGTTTTCTTTTTTCCATAATATCATCAAACATCTCAAACATATTAAGTGCAAAATCCATTGTCTCATATAGCTCAACACAAGGTACAAAAATACCCTTAAAGAATGCTACTAATTCTGCCAAGCTAATCAAATTACTGAATCCGATTCTATGAAGGTACGTAAGCATGAAGTCACTTGATATTCCCAATTTCCTCATTCTTTTCTTTAATTCTTTGGTTCTATTCTTTATCTCTTCGTAATTCTTATCATCCTTGGTCATTTTCATATCATCAATGCTCCAAGTGCATCCAACTACGTAAGCAGAATTAACAATCACATAATTCGCATTCACATTTTCTTTTTTATATAATGAAGCGTTACCAAAATACTTTGAACCTGAATTACTCCCTATTCTCGTTCTGTCACTCTTCTCAATTGGGGTGTATCCAAATTCTCTCATCACAAAGCGAACCATCCAACCTACATTTCGTCTGTTTTTTGCATTCTTATCTGGTGTGTCATGATGCAATGGAAACCCTTCTGAATACGCAAATTTTTCTTCCAACTCTGCTACTACAGCTGATAATGCAGGATAATGTGCTTCTGATGCATTGATCATCTTCTGAACATTCACAGGATTACTTAAAAAATCCATTACTGCTATTGTATCTTCATTTTTTTCAATCAAACTTGATTCAAAAAACTTCTTAGTTATTAGTCTCATATAGTTCTCCTTTTATCTATCTCTCATTTTGCTGTATAATACTTTTTTCTACAATATATCATCATACAAAAAATCTGTCAAGTACTATCCCTCAATTTGTGTAGATAGATAAAATGAACTAATAGTTTGCAGCTTTTCTGAACTGCTCCGTCTTTTGCGGATTTTTCGGTTTTGAAACGCTAACTCTTACCTGACCTGTTCTTTCTAATCCTCTCCTGTTCTCCAAAACCATGACTCTCTCTTCATCCACAAGAACAACTATATCTCTGTTGCATTTACTGCATGTTACTTCTATATTACACTGTCCCTGACATTTCATCAGATGTCTTCCACATACTGGACAGCTTACATATCTCTTGTCTTTTCTTTCTATCATCAATTTATTCCTCCTGGTTTATTTGAACCATTCAACGGATAAGGGAAATGAAAACCATTGATGATTATAATTAGAAGGGAAAATGAGTTCCGATGTGCCGAAGTCCGCACCATTTATCCCATGTACTTCTTGCTGATCCCTTATATTTTTGTCTTTTGCTTACATGTATTAATATAATCCCATTCTCCATGATATTCAAGTGAAGTTTTCTTCATATTATCAGTCAGCATGATATTTCTATTGATTTTTCTTTATTTTAATGCTATAGTGGATATAACCTCATACAATGAGATGATACTTATCACAGCAATTAGAAAGGCAATTCATTATGAAAGATTTAGGAAAGATCATCGCAAAAAACAGAAAAGCAAATAAGATGAAACAGGCTCAACTTGCAAAGGAACTCGAAAGCTATGATATCTTTGTAAAGCAGAATACAATCAGTGCATGGGAATCCGGCATGACACAGCCAAGTGCCCGTCAGTTGCTCGCCATCTGCCAAATACTTGATATCTATGATGTGTACACGGAATTTATTGGAAAGAATCCTATCAATCCCTTCCGCAATCTGAATGAAGAAGGGATCAGCAAGGTTATGGATTATATCCGCCTGTTAGAAAAATCCGGCGATTACAAACTGGCTGAGATTATTCCGATTCACGTTCTCAGAGAACGCAAAGTATTCTATACAACAGTTTCTGCCGGTACTGGTTCATTTCTTGATGGAGAAGATTATGAAATGTACTCTTCTCCTGATATTCCGGAGGAAGCTACTTTTGGTGTTCATATCAGTGGAGACAGTATGGAGCCCCGCTACCATAACGAGGAACTTATCTGGATTGAGCAGACAGAACAGCTTGAAGATGGTGAAATTGGTATATTCTATCTGGATGGAAATGCTTATGTGAAAAAATTCCAGAATAATAGAAAAGGAACCTATCTCATTTCTCTCAACAAGAAATATAATCCCATCCCAGTTACAGAAAACAGTTCCTTCAGGATTTTTGGCCGCGTACTATCCTAGTCCGTTTTATTGTACATCTGTTCTGATAGCATATACATGGTAGGAGGCGGAATCTGCCGCTTTATCCTCTGTTTACAGGAATTTTTAGCAAAGGGGGATTTCAGATATGGATACAGAAACTTTGACATGCAAAGTATGTGAGGCAAGAGCTGACTATGGAATCACACAACAACAGCTTGCGGATGCTACCGGTATCAGCGTTAGAACTATCATAAGTATTGAAAAGGGACATCAGTTACCTTCTTTATTATCCGCTATGAGAATTGCAAATTATTTTTCTCTTTCGGTGGATCAACTGTTTGAATATAAAAAAATCAACTCATCAACAGACAAAGGAGGCATTGATCATGAATAATTCCGTAATCAATTTTCAAACTATTGCAGTAGATTTTGATGGCACTCTTTGTTACAGCAATTGGCCAGAACTTGGCCAACCCAACCATGCATTGATTGCATATCTCCGGGAATGGAAACGAAATGGTAATAAACTTATTCTCTGGACTTGCCGCGCCGGAGATGCTTTGACAAAGGCTGTCGAATGGTGTCGGGAGCAAAATCTTGAATTTGATGCCGTCAACGACAATCTTCCTGAGATTATCGAACTCTATGGAAACAACAGCCGAAAGATTACCTGCGACTACTACATTGATGACCGGATGATGAAGATGCCAGAGAATATGTAATATCATTCTCTAGCATCTCTTGTATGAACTAAAGCGAATTTCTTATCAATGAATACGCTTGTGGCATAGAATTAATTATCAGCTTATCTGATACTGCAATACTTCCTGCTGGAATTTGCGAGCTATTTTGCATCCACATAGCAGGATAAACATATACTTCTCTTTTTTTACTATTTTTAACACAATAGATTTTTTGATTTTCACATATAATATCAAAGTCAGCATCTAATAGCGCATTTTCCTTAATCCCGAGTATAAGGCGAACTTGCTCTTTATACTCAATTGGTGCAGCAAGCTTCTTGGTCTTACTCCAATCAAGTAGTTGCTCTGCCAAATGCCTATCCAATTTGTTGTGAACTCGCTGATTCCAATAATGTTTCAAGCAATCATGGCATGCTGTGGCACAATTCTTACTGCATTGTAAAATCTTATATGTTTCGTTCATCAAGTCAGATATTCTTCCTGCCAGCATAGAACTATAACCAGCTCCACTTGATAAGCTGTCAAACAAGAAAATGTCAACACATACCTTGTCTGATGCATACCTTAATCGATAACCACTCTTCATGTCACTGAATTCTATATCCAATAACTGCCCTGCTGCTAACACCATTGCCTCAGATAAACTTTGTGCTGCACTTTCAATCCATAATCCCTCATGTGTCGTATTAATTTGATTTGAATCCAATTCAATCTCTACAAGAATCATATCTGTCAAAAATTGATAACCTAAAAATGCAGTAACAATTCTATCAGAAGGATGTTGACATTTCGATCTAATTCTTGGATGTCTATACGGTTGGTCTTTCTTCTGCAATTCAATCATATTCTCCCCAGGAACTGCAGCACCACATTCAGTACAAACAGTAAATCCCTCATTTTGAGGTCCTTCGTTTAAAATAGTTAATGGCTGATCTACTAAACGTCCATAACGAATCATTAAATAATCAAAGGACTTTTTCATTTCTTTATCTTTAATTGGTGAAGCATAACTAGGAAGTTCTGCATATGTCATTTCAGCCTCTGCTTCTGCCTCTCTAATACTTGTTCCACCTTCTGGAGCAAATCCCCATGGTTTAATCATATGCTTATATTGGATGCTTTCTTGTCTACAAAATGGACATACTTTCCCTGGATCTTCCATGCCCACCCAATTACAGGAACTATTTTCACAATAAAAAATAGAACGATAATACTCCTTACTATCGAAGTACTTACGAGCCGGATGTGCTTTATCTTCATCTCTAAATTTTGAATGAAAATTATAAATACCACCCGACTTGTATGTCTTCTTATTAACAACAATTAGTCTACCCGGGGCATATTCACTAATTGCCATATCTAATGCTCTATCAGGTTCTTGCTCAATCTTATCTCCTGTCCTGTTTTCAATACTAAATCCTACCACATTTCTTGGGAATGAATATGTAGGGAATATACCTTCTTCCAAGAAAACATCTAGCACTTTCTTCTCATTATCATTGGAATCAAAATAATCATCCTTAAAGTCATACACCTTTCTCTTCAATGTTTCTAAAGCTTGCACTAACACCTGCTTTTGTTCCTCAACATGAGAATAATCTCTTCCAGGTACCAAAGATTCCAATTCCTGATTTGTAAATGATTTATTTCTGAGAAATTCAAAAAATAAGTTTAAGTGATTATTAATGAAATCTATTATCCCCATTGAATTAGCAGAAATATCATAATTATTAAGATACTCAGATACATATATTACATTGAGATGTCGATATATCAGTTTCTGATTATCTGTGTCAATAAAAGGATGCCTTGGTTCTCCTGCAATAATTTTTTCAGGATGATTAAAATAGTAGCTATCATGAGGACCATTATCCGTATATATAACAATGGTAGATATCGCAGAGCCTCTACGACCAGCTCGACCAGCTCTCTGCTGATAATTTTCTCTCATTGGAGGTATATTTCTCAATCCTACCGCCGTTAATGAACCAATATCAATACCCACTTCCATCGTAGTTGTACAACTAAGCACATCAACTGGTCCTTTGTCATCAATATATACATTTTGAAATCTCAATTCGTATTCTTCTGTTGTTGACCACATATCAATCCGCTGATCTTTGTGTGATAGCTGCGCTGTATGTTCCTCTGTATTAATTCTCGTCATCAATGCGTTCTTCTTACCTTCTACCGCATCTAAAATCGGTTTTCTCCAGAAAGACAGACCTTCAAACTCATTATCTGTCATCTGTATAGGCTCACCATTACAACACCATACACATTTATCCCATAATGTATACGGAAATACTCTTCCACAGCTTGGGCATTTATACCATTTTTGCTCATCATCAAATTTCAAAGTAACTAATTGTGGATTAATATATAAATTCTCGTTATCATCCTTTCCTTTTTGCGTAAACTTCAATAACTGCCTATATAATACTAATTGTTTCGCTTCATCTATGCCATTTTCTTTAAATAATTTTTCAAAACGCTTTGGGAATTTCCCCTCCGGATCAATACCAAAACGTGGGATGTTAGTAATGCTTCTACGAACATTCCTGTTTATGTCATAATCATAAGCATAACTATCAGTAAGTACTTCTGCTGCCCATGCGGCAAAAATCGCATAAAATTCATCCTCTGATAGCTTAATTCCATTATTTTCAAGGCACTCAACAACTTCATCAATCAAATTATAATTACATGGTTCAATCCAGCACAATCCCAAATCAGTAAACGATCTAAAATTACTACATAATATCTTAAGTAAATATCTCGAATATAACTCCGGTACTGTAGCAAACTTCTGCTTTTTCAATTCTGCATAATCAATATTTCTAGCCCTTCTTCCCCTTCTCTCCTGCCTTTCAATAACTTCTTTCATCGTCTGAAGATGATCATGCATATCCTTTTCATCATTACCATAAAAAAAGCGCAGTTTATTATCTAATGCAACCTTTAGAAATGCAATATATAGTAAATCCATACTTGGATCTCTATCAGTAGCTAGAGCCCAATTAGTTAACTCTTTTGCCGAAACTGTAATGGCTTTTCTCATTGCATCTTCATCTGCAACCGAAGTGAGTTCCTTTGCTAATGTAGCAGCTCTCTGTCTACTATCAGAAAACAGAAGGACTTTCCTTCCAGCATTTGGTGTAAATTCTAGTTTTGCTACATCTGTAATCACTGGTGGCTGTATCATTAATTGTTCTGAAACCAAATGAAAGAATGGTTCATTACCTTTAGTCGCAAAATCTGAAACATGCAAATGCATTTTTTTACATCGCGGACATGATCCAAAAGTGAGAATATTAGGTGATTCTTTTGGGCTTTTTATACTGTATGCAACATGCAAATAATTTGGTTCTTCAGCATGCGTATCGTTCTGTTCAATTCTTCCCGCTATAGAATTCAACCATCCGATTTTAACATCTTTTTTACTACCCAAACTCATGTTATCCGGAATAATATAATAATGTACCTCTTTAAAATTTTGTTCAAAAACAATACCCTTTTTGTTCCATACGAAACGCGCTTGAGGCTCCATTTCATCAATGTATCCTCTTAAAAACAATGCCCCACAAGTTCGATCATTTAGTAATTCATATATTTTTCCACCACAACGGCAGACATCCTCATGTTTGCCTATATATATCTTTCCTAATGGAATATGTGATGAGTGCTTCTTTTCTGTACAATTAGGATTTGCACATGCATAAATTCCAGAAATACCTCTAAACATCATATGTAGACGAGATGGAAACAACACTTGTCCATCTTTTCCCTTGGCCAATGGAGCTATTGACAGCAATACGCTCGTAGCCTTCTGCGCCACCCATTTCTCTTCACTTGGAAAAACTTTATCTGCCAGCTCATCATATGAAATAGCATTTCCGCGACAACACTCCATAATTTTCAACAATGGCTGAACTTTTACAAGAACATTATACAACCAGTTTTCAACCATTTTTTCATTTGAAAAATCGCAATTTTCTACTGGCAATTCCATCAGTTCACACACTTTTTTAATAGCCATCAATTTATTATCCGAATGTAAACTATCTATATCAAATGATGATATAGCACTAGCGTTTATTTTCTTCGCACCTTCGTATTTTACTTCTTCCCTTTCTCCAGTAATAATTTGTATATTAGAGCTTTCATCATCACTTAATGCTGTTAAATCACATACAAATTTCCTAACCTTCTTTTCCTCATTCTGCGGAATACTTGCACTAGTCAAAATAAACTGAATTTTATTCCTTGACACACCCAATTTATGCAAAAATCTACGAATCAACAGAGCTACTTCACCACCCGAAGCACCTCGATACATATGCGCCTCGTCGATAATAAAGAGTAGTTTATTCTCTTCTGACATAGTCAGCCAATCTCTTGTATCTTCCCACAAACTCTGCTCTTCTTGTCTCATCAACATGTACTCTAGCATAGAGTAATTGGTGATAAGAATGTCCGGCGTATTACATTGCATTTCAAAACGAGTTATCAGCTCTGCATCTCGATTATCGGTAATATGTTTCCCTTCAATCAAACCATCAACAAAAGCTTCTAAATTGTATTTTGAAGGATATCTTCCCATTGCCTTTAATTGTTCAACAGTTTCTGCATCCCTATATATAAGATTCTGTCTAAGTGTCTCAGATAGTGCAATATCCTGCTCCCGTTTCATATCCCCCGCATACGGAGTTCTTCCTGTGTACATACCAAACTGTGGTCGTCTTTCACTTCCAGTATAATCAAGAAACATCTTATAAAAACTATCTGTTCCTATCATTCTTCTTAATCTACCAATTTGGTCTGAAACTAATGCATTCATCGGATACAACATCATCGCTCTTACGCCACGTTGCTTCCATGATAATTGATTTTGCCTAGCCTCTGCAACAAGTTTTGTTACCATTGGCCACATAAAACATTCTGTTTTACCAGAACCCGTTCCTGTAGCAACAAATAATTCCTTTCCACTATAGAAATTCTCTATTGCCTGAATCTGATGAATATATGGACTACTATATACCCCCATCTTCTTATTAATCATTTGTAATAAAATTTCCTTGATATGCTTCGGAATTTTATCACTCTCACTAATTCCATTAATCACACTTACATAAGCAGGGTTTGCCTCAATATAAGGTTCCTTCCACAGTACGCCTTGCGTCTCTAACTCATCCCGGCACAATTCCCTTAATTCATCATTCTTACCAAAATATGCCGTCTCAATATAGTCAATCAGTCTTCTCTTAAGTGCCTCATGCGTATTAACAATACTATACTCATCCATTATTCCTTCTCCTTTAGCCTTATCCCTAGTCCATTTTCAAGAAGTCCCTTTATTTCATCCCAAATTTTTATAGGTACCACATAGTTTAATTTGTCATCAAAGCTTCGCTCAGGCCAACAATATGTTTCTAGAATGCGTTCCTCTCGTAAAGGTAAACGACAGAATAAATTGAGAAGAATCACGAATCCCTTATGCTCATACAATGCATTCATTTGATTTTGATACATTTTACGAAGACCTAATATCACACGTCTCTCTTCTTTACCTTCAGCTAATAACTCCTCAAGTTTACATATAAAAATTTCACCGTTTTCAAACTTTAACAAGTAGTATTCATGTAAATCATTATATAGTGACATTCTGATTAGATGAAACATCCTGGATTTATTCAAATTGTCTTCCCAAGATTGATAAGGTGCTCTTTTAGCTGTACTGTTAAAAATTTCATAATTACTAATGTCATCCACCTTGAACCATTTGGCTTTTTTATACAAACTCAATATATACTCATCTATACCTATTATTGAGCAAAAGTCTATATTCATGCTTTCTGCATGAACGTCCTCAAAAATACGTGTAATGCCAACTGCTTGACATTTCTTACCATAATTTGTTGCACCTAATATCCGAACTATGCCACTAGCACAAGGCTGTACCTTCCCCTCCGGTAAAATTACATTCCTTTTACTGTTCAGTTCTATAAGTTCTCCGCCAAATATCATCTTATTACGAATATCGATGACCATTTCAGAAATTCTATCTTCTATCTCTTTATCCGTAGAAGATATCCATTGTTTACATTCTGGAATACACTCTACAAACCCCCATAGAACTTCTTTTCCACGGTCAAGAATATATGCCTTACTTTTAGTACCATTACTCTCAGACGTTCTATCCATGATACAGGCTCTAATCCAATAGCTTAATGCCGAGTATACTAACCTGCCTAAGTAATAAGAAATCGATTCATCCCTATATGGAAAAAGGTGCATATCATTTTGCATCGTTTCAACCATATTTTTGTTCATCGCATCACCACCTATTTATCCAATGTAGAATTCACTTTTTTCAATAATAGCAGTTGCGTTCTCATCTGCTTTACAATCAAACACTTTAGAAACAACTGATTTCAAAACATCTCCTATCTGTCCTTGCATGAAATTAAAGTAAATACTAAGAATAAAACAAAAATCCAAAGCAACCTTCTTACCCATTATATGATTAAGAACCAATCCTCTAAAATACTGGTTATAATATTCCTTGCACTTTGTTACATCATGCTCCACTGTCATACTATCTAAAGAATATTTGCCTATCCATAGTGCCTGTTTCTTCTTGAAATGGAGGTAGTTACTTATGTCCATAGTGATAGCATAATTATTAATACCACAAGACATCATTGATAGATGTGCCAATGTCGCTACTCCTACAATTATCACTTTTCTTGGACATTGCCTGCATATTATTGAAAAAGAAACCTCATCATAATCATCCAATAATCCTGGTAAATACACTACATAACTGTCTGATTCGTTGATAATTCCAACAATCTTATTAATATCATCTTTCTGTTTCACCATCTGAATCATTAATGGTGTTTTCGCATCAATAAGTGCTGAAATACAGGATGCCATTTGGTATGCAACATCATCTGTAACAATAACCGCTTTATTGCTTAAGAGAGCAGAAAGAAGTATCGATGTAATTTCTGATGATTCGTTGAAATAAACAGATATGTTATCACATAAATCATCAAACAAATCAACAACATTGTCGGATGCTTCACACTCTTCGGTATCTTCCTGTAGCTTATCAGAATTCATTACAATACTTGAAGATGTGGTATTAGCAGTAATAGTGTCTCCTTCTACTCCCAGTTTACTCAAAAGAATAGTGTCCACCTTTTTTTGAATAATGTGTTGCTCAAAATTATCAAAATACTCTTTCTCATATGCTTTCAGTCGATCCATAAACTCCTGAAGCTGCTCTTTTTCTTCTTGGAGTAATTTCAATTCTGATTCCATCTGAGTTTTTCTATCAGTATTATTCTGTAATTCGACAAGAAGACCGTCTATTACATTATCTAATTCCCTCTTTTTTTGTTCAAATTGTTCTTGAAGTTGTTGCTCTTCTTTTGCAAGTTTATCTTTTAACGCCTCTCTTTTCTTTGATTCTTCATCAGCTAAAGCCAAAGCCAAATCATGTTGTTTTCTTTCACGTAACGCATTAAACTCTTTATCTTCTTCCATTTGACGTAGCATAATCTCTCTATCAAATTCTGCACGCCATTTTTCAGTCAACTCCTCCATTTGATGTTCTAACTGATCTTTTATTTTTTCTAGTTCAGCCGCTAACTCTCGGTTCATCTTTTTTGCTTCAGAATATTTTTTCTCAAGTTCTCTCTTTTCTTTTGATAATTGAGCTATTTCTTGAGTATATTTCTGTTCTATATGTTTTTCCGCTTTAAAAACTGCATCTGCAATTTCCTTTTTATGTTTTTCTATTTGCTTAACTTGATGCTCAATTGTACAGGAACACTCTTCATCTAATGTAACTCCTTGCAATTTAAGCATCATAAAGTAGAAATCTATCGGTACTTCTGTTGCCGACACATCAACAATTTTAAAATACAACTCAATTAATTGTTCTGCATTATACGCCTTTATTTCTTCGATAGATATTGGAGGCTTAATATATTCTGTCATTGCCTCTTCAAACTTACTTTTATAGTTTTCTAAAATCCGAACTATAACGCCTTTATATGTAACATCGCCTTTTTGGAACAAATCAAATGCGATTCTTGGCATATATAATTTTACTATGCTTGACTTTTTATCTGGACGATTTGACCCTAGTTGTTTAACATATTTCTTATAAAAATCTGGACGCTCCTTAATTGGCTTTAATAGAATCTCTATATCTGCATGTTTACATGCGACCTGTATATCCTTAATGTCAAGCATATCTAGTATGCTAAAATCAATTTCGTCCATAGTTTCCCTCCGATTCTAATAATGTTATTACCGGCTTTGAAATCATGTTCTTCTTCAAAATCCTTTGTATCTCTCTGTCTAGCATCTCATTTTGATTAAGCAAATTAATTAATCTCTTTCGTATTTCAAACGGAATATTTATAGACTCTTTATTTTGATTAATCACAATGCATTTCCATATGTTCTCAAAATCTGTTCCACCATTTGTGACAGCGTCTATACCTTCATTATACAAAATACCCATTAATCGTTGACTTTGTGCAACTAAAATAACGTCATTCTTCGATAAATTATCTACCTGAATGTCAACTATTCCGGTATTTTTTTCTATTTCTCCATTTTCATGAATTACCACTACATCAAATGAAGTGTTACCTGATATTTGAATACCAGAACATTTTATTTCATTAATTCCATCTATTACTTGTTTCTCGCCGTCGTTTTCCACTATAATATCAATTTTTTGCGACTCATAAATAATTCTCTCTTTGGTCAATACCACACCATTTGAAATATATTTTCTGTCAATGTTAATCACAGTCTCATTAGTATCCATATATACTCTTGCGACTTTATCATTAATAAATAGTTCATTATATAGTACTCTGTTTTCCTTAAATTCATATACCTTTGGTTCTTCATTTCCTGAAGAGATATAGCCATACACAGTCTTAATATTCTCATCCACAACATAACCATCCTCATACTTTATCACTGGTGGCCACATCGGTAAAAACTCTGGTTTCTTTTCCAATAAGTGAACTTTCAAATTATTCCTCAAATACTGACATAATGTTTCATATTGAGAATCTAATAAACTTGATTCAAAACATCCTTTATACACATTCCACTTATTATCCTTTAATCCAAGAATACCTACCTTTTGCATATTAATCCCAGGAACAAAAGAGGGGAGCACTGGTTGTCTTCGTACCCAATAATACTCCGTACCACATGAAATAGTATCACCATGCCTAACTTTCTTTCCGCCCTGCCCTGTTACTATGAAAATCGCTCCATCAGAAGAAAAACCATCCGCATAATCCGACCAATTTTCTGACAACAGAGGAGCAATTTTCTCAGGAAGATAAGATATAAAATAATTTCTTCCATACATTGGAATATAGTCTATTCCAATCAAGGAAGTCTCTCTTGGTGAAAATCGTTCATCACTAATACGATACTTTACTTTACCATCCAAAACAGCAAACGCATTGGATTCCATTGCCGTTCTCATTAGTGTCTCAGATATTTTTCGGAAACCAATATACAATCGGAAGTATTCTTTCCCCTCACATCTCATATATATTGGTAATCCCATTCTTTGGTACAATGAACTGGATGAAATCGCATCAACTCGTCTTTCACATTCTGCTGAAATGTCTGTCTTTTTATAATGACTAAAGAAATTCGAATATTTACTTCCTGTTAAATGAACAGGCTCCCCACATTCTGGACAGATAAAGCGATTTCTAGAATAATAACTCGATCTGTTATAATCATTCGCATTTGCTTCTTTTAGTTTTCCACGCTCATAAAAATCAATTGCAGTTTTCATCGCTCCTCCTTTATCCAGATTCTTTATCTTTATTTGCTTAATCTTTTTGCATACTCATATAGTCTCTTGATTTGTGCATCTGGTTCATCTGAATATTCACTTCCAAATAACTCAGAAAAACCCTTGTATGAACTGAAACCTAACATATAAATTGCCATTGCCATCGCAATGTCTTCCGATTCCATATTCAAGCTACTAGCAACTTGATTAAGTTCCTCCACAACTGTATCATGTGGAACCCTATCCTGATTTCCTTGCTTCACAACTTTGTCAATAACGCTTGGTAAAACCATGCACATCTGATAGAATGCGTCTTCTTCTCCTGATACCAGCGAATAAAAGTTATCTAAACTCACTCTTCTAATTCTTCGATGAGATACTTTCTTTCCATCAACTGTTGTCTCCCACTTTATGTTCTGGGATTTTTTTGCAATAGCTTCAACTAAGAAACAAGCACAATCATCATCATCTAATAACTGACTTTGCATTTTAATATATGTCTTTCCTGCGGAGGCGGAGTTCATCGTATTATGCTTATTCTTCATTTCAACATATATGGTGTGAACAACATCTCCATCTGGTAAAACTATACCGTTTGGATTTTTATAAATTACATCCCAGCCACCCTCTGTTCCATTATCAGGCACTGAACAATTCTCAATATATTGAAAAATGCGTTGATGAAAGTATCCAATATCATTATTATTAGCCTTATCTCTTTGTCTGAATATTTCATTTCCAACCATTTCTTCCCATGATTTTTGATATACGGTTTTATCAAAAATCATTTTGATGGGATCAATAATATTATGATTAAAGCGCTTTATATCAAACGATTCAAGTTTTTCACCGTACTTTTCAATTGTTGCTGCAACATGCTTAACAAAATCGTCTTCACTTATAAATCTTAAACTCCACTCCATTAGATTGCCTCCTTAATTTGTTTTTCTTTTTCAATCAATTCCAACGTCCTCTTTATCTCAATCGCAATATCATGTGCCAAGCTAACCGGAACAGCATTTCCAACTTGTTTATATTGAGACATAACATTTCCGCAAAATTCCCATGAATCCGGAAACATTTGACAACGCGCATTCTCCCTTACGGTAAATGGTCTTGCTTCCATTGGATGACATCTTTCTGTCTGTTTTTGAGAAGGAGATGTGAGAACTGTAAGTGACGGTTCATCTAAACTCATTCTTCTAAGAATTCCTGTTCTTCCACCTTCCATATCCCAACAACTCTTCATATATTCTTTTGCAACTTCCGGATCAATGTCACGCCAATATCCACCCGGTGGCACCAATTCAAAAATTTTTCGTTTCTTCTCGCCATACAGTACTCCCGGTCCGTCTGGACAATCCAAAAGAACATCTCTCAATACTGGCTTATACTCATGGGGCTTTGGAAAACTAAAAGTCGCATTTTTCACCAAATCATTCCTGATACCTATCGTAATAAGTCTCTCTCTCTTTTGAGGTGCACCATAATCCCATGCATTCAAAACTTGTTTATTTATGGAATAACCAGCATTTTCAAATATATGAAGCATTGTTGAATAAGTATTTCCATGATCATGAGTCAACAATCCTCTCACATTCTCAAACAGAAACATCTTTGGCTGAAGCTTCTCTAAGAAAACCGCATAGTGGTAAAACAGTGTACCCCTAGCATCTTCTAACCCTAATCTCTTACCTGCATATGAGAATGCCTGACATGGTGCTCCGCCGGAAAGAAGACTTAGCTCTCCTTTTTTTATCGCAAAATACTTTTCCAAGTCCAAACACGAAATATTAGCAATGTCATCATTGATTACATTCCATTTTGGTCTATTTCTCTTAAGAGTATCTGCGGCATCTTTATCAAATTCTACTAATCCAATTGTGTCAAATCCTGCACTTTCCACTCCTAGTGCTAATCCACCTGCTCCTGCAAACAATTCAATAGTTGTAAACATTTCTTTACCTCTTTTATCTTAAACTTTGTTTCTATATCTCTTTAGAATCACAATTCTCTGTTTCAACCAACTCCATAATATCTTCAATTTGGCAGCTTAACACATTACATATTTTGCATAAGACCTCTGTTGAAACATTTTCGTTTTTCCCCATTTTTGCAAGTGCATTTGTTGTTACTCCTGCTCGCTTTCTCAATTGAGTTTTACTCATGTTTAAATCGATTAACATTTTCCATAGTTTATTATAATTTACTTTCATGTCCTCTTTCCTTAATCCCTTGATAAACAAAGTTCTTAGTTTCTATAAGCAAATTATAACAAACATGATTGAATTTCTCAATCATGTTTTGAATATATCAACACACATCTCGTACATTCACCATTCCTTCACTACTACTATACTAATGGCTGAATTGGAAAACTGACTTCCAGTTTGCAAAAGTAAACCCCTGTTCCTAAAA
>OGXD01001704.1_pt1 | contig 15902 bp, 13 predicted proteins | sample 1576211 | NCBI WGS metagenome assembly OGXD01 (sample SAMEA3541470, study PRJEB24748) | human gut metagenome | biome: human gut; feature: human-associated habitat; material: faeces | place: China | collected 2012
GATGCGGGGGTCATTGCCCTCGGTAAAAACGATCGTCTTGGGGTTTGCCTTCAGCCGTGCTACCAGCGGTGCGAACATATCAGCCATTGTTGATTACCTCCGAATTAACTATCCAAAATTCACATCCGGGTGCCTGTTGGACACAAGGATGCCTTTCTCTTTTATTCTAGCACACCCGGCAAAAAGTTCAAGACAAAATTGGCTTTTTGTGCTATTATTTTAGGAGAAAACCATTTTTTATTTGTGAATAAATTATCATTCAGCTGCAAGGAGATCAAACTGCTATGGATTGGGATACATTAAAGGCCGAGTGCCTTGCCTGCCGCAGATGTGAGCTGTGCACTGACCGCACCCATGTGGTGTTCGGGCAGGGTACCCAGACTGCTGAGGTGCTGTTCGTGGGCGAAGGCCCGGGCCAGAGCGAGGACGAGCAGGGCCTGCCCTTTGTGGGCCGCAGCGGCCAGCTGCTGGACAAATACCTGTTTGCCATCGATCTGGACCGGAGCAAAAACTGCTACATTGCCAACATCGTCAAGTGCCGCCCGCCCCAGAACCGCGACCCGCTGCCCACCGAGAGCGAAGCCTGTATGCCATGGCTCCGGGAACAGTTCAAGCTGCTGCAGCCAAAGATCGTGGTCTGCCTGGGCCGCATCGCCTCCCAGCGGATGATCCGCACCGATTTCTCCGTGACCAAGGAGCACGGCACCTTTGTGCAAAAGAACGGCGTGTGGTTTATGGGCACCTTCCATCCCGCTGCCCTGCTCCGGCAGGCGCAGAACAAACCCGCCGCCTTTGCGGATTTTGTGGCTCTGCGGGAGAAGATCCACGAGGTGTGCGGGCACACATATTAACAAGCTCACCCTCTCCGTCATTGCTGTCGCAATGCCACCTCTCCCGAAGGGAGAGGCCTTGGCAGAAAGATGAAGCTCACAAAAACTGCCAAGGGCTCCCACTTTGGGGGAGCTGGCGAGCGGAGCGAGACTGAGAGGGCAAGGCCGTTTCCAAGTATCATCTCCCTTCATTTTTGCATACCCTAAAGCAAAAGTGAGGTGTTCTGATATGAAAACGATCCAAAGCCGTTCCCCCGATTTCTTTCTGGGGGCCACCACACCGGCGGGCTTCAAGGGTTATTTTGAGCCGCTGCGCCGGGAGCCCGGGATGCAGATGCTTCTCATCAAAAGCGGGCCGGGATGCGGCAAATCCACCTTGATGAAGCATCTGGCCCAGGCCGCCGAGCAGCAGGGCCAGCGCATCGAAAAGATCCACTGTGCCAGCGACCCGGACAGTCTGGACGGGGTCATCTTCCTCGACCAGAAACGCGCCATCATCGATGCCACCGCGCCCCATGTGGTGGAGCCGGACGCGCCCGGGGCTGATGAGCTGGTGGTGAGCCTGTACCACACCATCGATGCCGGAAAGCTGGCTCCCCACCGGGACGAGGTCAAGGCCCTGTTTGCCCGGAATGCCGCCCTGCGGGGCCGGGCAGCCCGGTATATCGCATCGGCGGGCAGCCTGATGCTGGACAGCCGCCGGGCCGAGGCCTGCAGCGCCAACTTTGAAAAGGTGCGCCGCTACGTCAAGCGGCTCTGCACCCGGCTGCTTCCCCGCACCGAGGGCACCGCCAGCGAGGAGCTGCGGCTGCTCTCAGCCATCACCCCCAAGGGGATGGTATTCTACCGAGGCACGGTGGAAGCGCTGGCCGACCGGTATGTGGTATTCCGGGATGATTACGGGGCGGTCTCCCGCCTGCTGCTGGAACTCATCCGGGCCGAAGCACTGGCCCGGGGCTACCACATCATCACCTGCCCCTGCGCCATGCACCCTGAAGATCAGATCGACCACATCTTCATCCCGGCCCTGCGGCTGGCTTTTTTGACCGACAACCTCTGGCATCCCATCCAGCTGCCCGGCGTGCAGGCCGTGCGCTGCACCCGCTTTGTGGACCGGGAGAACCTGTCCGGCTTCCGCGCCCGCCTGCGCTTCAACGACCGTGCCGCCTCCGAGCTCATCGACCAGGCTGTCGCCCTGATGGCTCAGGCCAAGAACTGCCATGATGAGCTGGAGACTTATTACCGGGCCGCCGTGGATTTTGACCAGGTGAATGCTGTTGCAGCAAATTGTCAAAAGATCCTGGGTCTCGGGTAGGCCCTGCTCTGTACAACCTGACCGAAGCGCAGAATTTCAAGAGAAAGGAAGTGACCCCCATGCCAACCATCCGTCTCTCTGTCCGGGAGCTGGTGGAGTTCCTGCTCCGCACCGGCAGTATCGACAGCCGCTTTACCGGCTTTGACCGGGCCAACGAGGGCGCACGCATCCACCGCAGGCTCCAGAAGGCGGCGGGTGAAGGCTACTCTGCTGAGGTGTTTCTCACGGCAGAGCGGACGATGGAGGGAATCGGGTTCACCATCGAGGGCCGTGCCGACGGCATTTTTACCGATGAGGACGGCACGGTGGTCATCGACGAGATCAAGACCACCGCCGCGCCCACCGATGCCATCACGGAGGACATGAACCCCTGCCACTGGGCGCAGGGCATGGTCTACGGGGCCATCTGCGCCGAGCAGCGGGAGCTGGAAACACTGGATGTCCGGCTGACCTATTACCAGATCGACACCGATGAGATCATCCGCTATACCCGGCACTTCTCCGCCGCTGAGCTGGATGCGTTTCTCAACGACTTACTGCGGCAGTATCTTCCCTGGGCACGGCGGCAGCTGGACTGGGTGGAAGCCCGGAATCGGAGCCTTGGGGCCCTGCAATTTCCGTTTCCAGCTTACCGTCCCGGACAGCGCGCCCTTGCCGGGGAGGTCTATCGCGCCTGTGCTGCGGGCAAGGCAGAGCAGAAGGGCGGTACCCGGCTGTTTTGCCAGGCACCCACCGGCATCGGCAAAACGATGAGCGCCCTCTTCCCTGCCCTGAAAGCCATGGGCGAGGGCAAGGGGGAAAAGATCTTCTACCTGACCGCCCGCAACACGACACAGGCCGCTGCTGAGGATGCACTGGCCCGTCTGCGGGCGGCAGACCCGGCGCTTTCCCTGCGCAGTGTGACCCTGACCGCCAAGGAGAAGGCCTGCCTGTGCAAGGATGCTGAGGGCCGTCCCGCCTGCCTGCCGGAAGCCTGCCCCTACGCCAACGGCTACTACGAGCGGCTGAAGGATGCACTGGCCGACCTGCTGGACAGCGCCGTCCCCTATGACCGGGCCGCCCTGACCGAGACCGCCCGGCGGCACAGGGTCTGCCCCTTTGAGCTGGGGCTGGACCTGAGCGAGTGGTGCGATGTGGTCATCGGAGACTACAACTATCTGTTCGACCCCACCGTGCACCTGCGGCGCTTTTTCGATGCGGCGGGCGACTACATTTTTCTCATCGACGAAGCCCACAACCTGCCGGACCGGGCCAGAGCCATGTACTCGGCGCGGTTCTGCAAGAGCAGCCTGACCGATGCCAGACGGGCCATCGGCAAAGGAAAAAGCGCACTGAAAACCGCGTTGACAAAGGCAGACAGGGGCTTTCTGGAAGCGCGCCGGGCGGTAACGAAGCTGGCCCCCCGCCGGGGTCCATCGCCCACCGAACCGCCGACAGAGGATCTCGCCCAACAGACCAGCCTTCTGGACACCGAACCGGCAGAAGCCGCCTTCCCGCTGCCGGAGCCTTTGCTGGCGCGGGATGGCACGGTCTTTTTGCAAGAGCTGCCGAAGGAGCTGCTCCGACTGCTGTTCAGCCTGCAGGCCCCCCTGCAGGACTGGCTGGAGGCCAACCCGGAGGCCGATGCCCACGCCCAGCTGCTGGAGCTCTACTTTGCGGTGCAGGATATCACCCGGGCGGCAGAGCGGTACGACGCGCATTTTGTCACCCAACTGACAGCCCGGGGCAGCGAGCTGGAATGGGAGCTGCTCTGCCTTGACCCTGCCCCCTTTGTGGATGCCAGCCTTGCCGCCGGGCGGGCCGCGGCACTGTTCAGCGCAACGCTCACCCCGCCGGGCTACTACCGCTCCGTGCTGGGCTGCTCCGATGCCCGGGCCGTGGCTCTGGAAAGCCCATTTCCGCCCGAACATCTGGGGCTCTACTGCCTGCCCGGCATCTCCACCCGCTACCGGGACCGGGAGGCCAGCGTTCAGGCCGTCTCGGATGCACTGGCCGCACTGGCCCGAGCCAAGGTGGGCAACTATCTGGCCTTTTTCCCCAGCTACGCCTATCTGCGGCAGGTATATGAGGACTTCACCGCCCGTTACCCGGACATCGGGACGCTGGCCCAGGAGAGTGGTCTGGACGACGCGGCCCGGGCGGCCTTTCTGGAACAGTTCGGCCCAAGCCCCGCAAAAACGCTGCTGGGCTTCGGGGTCATGGGCGGCATCTTTGGCGAGGGCGTGGATCTGGTGGGCGACCGGCTCATCGGGTGTGCCATCGTGGGGGTGGGCCTGCCTCAGGTGAACCCCCGGCAGGAGATCCTGCGCCGCTACTATGACGAGGCGGGCGGCACCGGTTTCGACTACGCCTACCGTTTCCCGGGCATGAACAAGGTGCTGCAGGCGGCGGGCCGGGTCATCCGCACGCAGGAAGACAGGGGCGTAGTGCTTCTGCTGGATGACCGCTTTGCCCGCGCCGAATACACCCGCCTGTTCCCCCGCCACTGGCACCAGCTCCAATACCTGCGCAGCACCACAGAGCTGGAGCAGCAGCTTGCCGCCTTCTGGGCACTGAACCAATAGAAAAAAGCCTGTCAGCGCAAAAACCGACAGGCTTTTTCTCATGCTCCGGACATTTTCCGGCTCTTACTTCTTTCTGGGCAGGGATCTGCGCAGTTCATCCCAGGCAGTCATCTCCACCAATGTGGTGGCGCGCAGGGCGGCAAACGCTTCATCCAGATACTGCATCTCGCTCACCGCGCGCATGGCGTGATCCGAAATACACCACTTCCCAACGACCGTCTGCGCCATCCAGTAGACCATCCGCTCGGTCTTTTTCCGCTGTTTGGTGCCCTCGCGGTAGCGGTCGGTGTTCTCCGCATCGTTCACGGGAACGCCTGCCGCTTTCAGCATCTCACAGCACTCCCAGGCTGCATCCACGATCATCCTGCGCTGTTCCACTGTGGTGCGGGAAAGTTCCCCATCCACCGCATAGCAGGCATAGGCGCAGGGCAGGATAAAGGCGATGTGGCTCTTGAGCCACTCGTCCATATCACTGTAATAGGTCAGCTTGTAATGAGTCCCCTCAAAGGCAGCCTGCAGCCGCAGGCGGAACGCGCCGGACAGGGGTGCGGTTGCGCCGCCGACAGTCATTCCCATCCCCATGTGCACACTGACCAGCCGGTCATGCTCCCGGCGGCCCGCATTGTTCTGGAAGCCAAAGGCGATCTTATCCACCGGGCGCTGCATGGCCTGCAGCATCTCCTGCGCATAGGGATCATTGCCCACAAAGATGAAGTACTGGCTCCTGTTCGCCTTGAGGATGGGCAGCACATCGGCCAGCTGCCCGGCCTGCACCGTGACAAACACAAGGTCATACACATCCTCGGGGGCCAGCACGTCTATTGTCTGCATCCGATCCACTGTTGTTTTCCGCTGGAGCATGTGGCGGATGGTCAGGCCCTTCTGGTCGATGACCTCCTTCCACTCGCCCCGGGCCAGCAGGGTGACCACATTTTTCTTGTTCTGTGCCAGACTGTGGGCCAGCTGACAGCCCTGAACGCCTGCGCCGTACACCAAGATCCTCATAACGAGATACCTCCTGTTTTGCATGATCAGCCCGGCCAGAAACACCAGGCTGTTACTTTTTCAGGAACGAGAAGAAGCCCTTTTTCTCATAGGGCCGGGTCTGCACGCCGGTCACGGTGTAGCCCGTTTCGGCAATGGCAGCCTTCAGCGCCTCCACATCCACCGGCTGCTCCGAGACGATGACCGTCTCGCCCTTGGTGTGGGAAGAAGTCACCTTGTTCACCCGGGCGGTCTTGCGCACCACATCATTGATGTGGCTCTCACACATACCGCACATCATACCATCGACCCTCAGGATCGTTTCTACCATTGTTGTCCCCTCCATACTGTATCTGCGGGCCCCCCTGTCAAACTGCACAAGTCCAGCCCGCTGTTTTCGTCATTTTGTTAGTTTTAGCTAACTCATTGCAGAAACAAAAAGGCACCTGCCCCGCACAGCACTGCTCTGCGGAACTTTGCCGATCTGTTTTCAGTTTTATCATACCATACCGGTGGGCAAATTTCAAGCTGCCCGCAAAACCGGCCGGGGGACTTTATCAAAGGGTCAGTTCATGGAAAACAGCGCTGCTTTCCAGCTCTTTCCATTGCATCGTGTTTCCTTCCAGGGTCATGTAGCTGTGGGGGCTGTTCTCCTTGGGGATGCTCACAGAACCCGGGTTCAGGTAAAAATTTTCCTGCCCGAACTCTGTCCAGGCCGGAACATGGGTATGCCCGTGCAGCATCACATCTCCCGGGGCCAGCGGCGGCAGATTTTTCACATGATAGATATGCCCGTGGGTCGCATAAATAAGCCGCCGCCCCACCGGAAGCACCGCATAATCGGCCAGCACGGGGAATTCCAGCACCATCTGGTCCACCTCTGCATCACAGTTGCCCCGCACGCAGAGCAGCTTCTCCTTTTTCCCGTTCAGCAGGGGGATGACCTCCTTGGGGGCATACTCTCGGGGCAGGTCGTTGCGGGGGCCGTGGTAGAGCAGGTCGCCCAACAGGAACAGCCGGTCGGCTCCCTCCCGCTCAAAGGCCTCCAGCATTTTGCGGCAGTAGTAAGCCGACCCGTGCAGGTCCGACGCGATCATCCATTTCATGGCAGATCCTCCTTTTGTGCGTTCTGTTCTTATTTTACCGCCGCTGCGCCCCATGTCAAGGGCAAGGGCCCACTGAAAAAAGTCATACCTTTATTTTAAAAAGTCCTTGACAAGTATCCCTGTGATGTGGTATCTTTGAACCAATAAAATATCGTGTGGATTTTTACAGCATTCTGCAACTTTTCGCCACACAATGGCACAAAAGCCATTGTGTGGCTTTTGCTTTGCCTTCAAATCCAAATCTGACCCTCAGGAGCAATGAAAATGAACGATACTTTTATGAAAACCAGACCGGTGTTCCCGCTGCTGCTCTCCATGGCCCTGCCCAACGTCATCTCGATGCTGGTGAACAGCCTGTACAACATCGTGGACAGCCTCTTTGTGGCCCAGATCAGCGAGCAGGCCATGACGGCGCTTTCGCTGGTGTTTCCCATCCAGAACTTTGTCAATGCAGTGGCCATCGGCTTCGGCATCGGCATCAATGCCCAGATTGCGCTCTACCTCGGCGCAGGCGACCACGAAAACGCCAACCGGGCCGCCACCCACGGCATGATGTTTTCCCTGCTGCACGGTGTGCTGGGCATGGTCCTCTGCATTGCCATCATGCCCGGCTTCCTGCGCCGCTTCACTACCGATCCCACTCTGGTGGACATGGGCGTGACCTACTCCACCATCGTGTTCCTGTTCTCGCTGGTCAACATGGCAGACCTCGCCTTTGAGAAGATCTTCCAGTCCGTGGGCCGGATGAACGTTGCCATGGTGGCGCTGATCACCGGCTGCGTGACCAACATTGCCCTCGACCCGGTCCTTATTTTCGGCCTTGGGCCGGTGCCCGCCCTGGGCATTGCCGGTGTGGCCCTTGCCACCGGCATCGGGCAGGCCGTTTCCCTTGTGGTCTACCTCTATGTCTACTGCACCACCGAAGTTGCCGTCCGCTTCTCCCGCCGCTGCCTGCGGTTCGATGCCGCCCTTGACGGCAAGCTCTATGCCATCGGTATACCGGCCATCCTGAATCTGGCCCTGCCCAGCCTGCTGGTCACCTTCCTGAACGGCCTGCTGGCGGTCTACTCCCAGAGCTATGTGACGGTGCTGGGCATCTACTACAAACTCCAGACCTTCCTTTACCTGCCGGCCAACGGCATCGTGCAGGGGATGCGCCCGCTGGTGGGCTACAACTACGGTGCCCGGGAGCATGGCCGTGTGTCCAGGCTCTACAACCTGACACTGGGCCTGAGCGCCGGGATCATGGCCATTGGCACCCTGCTCTGCCTGACCATTGCAGGCCCGCTGATGGGTCTGTTCACCTCTAACCCCGAGACCATCGCCATCGGCCAGACCGCCCTGCGGGTCATCTGCCTGGGGTTCATCGTCTCGGCAGTGTCTACCACCTCCTCCGGCGCACTGGAGGGTCTGGGCAAGGGCGTGCCCTCGCTGGTCATCTCCCTCTGCCGCTATATCCTCTTCATCATGCCCATTGCGTGGGTGCTGTGCGACCGCATGGGCCCTACCGGTGTCTGGCACGCCTTCTGGATCACAGAGGCCCTCTCTGCCGTGATCGCCTACGCGGTATATCACAAGGCAGTCCATCAGAAATAACCCTCTCTAACAAAAATTCCCGCTCGATGGAGCGGGAATTTTTTGTTATCATCTCTTCTTTTGCGGAGGGCTGCTCTCAGATCAGGCCCAGAGTCTTGAACTCCTTTGCCACGCCGTCCTCCGTCACCGCCGGGCAGATGCGATCACAGAGCTTTTTCAGGCGGTCGGAACCGTTGGCCATGCAGACGCTGATGCCTACCACATCGGTCATCTGCAGGTCGTTGTCGCTGTCGCCAAAGCCGATGGTGTCGGCCAGCGAACACCCCAGCTCATCGCAGATGGCCTTGATGCCGGTGCCCTTGTTGAACTTGCGGTTGATGAGTTCCCCATTGACGATGGCTGACGGGTTATCCCCCAGACGGGACTCGCAGAAGATGAACTGATCCTCATACAGCCGCTTTGCTTCAGCAAGGCAGGCCTCGTTGGGGGCGATAAACACCACCTTGTAAACCGGCTCTCCGTGGTATTCCTCAATGGGCCGGATGGTCAAGCCATACTCCATCGTTTTGCGCCAGCGCTCGGCCTCGCTGTTCAGCTGCCCCGGCTTGCGGGGGAACAAATGGGCGAACCGCTCGATCATCCTGATGCCGCCGTAAGTATCATCCCGGGCTTCCAGTGTACACTCGGCACCGGCACGCCCCAGCACCTCCCGCAGGCCCTCGACCTGCGCAGGCTCCATGGGAAGATCCACGAGAATTTTCCCATCACAGCCTACATAGCCGCCTGCAGAGCAGACAAAGCCATCGAAACCGTAGGCAAGCAGCGGTTTTGTCATGCGCAGGTTGCGGCCGGTGCACAGAAACACCTTGTGGCCGTTGGTCCGGGCCTGCCGGATGGCCTCCACGGCACTGGCCGGAACGGTCATCTCACCGGGAGGCAGCAAAGTACCGTCAATATCCAGAAAAATCAGTTTTTGCTTCATAGTTTCCTCACTCTTTCACTGCCAGTTCATGGTAAAGCCGCGAATCAGCAGACCCACGGCCAGGATCGCCAGCAGTACCAGCAGAACGGTGCGGTTGGCCTGTTTCTGCTGCTGTCTGGCCCGGGCACGGCTGTTCCGGCCGCTGCCCTGCTTCCGGTTCCGGGTTCCGCTGCCGGAACTGCGGCCGCTCGTGTTCTGCTTTGTGCTGCGGCGGGAAGCGCTGCCGGAAGTCCCCTCTTTTTTCCTGCCCGCAGTGCTCTGGCCGGACTTTGCCGCGCGGGGTGCTTTCTCTTCCGGGGCCGCCGACGCAATGGGCTTTTTGGCCCCGCAGCGGCTCAGGTAATCCTCAGCCAGCCGGTAATACTGGCCCAGCTCACTGGTGCGCAGGGGTGCGCCTGCATAGCCCTCTTCCAGTGCTTCCACGGCCTCGTTGAAGAGGATCGCCGCCTGCGCAGCCGCCGTGCGGTCGGAGGCATGGGCCGCTTCATTGCGGGCGGTGCGCACCGCGTTGCAGGCCCGGCGGGCAGCAGCGGGGTGCTCCGTATTGCCCAACAGATCCAGCGGACGGGCAGCATCCTTTTCAGGGTCCAGCAGCACCCGCATACACAGGGTGGTATCCAGCTGCTGCCAGCTGTTTCGGCCCGCCAGATCGGGCAGACGGTCATAATATTCGGGGCTCTCCTGCTGGCGGGTGCGGATATGATCCAGCAGAGCTCCCAGGCTGTGCTCTCCGGGCTTGTTCTCCCAGTGCCAGCGCAGTAGCTTGCGGCTGATCTCATCGCAGGTAGTTTTGATCTCAAAAGCGGTTTGCAGTGCTTCGTCGGGCATAACGTTTCTCCTTCGTACAACCAAAAAACGGAGGAAGCGCAGCCTCCTCCGTCATTCATTTACATCATAAACTGATAATAGACGAAGCCCCACAGCGCAATGCCTGCGCAGACGATGGCGGTGATGGGCGGGACCCAGCGGACGAGGGTCTCGGCAATGCCGTCACGGCTCTCTTCCGCATCGTCCTCCTCATCGTACTGCTCCACCTCGGGTTCCGGCTGGCGGGCCGGGGCGGCACGGCGGGCAGCAGCAGGCATCACACGGGTGCCCTCGTCATCCACAGCCGCTGCACCGCTGCCGGGGAACGCCGCGCGGGTGGCGGCATCCAGCACCCGGGTAGGCTCTGCTTCCGGAGCAGGGGTGTGTTCCACCGGCGGTGCAAAGCTGGTCGGAGCGCCGACAGGCTCTGCCGGGCGGGCCGTCGGGATGACCCGAGTGGGTTCTGCCTGCACCGGCGCGCTGGCCACGATGCGGGTCGGTTCTTCCTGCGGAGCGGCGCTCACCACGCGGGTGGCCTCCGCCGCAGGGGCCTGCTCTGCAGGGGCGGCCTTCTGGCCGGGCTGCAGCAGGGTGTTCAGGGCGTTCTGCAACAGGATGCGGTCACAGCCGCACTCGGTGCAGTAGACCGTGTCCTCTTCCTTCGGGTGGAAGGAACCGCAGGCACAGTACCAGCCGTTCTCGAACACCTGCGGCATATACTTGAGGCCGCCGCGGTTCATCCGGCTTTCCAGTGCCTTTTCCAGCTCCGGACTCAGGCGGCGCGGGGCCGGCAGACGGACGCGCTTGATGGCATCCAGATGCACGACCTTTTTGCCGCTGTATACGTTCTTCAGGACCACATCCACGCTGGTGATGGCCTTCTGGGTCACGAACACGGCATCGTCCATGCCAAAGCTCTCACCGGGCTTGACCTCGATCTCGCGGTATTCAAAGGCATCCTCACACAGGATGATGCCATCCACACCCTTGCACTTGAAGTGGATCTCCAGCGCAGTCAGGGTGACCTTGGAGATGTTCTTGAAGGTCAGGCAGACTGCGTTCTCGCCGCTGAGTTCGCCCTTGAGCAGTTCCACACAGACGAACTGCACCGGGCTGCCCGGGGTATAATAGTTGGCCCGGGTGCGTGCGACCGGGTTAAAATTTTCCTCCACGACACTCGCTCCCTTCGATCATTCGTTTTCCTGCAGGGCATCCTGCGCCGGGTCGGGCATTTCCTCGCCCAGCACGGCCTGCTCCGCCTGTTCAGCGGGCTCTGCGCTCTCGGCAGACTCTGCGGTCTCCACCGGGGCTGCCGGTGCGGCGGGTTCCTGTGCAGGCTCGTCACCATCACGCGGGGGCAGCTTGCCGCCGGCCATCACGGTGTTGAACTCCTGCTCGTTGAGCTTTTCGCGTTCCATCAGAGCCTGTGCCAGCGCATGGAGCTGGTCGATGTGCTCCGTCAGGGTGCGGCGGCAGGTCTCGTAAGCCTCATCGATGATATCCCGCATCTCGCCGTCGATCTCGGCAGCGGTGCTCTCGCTGTAGCCCTTGCCCTGGGTGAAATCACGGCCTAGGAAGGTCTCCTCCTGCGAGGTGCCGTAGACCACAGGGCCCAGGCGCTCGGAGAAGCCGTACTTGGTGATCATCTGGCGGGCAATGTTGGTTGCCTGCTGCAGGTCGTTGGAGGCACCGGTGGAGATATCCTCCAGGATCAGCTGCTCGGCCACACGGCCGCCCAGGCTGGAAACGATATCCTCGAACATCTCACCCTTGGTCACATAGCTGCGATCCTTTTCAGGCAGATACATGGTGTAGCCACCAGCCTGGCCGCGGGGAATGATGGTGATCTCGTGCACGCGGGGGTGGTGCTTGCAATAGAAGCCTGCCACGGCGTGGCCCGCCTCATGGTAGGCGGTCAGCTTCTTTTCCTCGGCAGTCACAACGCGGCTCTTCTTCTCAGGGCCTGCCATGACCTTCATGGAAGCTTCCTCGATGTCCTCCATGGTGATGGCCTTGCGGCTGCGGCGGGCCGCCAGCAGAGCGGCCTCATTGACCAGGTTCTCCAGGTCGGCACCCGCAAAACCTGCGGTGCGCTGTGCGATGACCCTGAGGGAGACATCGGGAGCCAGAGGCTTATTCTTGGTGTGGACCTTGAGGATCTCCTCGCGGCCCTTGACATCGGGCAGGCCCACATAGACCTGACGGTCAAAGCGGCCCGGACGGAGCAGTGCCTTATCCAGAATGTCGGCACGGTTGGTGGCTGCCATCACGATGACGCCATCGTTGGCCTCAAAGCCGTCCATCTCGACCAGCAGCTGGTTCAGGGTCTGCTCCCGCTCGTCGTGGCCGCCGCCCAGACCTGCGCCGCGCTGACGGCCCACGGCATCGATCTCATCGATGAAGATGATGCAGGGCATGGTCTTTTTGGCCTTATCAAACAGGTCACGCACACGGGATGCGCCGACACCGACATACATTTCCACGAAGTCGGAGCCGGAAATGGAGTAGAAGGGCACCCCTGCCTCACCGGCGCAGGCACGAGCCAGCAGGGTCTTACCGGTACCCGGAGGGCCCACCAGCAAAACGCCGTGGGGGATGCGGGCACCCAGCGTGTTGAACTTGTCGGGGCTCTTGAGGAACTCCACGACCTCCTTCAGCTCTTCCTTTTCCTCGTCCTCACCGGCAACGTCGGCAAAGGTCGCGGTCTTTTTGTTCTCGTGCTCGTCCTTCACCTTGGCCTTGCCCACGTTCATAATACCGCCGCCGCCAGCGCCGCCGCGCATCATGGAGAAGAGCAGGAAGCCGGTGCAGCCCAGCATTCCCAGGTAGAACAGGATCTCCATCCAGGGGATGGACTCCTTCAGGGTGGTGTAATCGTACTCCATGGGCGCGGTCGGGTTGGCTGCGTCGTAGGAATCGATATACTGCTGGACGTTCTCGATAAACACATAGGCGTAGGGCAGCTTGTAGCGCACCGTCACCGTGCCGTCATCGTTTCTGGTCGCCCCCACAGAAGAGGCAGAGGAGGAGAACATATTGCTCAGCAGACCGCCGGAGGCCTGTGTGGCAGCGGTGGCACCTGTGGTTTCGGGCAGCTCCTGCTTGCCCTCCTTCAGCGTCAGGGTGATGATGCTGGTGTTGCGGTCCAGCGTAAAGGCTGTGACCTGATTGTTCTCAAAGTAGTGCACCACAGTTGAGTAGCTCATGGTGGAGCCGCCGGTACTGCTGTCGCTGGTGCCCAGCACCGACCAGATCATCAGAACACCGGCCAGTGCCAGCGCCAGGATCAGGGGATTAAAGCGAGGTCGTTTCGGTTGCAAAAGGGATCAACTCCAGTTCTAATTCGTTTTTATTATGCGTAGATTTCCGGTTTCAGCACACCCACATAGGGCAGGTTGCGGTATTTCTCATCGTAGTCCAGACCATAGCCCACCACAAACTCGTCCGGCACCTGGAAGCCCTCGTAATCGGGCTGGATGTCGGCCTTGCGGCGGCTGGGCTTGTCGAGAATGGTGCAGATCTTCACGGAATTCGGGTTGCGCATCTTGAGCATGGGCACCAGCTTGGAAAGGGTGACACCGGTATCCAGAATGTCCTCCACGATCAGCACGTCCTTGCCGGACAGGTCGCCGTCCAGATCCTTGATGATCTTGACCAGACCGCTGGTGGTGGTATTGCTGCCGCCGTAGCTGGACACGACCATAAAATCAATGCTGCAGGGGATGGTCACGGCCCGCATCAGGTCGGCCATGAAAACCACCGATCCCTTGAGGATGGAGACGAGGACAAGGTTTCTGCCCTCGTAATCCCTGCTGATCTGTGCACCCAGTTCGGCAACCTTGGCTTTCAATGCTTCCTCACTGACCAGGATGTTCTTGATATCGTCATTCATGCTCATGGGTTGTTCCTCCATTTTCCAATTCCAACTGCAAGATCTGTACAGTCTCCTCGTCCGGGGCCAGCCCCTCGGCAAAGCCCTCCCCACAGACCCACAGGATCTCGCTGCCCGCCGCCAGAAGCGGCAGGCCCTCTCGTATTCCGGCAGGAATGCCTGCCTCATTCATCCATTTGCGCAGGGGCTTGCTCAGCCCCCGCCCCGCAGGCCGGAACCGGTCTCCCGGTTGACGGGTGCGCAGCGTAAGGGCAGAATATAACAAGGTTATTCTAGCATAATCCGCCCGATTTTTTAAGTCTTTTTTATGAACACCCTGTGTTTTTTCTCGAAAACCGCTTACAAAAAGCCGTGTTTTCAGGGTTTGGCCCCCGGGCAAGGCAAATTCTGCCCCATCGGCAGGGGCAAACGGCAGCGAAAACGCAGAGGCCGCAGCCGCTTCCGGCCGGCCCTTTTCCTGCCAGAGCATCCCGCTGCCTGCGCAGAAACGGACCGTATCGGTCAGTTGCACCGCCCCGCTCCCCTGCTCCACCAGCTCTGCCAGCAGGCGGATGTACTTTTCCTCGGCATCCCGCACCGGGGCAACAAGGCTGTGGAGCGCTGCTTCCAGAATGAGCGGGTCCGCGCCCTGCAGCGGCTTCAGCCGCCATGCTGCCTTGGCTTTCGGGGCCTTGCGGGCAGTCTGGGCTGCATCCAGACGCGCGATGGAAAGCAGCTGTTCCGCCTGCCGGGCAAAGTAGGCATCCGCGCGGGCCGCCTTTTCACAGAAGCGGGCCAGATTTTCCTCTGCCGCAGCGTTGACGCTGCGCAGGGCCGGAACGGCCCCATGGCGCAGGCGGTTGCGGGCGTAGGCATCGGACTCGTTCGTCTCGTCCGTCACCCAGCCCTGCTCAAAGGCGGCGCAGAGCGCTTCGGTCTCAGCCCGGGTCAGGCCCAACAGCGGGCGGCAGTAGCCGGGCCGCCTGGGCCGGATGCCCCCTGCCCCGTGCAGCCCGGTGCCCCGGGCCAGCCGGAACAGCAGGGTCTCGGCCTGGTCAGTAGCAGTATGGGCCGTTGCAATGCAGTCTATCCCGCCTGCCAGCAGTTGGGCAAAGCAGGCGTAGCGGAGTCTGCGGGCCCAGTCCTCCCCGGCATGGGGCGGCACAGCCATTCCCACATCTGCCGGGCGGAAAACTGTCAGCGGCACCCCCAGCCGGGCACACTCGGCCCGGACAAAAGCTTCGTCCCGGTCCGCAGTCTCGCCCCGCAGGCCGTGGTTGACGTGGCAGGCCGTAAGGGGATACCCAAAAGCTTCCCGCAGCTCCAGCAGCACCCGCAGCAGCGCCATGCTGTCGGCCCCGCCCGAAACGGCAGCGCACAGGTGCAGAGCCCGGCCCGGCTCCGCAGGCGCAAACAGCTGCTCCTGCCGGGCAAAGCGTTCTACTTTTGCGATCAATTTTGATGTTTCGTCGTTCATCAGCGTTTGAAGTCCACATCCATAAAGCGGGTGTGTGCGCCATCCCAGCCCAGCGGCACCGTGCTGGTCTCGCCGTGGCGGTTCTTTGCCACGATGCACTCCGCGGTATCGGCATCCACCTCTGCCCCATCGGGGTTCTGGCTGGCGTAGTAGGAATCACGGTAAAGGAAGAGGACGCAGTCAGCATCCTGCTCGATAGAACCGGAGTCACGCAGGTCCGACAGCTGGGGCCGGTGAGAAGAGTTGTTGCCCTGCTTCTCCACCGCACGGGACAGCTGAGAAAGCGCGATGATGGGCACATTCATTTCCTTAGCCATGATCTTCAGGTTTCGGGTGATGGAGCTGATCTCCTGCACACGGTTCTCGCTGCGCTGGTTCAATTTTTCAGGAAAATGTGGCATCAGCGGGAATATGATTCCTGATATTACTC
>OGXD01001711.1_pt1 | contig 15854 bp, 14 predicted proteins | sample 1576211 | NCBI WGS metagenome assembly OGXD01 (sample SAMEA3541470, study PRJEB24748) | human gut metagenome | biome: human gut; feature: human-associated habitat; material: faeces | place: China | collected 2012
TAAACCATACGGTCTTCCTTATTGCTGATGAGCTTGCGAAGTATCATTATCATAACGATACTTGTCGTCAAGTTGTCCAAAATAGCCGACAGAATGAAGGTCATACAAGCTATACGCCATAACAGAGCGCGCTTCGACTTCGTCCTCATAACATTCTTTACCCAGTTGAAACCGCCATTTTGGTCTACAATTTCAACTATTGTCATCGCTCCCATCAAGAAGAACAGTGTTGTTGCAGTATCGCCCAAATGTTCTATAATGAGCTTATTAACAAACTCTGTAATGTTGCCTGTCCACTCTGAAGCGTTTCCAGCGTGCATCAACTGAACAAATGGTGCAGGGTCGAACATATACAATGTCCAACAAAATACAAACATCAACAAAGCAATGGCAGCCTTGTCTATTTTCACTAAGCTCTCCGTGGCTATCAATGCGTAGCCAAGAACAAAAACGATGATAATCGCAATTGTTAATGTAGACATTTCTTTAATTTATTTTTTTAATTGGTAAATAAAAATTATATACTTTCTAAAACGCCCACAAAGGTATATAAAAGATATGAAGTGGAAAGTTTTTAGCACGATATTTTTACAGAAAATACTCGAATATTGGTTTATTTATAGTATATTTGTAGCAAAATACTGTGTTATGGAAAAGAAACAAATAAATGTAGTTTGTGCAGTTATCCGTAAAGGATATAGATACCTTTGCACGCAACGACTTAGAAAAGGCCCTGACTATACTGCTGAACGTTGGGAATTTCCAGGTGGAAAAGTAAAACCAAACGAAAGCGACCACGAAGCATTGCGCCGAGAAATAAAGGAAGAAATGGATTGGGACATATACGTTGGTGGACAATTGGGAAGCATAACCTACGAATATCCCGACTTCATCATAACCCTTACAGCATACGACTGTACGGCACGCAACTACGATTTCAAACTCCTTGCACACATTGATGCGAAATGGTTGAAGCGAGGAGAGTTCGATTCTTTAGAGTGGACAGCAGCCGACAAAGAGCTTATAAAGGAAGTATGGAAATAATAGTAAGCAACGAAATAGAAACCGTTTGTCCCAATTTTGTAGGTGCTTGCGTTGAAGCCAGAGTGAAAAACTCGCAGTACAGCCAACCGCTTTGGGACGAAATAAATACGCTTGAAGCGAAATTCAAAGCCGAACTTACCACCGAAACACTGAAAGACATATCGGGCATTGCTGCCACTCGCCGCATTTACCGTGCCTGTGGCAAAGACCCTTCGCGCTATCGTCCTGCATCTGAAGCACTTATAAGGCGTGTGTTGCAAGGTAAAGCTCTCTATCAGATAGACACATTGGTAGACCTTATCAACCTTGTCTCCCTACGTACGGGCCACTCTATCGGCGGATTTGATGCCGACGAGATACAAGGGACCGACCTTGAGCTGGGCATAGGACGTGCCGAGGAATTGTTCGAGGGTATAGGCCGCGGCATGCTGAACATAGAAGGGCTGCCCGTCTACCGCGACCGTATAGGCGGTATCGGTACCCCGACCAGCGACCACGAACGCACCAAGATGAAACTTGAAACCCGCCATATCCTTGCCATTGTCAACGGCTACAACGGGCAGGAAGGTCTGAAAGAAGCAGCCGAAATGATATTGGAACTGTTGGAGAAATATACTTCCTCTACCAGTGGGACTATACAATATTTTGAATAAATGAGAATCCGTATTCTTGTCCCTCTCCTGCTCATAGCCCTTGGTGCCACGGCACAAGGGAAGAAAACGGTCTTTTCCACCATGGAAACCAACCATATCCGCGTTGCCACTCCGGGACTGTTTTCGCAAAGAGAACTGATAGAGCTACCTTTGGAGGACATTCCGGACACGGAATACTCCTTTCCCCTGCCTGGAGGAAAAGTCATCTCCCCTTACGGACGGGGGCGGGGACGCCACAGTGGCATAGACATCAAGACCTACGCCAAAGACACCATACGGAGTGCCTTCAACGGCGTAGTACGGATGTCCAAGCCTTATAGCGCCTACGGCAATGTCGTCGTCGTACGCCATGACTTCGGACTGGAAACGATATACAGCCACAACTTCAAAAACCTTGTACATTGTGGCGACACAGTCAAAGCCGGACAGCCCATCGCACTGACCGGACGCACCGGACGCGCCTCTACTGAGCATCTGCACTTCGAGACACGCGTCAACGGGCAGCACTTCGACCCCAATATTATCTTCAACATGAAGGAACAGACGCTGAACCGACAACGTATCGGATGCTCAAAAAAAGGAAACGGCATCGTCGTGCAACAATTACCGACAATCTACCCGAAGCCACTGCAAAAAAAATACCCAATGGAACTGTTTAAGTATCCAAACGTTTCACTACATTTGCAGAACGTTTCACTAAAAGAACGAATTGAACTTTAAAACATATCAATGATAGAAAAACAGATTGTTCTTGAAGATATTGACCCGGTAATATTTTATGGCGTAAACAACGCCAACATGCAGCTGATAAAGGCCTTGTATCCCAAGCTTCGCATCGTTGCCCGCGGTAATGTCATCAAAGTATTGGGTGATGAGGAGGAAATGTGTGCATTCGAGGAGAACATCACCAAGCTGGAGAAATACTGTGCCGAATACAACTCTTTGAAAGAAGAGGTCATTATAGACATCATCAAAGGCAATGCCCCGCAAGCGGAAAAATCGGGCAATGTCATTGTATTCAGCGTAACCGGAAAGCCGATTATCCCGCGCAGCGAGAACCAGCTGAAGCTGGTAGAGGCATTTGCCAAGAATGACATGCTGTTTGCCATCGGTCCCGCCGGTTCAGGAAAGACCTATACAGCCATCGCGCTTGCCGTGCGGGCACTAAAGAATAAGGAGATAAAGAAAATCATCCTCAGCCGCCCTGCCGTAGAAGCCGGAGAAAAGCTCGGTTTCCTGCCCGGCGACATGAAGGACAAGATAGACCCGTATCTGCAACCACTCTATGACGCCCTGCAGGACATGATACCTGCCGCCAAGCTGAAAGAGTATATGGAGCTGAACATCATCCAGATTGCCCCCCTCGCCTTTATGCGCGGACGCACACTGAACGATGCCGTCGTCATTCTGGATGAAGCGCAGAACACGACCACCCAGCAAATCAAGATGTTCCTCACCCGCATGGGCATGAACACCAAGATGATTGTCACGGGAGACATGACGCAGATTGACTTGCCTTCTTCCCAGACTTCCGGTCTGGTGCAGGCACTGAAGATTCTGAAAGGCGTAAAAGGCATCAGTTTCGTGGAGCTGAACAAGAAAGACATCGTACGCCATAAGTTGGTAACTCAGATTGTGGAGGCCTACGAGAAGTTCGACAAGGAAGCGAAAGCGGAGCGTGAACGACGCAAAGCCGAACAAGCCGATAGTAAGATTGAACAGAAACAGTAAATTCTCAAAATCGTAAATATTACAAAGATGAAAGCATTAACAGCAACTGAATTTAACTTTCCCGGACAGAAAAGCGTGTACCACGGAAAAGTTCGTGATGTGTACAACATCAATGGTGAAAAGTTGGTCATGGTAGCTACCGACCGCATCTCAGCCTTTGACGTAGTATTGCCGAAAGGTATTCCCTTCAAAGGACAAATGTTGAACCAGATTGCAGCAAAATTCCTGGATGCCACAACCGACATCTGCCCCAACTGGAAAATGGCTACACCCGATCCGATGGTGACGGTAGGTGTGATGTGTGAAGGATTCCCCGTAGAAATGATTGTACGCGGTTACCTCTGTGGCAGCGCATGGCGTGCCTACAAGAGCGGTGTACGTGAAATCTGCGGCGTGAAGTTGCCCGAAGGGATGAAGGAAAACCAGAAATTCCCTGAACCCATCATCACCCCGACCACTAAAGCCGAGATTGGCGAACACGATGCCGACATCTCCAAAGAAGAAATCCTGGCACAAGGTCTTGCCACACCCGAAGAATATGCCGTATTGGAGCAATACACCATGGCCCTCTTCAAACGCGGTACCGAGATTGCAGCGGAACGCGGATTGATTCTGGTAGACACCAAATACGAATTCGGCAAGCACGACGGCAAGATTTACCTGATGGACGAAATCCATACGCCCGACTCCAGCCGCTACTTCTACTCCGAAGGCTACGAAGAACGTTTTGCCAACGGCGAACCGCAAAAGCAACTCTCCAAGGAGTTTGTACGCGAATGGCTGATGGACAACGGTTTCCAAGGCAAGGAAGGACAGCAGGTACCGGAAATGACCGACGAAATCGTTACTTCAATCAGCGAACGTTACATCGAACTGTACGAACACATCACCGGCGAGAAGTTCGTAAAGGAAGATACCGGCAACATCGCCGAACGCATTGAAAAGAATGTAACCGAATATTTAAAGTAAATGGACTATCCCCAAGAACACATCAAGCCCTACGGTAATGACGGCAAGAAGAGCGAACAAGTGGAAGAAATGTTCGACAACATCGCTCCTGCCTACGACAAGCTGAATCACACCCTATCCATGGGCATCGACCGCAGCTGGCGTAGGAAAGCAATCAAGTACCTACGTCCTTTCCGCCCCCGGCGTATTATGGACGTAGCTACCGGCACCGGCGATTTCGCCATCCTTGCATGCCGCGAACTGCAACCCGATAGCCTGATTGGCACCGACATCTCGGAAGGCATGATGAACGTGGGACGTGAAAAAGTAAAGCAGGCGCACCTCTCGAACAAGATTTCATTTGTCCGGGAGGACTGCACCTCCCTCTCGTTTGCCGACGAAAGCTTCGACGCCGTGACCGTAGCGTTCGGCATCCGCAACTTCGAAGGGCTGGACAAGGGACTGTCCGAGATGTGCCGCGTACTAAAGACCGGCGGACATCTCGTCATACTAGAGCTCTCCACACCAGACCGCTTCCCGATGAAACAGTTGTTCACCATCTACTCCAAAGTTGTCATCCCCCTGCTCGGTAAATGTATTTCGAAAGACAACAGCGCCTACACCTATCTACCGGAAAGTATCCGCGCCTTCCCGCAGGGAGAAGTGATGCAGGAGGTAATCCGCAAGGCAGGCTTCAGCGAAGTGCACTTCAAGCGGCTGACTTTCGGGATATGTACACTTTATGTGGCAACTAAATAAAAAGAAGAAACTTATATAAAAAAGAGACCTTATGAAAGCTACACACACCCTCTATTTATTATTTATTACCCTCCTTTGCGTTGCCGGTTTCACAGCTTGCGATGATTCGGGAAGTGATGATATGATATGGGATTTTGCTCCTATCGAACTGCATATCGCAGTACAAGATGCTCAAGGTAATGATTTGTTGAATCCTGAAACTCCCGGCAACATTGCCAAGCAAGGAATCAAGGCAATCTATAATGGAAAAATATATGAAAAGGACGTTCCAATAAGCCAAACCAAAGCTTACCTTGCACACTTCAACGGTCTGCAAACAATGAAATTTGAAACTGGCAAATACTTTCTCACTTTTGGAGAATTCAATGGCGACGATACATTCGATAACGAAAAAGTGATAATAGACTGGAACGATGGTACTCAAGACGTCATCACCTTCTCTAGCAAACTGATCTGGAAATCAAAAAATAAACCCGTATTCGACAGAAAGTTCTGTTTGAACGGAAAAGACAACGGATTGCAATTCGGAGGTTTTGTTATCATCAAAGAACCGGTAATCACCTCCTCAACTACTTCCGACCAATAATGTACTCCATAAACAAACGAATATAGTTCAATCAATAACTAAAATATTATGCAGAAATACGGTTTAATAGGTTACCCGTTGAAACATTCCTTTTCTATCGGATATTTCAATGAGAAATTCAAGGCAGAAAATATTGATGCAGAATATGTAAATTTCGAAATTCCACGTATCGAGGATTTCATGGAAGTTATCGAGGAAAATCCCAACCTCTGTGGACTGAATGTGACTATCCCTTACAAGGAGCAAGTCATCCCCTACCTGGACGAACTGGACAAAGACACAGCCAAGATAGGCGCCGTCAATGTCATTAAGATTATCCGCCTTCCCAAAGGCAAAGTGAAACTGGTTGGCTACAACTCCGACATCATAGGATTTACACAATCCATAGAACCACTTTTGCAACCACAACACAAGAAAGCCCTGATTTTAGGTACCGGCGGTGCATCGAAAGCCGTATATCGCGGGCTGGAGAACTTGAGTATAAAAAGTACCTTCGTATCACGCGCCAAGAAAGAGGATAAATACCTCACATACGAAGAACTGACACCGAAAATCATGCAAGAGTACACAGTGATTGTCAACTGTACCCCAGTAGGCATGTATCCCAAAGTTGATTTCTGTCCCAATATTCCTTACGAACTACTGACTCCCAACCATTTGCTCTATGATTTGTTATATAATCCAAACGAAACCCTTTTCATGAAGAAAGGCCAGGCACAAGGAGCCGTCACTAAGAACGGTCTGGAAATGTTACTGCTGCAAGCCTTTGCTGCATGGGAAATTTGGAATAAATAATGAAGAAAACCATAAAATATTCGATTCTCGGTCTGGCTGCCCTCTGCACCGTAGTACTGTGTGGAGGGTACTATATGCTGGGGCATGCTCTGAAACCCGAAGGCCTTATCACACGCAGTCGCAACATTGCCGAATCCTACAACTTCATGTTCGAGCAATATCCCGAACTGCAACCGTGGGTAGACAGTCTGGTGACTGTAGGAGCATTGAAGGACTTCTACATTGAGAACGACCATGGAGAGACGCTACACGCACTCTACGTTGCCGCCGCCCACCCCACCCCCAAAACAGCAGTCATCGTACACGGATATACGGATAATGCCGTGCGCATGCTGATGATAGGCTATCTGTACAACAAGGAGATGGACTTCAACATCTTGCTGCCCGACCTCTACGGGCACGGGATGAGCGAGGGAAACCATGCACAGATGGGCTGGAAAGACCGGCTTGACGTACTGCAATGGACCGAAACCGCCGACGAACTCTTCGGGCGCCGCCATACAGACAGCATAGCATCCCGCAGCACAGAGATGGTAGTGCACGGTATCTCCATGGGAGCCGCCACCACCATGATGGTATCCGGCGAAGTGGAGCATGGTCAATACCAACAGCCTTTCATCAAGTGTTTCGTAGAAGACTGCGGCTACACAAGCGTATGGGACGAGTTTCGCGGAGAACTGAAAGCACAGTTCAACCTGCCCGCCTTCCCTCTTCTGCATACAGCAAACTGGCTCTGCCGGCAAGAGTACGGATGGGACTTCCTGGAAGCCTCTGCTTTGGAGCAAGTAAAGAAATGTACTTTGCCGATGCTCTTCATCCACGGCGATGCCGACACCTTTGTGCCGACGTGGATGGTCTATCCCCTCTACGAAGCCAAGCCCGAACCCAAAGAATTATGGATTGTGCCCGGTGCCACGCATGCTATGTCTTACAAGGATTATCCGCAGGAATACACCGAACATGTAAAGAAATTCGTAGGAAAATACATACATTGATGTGATTTTACCTATCTTCGCCGCAACAAATATTGGTAGTATGAGACGATTTATTTCCATAACATTCTTCTTATGCCTGCTCTTATCCTTGCAGGCACAAGAAGTCTACACCACTAAGAATATTCCTAAAGTACACCTTCAGGACAAGACACGCTATGTGTGCAACCCAGCCGGAATCCTATCCACGGAGGCATGTGACAATATAGATCGTACGCTCTATGCATTGGAGCAGCAAACTGGCATTGAAACGGTAGTTGCCGTTGTCCCGTCCATCGGACAAGAAGACTGTTTTGATTTCTCACACCAGCTGCTCAATGAATGGGGAGTAGGGAAAAAAGAAAAAAACAACGGTTTGGTCATTCTGCTGGTAACCGACCAACGCTGCATCCAGTTTTATACGGGATACGGTTTAGAAGGGGACCTTCCTGATGCCATCTGCAAACGTATACAGACCAAATACATGATTCCCTATCTGAAAGACGGTAATTGGGATGCCGGAATGGTAGCGGGTGTAAAGGCAGTCTGTTCACGTCTTGACGGCACTATGGTGAATGACACGGAAGAGGAGGATGACCTCTCCATAGGAGGTATCCTACTGGGGCTTATCGGTTTCCTCGCAGTGGCATCTATTATAGGCATCCTTGCCCAACGCGCTGCCAACAAATGCCCCAACTGCGGACAACATAAATTGCAACGTAGCAGCAGCATACTCATCTCACGCCACAATGGAGTGAAAACGGAAGATGTGACCTACACCTGCCGCAATTGCGGACATAAAGTAGTGCGCCGCCAGCAGTCATACGATGAAAATTACCGGGGAGGAGGCGGAGGTGGTCCGGTCATCTTCGGTGGTGGAGGTCTCTTCGGCGGAAGTGGCGGAGGAGGCTTCAGCGGTGGTAGCTTCGGAGGCGGTATGGGAGGTGGCGGTGGAGCCGGTTCCCGGTTCTAACGCCGAGGATGTGTCATCTGTGTGCCATCAACCGTTTTGACACACCTTCGAGGATACTGGAAGAAAATAAAACGTTTACATAGAATATAATTAAATGATTAATAACTGCCTTCCCCTCCTCCCCTCTCTCTATCGGAGAGGAATCGGAGGTGAGGCCTAAAAATGAAAAGTATGAAGAAATCAACCATTATCATTATCGTTGTTATAGCTCTTCTCGCCATTTGGGGTGTAACCGGCTATAACGGACTCGTAACCATGGACGAAAATGTCAGCGGACAATGGTCGAACGTAGAAACCCAATACCAACGCCGTGCCGACCTGATTCCGAACTTGGTGAATACCGTGAAAGGATATGCCACGCACGAGAAGGAAACACTGGAAGGTGTAGTAGAAGCCCGCAGCAAAGCCACTCAAATCAAAGTGGATGCGGCAGACCTTACTCCGGAAAAGCTGGCTGAATATCAGAAAGCACAAGGTGCGGTGACTTCCGCCCTCGGTAAATTGCTTGCCATCACAGAAAACTATCCAGACTTGAAAGCAAATCAGAATTTCCTGGAACTGCAGGCACAGCTGGAAGGTACGGAAAACCGTATCAACGTAGCACGTACCAACTTCAACAATGCAGCCAAGAACTTCAATACAGCCATTCGCCGTTTCCCCAAGAATATCCTTGCCGGTCTCTTCGGTTTTGAGAAACGAGCTTATTTCGAAGCGGCAGAAGGAGCGGAACAAGCTCCCCAGGTACAATTCTGATAAATACACAACTCTATAGCGAGGCACAAAGGCGAGAAACTTTGTGCCTCGCTTTGTGTTGTAGAAGATTAGATGTATCTTTGCACATTCAATTGAACAAACCTATTATCTCATGAGTAATCAACGATACATGATGCGAGGCGTCAGCGCATCAAAGGAAGATGTGCACAACGCCATCAAGAATATCGACAAAGGTATTTTCCCGCAGGCTTTCTGCAAAATTATCCCCGACATTTTGGGCGGTGACCCGGAGTATTGCAACATTATGCATGCCGATGGAGCAGGCACCAAGTCCAGTCTTGCCTATATGTACTGGAAGGAAACCGGCGACCTGGGTGTGTGGAAAGGCATTGCACAAGATGCACTGATTATGAACATCGACGACCTGCTTTGTGTGGGTGCGGTAGACAACATTCTGGTATCCTCTACCATCGGACGTAATAAACTGCTCATCCCCGGCGAAGTAATCTCAGCCATCATCAACGGTACGGACGAACTGCTTGCCGAACTCCGCGAGATGGGCGTAGGCGTTTATGCCACCGGTGGCGAAACAGCCGACGTGGGCGACCTTGTACGTACCATTATCGTAGACTCGACAGTGACCTGCCGCATGAAGCGCTCAGATGTTATAGACAATGCCAATATCCGTCCGGGCGATGTGATTGTAGGTCTGGCATCTTACGGAAAGGCTACTTATGAGAAAGAATACAATGGCGGTATGGGCAGTAACGGACTGACCAGCGCACGCCACGATGTATTCTCCAAATACCTGGCAGAGAAATACCCTGAAAGCTATGACAAGGCTGTACCCGAAGAGCTGGTATACAGTGGCAAGCTAAAACTGACAGACAGTGTCGAAGACAGTCCGCTGGATGCAGGAAAGCTGGTACTTTCCCCCACCCGCACCTACGCACCGGTAGTTAAGAAACTGCTTGATGCGCTCCGTCCCCAAATCCACGGTATGGTACACTGCTCGGGCGGCGCACAAACCAAGGTACTGCACTTTGTGGGAGACAACTGCCGTGTCATCAAAGACAATCTCTTCCCCGTTCCACCGTTGTTCAAGACCATCAAGGAGCAGAGCGATACGGACTGGAGCGAAATGTACAAGGTGTTCAATATGGGGCATCGCCTGGAAGTGTACCTCTCTCCCGAACATGCAGAAGAGGTGATTGCTATTTCGAAGAGTTTCAACATCGATGCACAGATTGTAGGCCGCGTGGAAGAAAGCGACAAGAAAGAACTGATTATCAAGAGCGAATTCGGAGAGTTCAAGTATTAAATATATGGCAGACAACAATACCATACTCGAAAAGCTGGAAGGGCTTGTCGCCCGCTTCGAAGAAGTGTCGACCTTGATTACAGACCCGGCAGTGATTGTGGACCAGAAGCGTTACGTCAAGCTCACCAAAGAATATAAAGAACTGGGCGACCTGATGAATGCCCGCAAAGAGTACATGCAAGTACTGGGCGGCATAGAAGAAGCCAAAGAAATTATCGCCAACGAAACAGACCAGGAGATGCGGGAAATGGCACGCGAAGAGCTGGATGCCTGCCAAGCCCGCCAACCGGAACTAGAAGAGCAGATAAAGCTGCTGCTCGTCCCCGCCGACCCGCAGGATGGCCGTAATGCCATCCTCGAAATTCGTGGCGGCACGGGTGGTGACGAAGCGGCAATCTTTGCCGGCGACCTCTTCCGCATGTACACCAAGTACTGCGAATCCAAGGGATGGAAAATGGAGATATCCAGCGCCAACGAAGGTGCAGCCGGCGGTTTCAAGGAAATTGTCTGCTCCGTGACGGGCGACAATGTATACGGCACACTGAAATATGAATCGGGCGTGCACCGCGTGCAGCGCGTACCGGCCACAGAAACGCAAGGACGGGTACACACCTCAGCCGCCAGCGTAGCCGTGCTTCCCGAAGCCGAAGAGTTCGACGTAGTTATCAACGAAGGTGAAATCAAGTGGGACACCTTCCGAAGCGGTGGTGCCGGCGGTCAGAACGTGAACAAGGTGGAATCCGGCGTGCGCCTGCGCTACAACTGGAAGAATCCCAACACAGGCATAGTCGAAGAAATCCTCATCGAATGTACCGAGACGCGCGACCAGCCCAAGAACAAGGAACGCGCCCTCTCGCGCTTGCGTACCTTCATCTACGACAAGGAACACCAGAAGTACATCGACGACATCGCCTCCAAGCGTAAGACGATGGTCAGTACTGGCGACCGCTCCGCCAAGATACGCACCTACAACTATCCGCAAGGACGCATCACGGACCACCGCATCAACTACACCATCTACAATCTCGCCGCCTTCATGGACGGAGACATCCAAGACTGCATCGACCACCTGATTGTGGCGGAAAATGCAGAAAGACTGAAAGAGAGCGAACTGTAAGGCAGTGATAAGTAACCCGTAACTAAAAAATAATATGAACAAACAGCAATTATTCGAGAACATCAAGCGCAAGAAGTCATTTCTTTGCGTAGGTCTTGACACCGACATCAAGAAAATACCCGAACATCTTCTGAAAGAGGAAGACCCTATATTCGCTTTCAACAAAGCCATCATCGACGCTACTGCCGACCTCTGCATCGCCTACAAGCCCAATCTGGCATTTTATGAGAGCATGGGCGTGAAAGGCTGGATAGCTTTCGAGAAAACCGTAAACTACATCAAGCAGAACTATCCCGACCAATTCATCATTGCCGACGCCAAACGCGGTGATATCGGGAACACCTCTGCCATGTATGCCCGTACCTTCTTCGAAGAGCTGGATATAGATTCCGTAACCGTAGCTCCCTACATGGGCGAAGACAGTGTGACCCCGTTCCTTACGTACGAAGGCAAATGGGTTATCCTGCTTGCGTTGACCAGCAACAAAGGCTCGCACGACTTCCAGCTGACGGAAGACACCAACGGCGAACGCCTCTTCGAAAAAGTACTCCGCAAATCCCAGGAGTGGGCCAGTGACGAACAGATGATGTACGTAGTAGGTGCCACACAAGGCCGCGCCTTCGAAGATATCCGCAAGATTGTTCCCGAACACTTCCTATTGGTTCCCGGCATAGGCGCACAAGGCGGCTCCCTGGAAGAAGTCTGCAAGTATGGCATGAACAAGACTTGCGGCCTGATTGTCAACTCCAGCCGTGGCATCATCTACGTGGACAAAACAGAAAACTTCGCCGCCGCCAGCCGAAAAGCAGCCCAAGAGGTGCAGGCACAGATGGCGGAAGAGCTGAAAAAAGTGATTAACGACTAACGCTTAATGTTCGAAAGAAAGATTATCAACGACCCCGTCTTCGGATTCATCAACATACCAAAGGGGTTGTTGTACGATGTTGTACGACATCCCCTTTTGCAGCGTCTAAACCGTATCAAGCAACTGGGGTTGTCCTCTGTCGTATATCCCGGTGCACAGCATACACGGTTCCAACACTCTTTGGGAGCCTTCTACCTGATGAGTGAGGCCATCCAGCAACTTGCCACCAAAGGAAACTTTATCTTCGACAGCGAAGCTGAAGCTGTGGAAGCCGCTATCCTGATGCACGACATCGGCCACGGCCCCTTCTCCCACGTACTGGAAAATACCATCGTGCAGGGCGTCTCCCACGAAGACATCTCCTTGATGCTGATGGAACGTATCAACAAGGAAATGAACGGACAGTTGACACTCGCCATTCAAATTTTCAAGGATGAATACCCCAAGCGCTTCCTGCACCAACTGGTAAGCGGGCAACTGGATATGGACCGCCTGGACTACCTGCGCCGCGACAGCTTCTATACCGGAGTGACCGAAGGCAACATTGGCTCCGCCCGCATTATCAAGATGCTGGATGTAAAGGATGACCACCTGGTAGTAGAGTCCAAAGGCATCTATTCTATTGAGAACTTCCTCACCGCCCGCCGCCTGATGTACTGGCAAGTCTATCTGCACAAAACCTCCGTTGCTTACGAGAAAATGCTGATTAGCACCCTGCTCCGCGCCAAGGAACTGGCAAGCCGCGGCATAGACCTCTTTGCCTCACCCGCCTTGAAATTCTTTCTATACAACGACATCAGCCGGGAGGCATTCTACAACAATCCCGAATGTTTGGAGAATTTCATTCAGTTGGACGATAATGACATCTGGACTGCCCTCAAGGTATGGAGCCGCCATTCGGACAAGGTTTTGTCCACCCTGAGCGCCGGCATGATTAACCGAAACATCTTCAAAGTCGAGATTTCTACCGAACCTATTAGTGAGGAACGGAAAAAAGAACTAACTTTGCAAATCAGTGAACAACTGAACATCCCTCTCTCCGAAGCGAGATATTTCATCTCTACCCCCAGCATCGAGAAGAATATGTACGACGAGGCAGATGACAGTATTGACATCCTCTACAACGACGGCAGCATCAAGAATATTGCCGAAGCATCGGATATGCTCAATATCTCTCTTCTGTCCAAGAAAGTAAAAAAGTACTACTTATGCTACCAACGTTTGCATAGATAAGTATAAAATATTCACCTCAGGACAAGGAAATATAAAAAAAAAGTCCGTTATTTGCGTTTTGAAACCATCTAACAAGAATAAGACATGGAGTTCTCTGCTAAACAAATTGCAACATTTATCCAAGGAGAAATTGTTGGAGACGAGAATGCTACCGTTCACACCTTTGCGAAAATCGAAGAGGGAATACCGGGAGCCATCTCCTTTCTATCCAACCCCAAATATACCCCCTACATATACGAAACCCAATCAAGCATTGTTCTGGTAAACAAGGACTTTGTTTCGGAACAAGAAGTGAAAGCCACCCTGATTAAAGTGGACAATGCGTATGAAAGTCTTGCTAAATTGCTAAATCTTTATGAGCAAAGCAAGCCAAAGCGGGTGGGAATTGACTCTCTGGCCTTTGTTGCCGAGACAGCTAAAATTGGCAAGGATGTTTACATTGCGCCTTTTGCCTGCATTGGCGAATACGCAGAGGTGGGAGACAATACGGTCATTCATCCGCACGTCACGATTGGCAGCGGTGCCAAAGTGGGCAATGACTGTATTATTTACGCTAACTCCACCATCTACCACGATTGCCGGGTAGGAAACCACTGCATCCTGCACTCCGGTTGCGTTATCGGTGCAGACGGTTTCGGCTTCGCCCCCACTTCCGAGGGCTATGAAAAAATACCGCAAATAGGTATCACTATCCTGGAAGACCATGTGGAAATCGGTGCCAACACGTGTGTGGACCGTGCTACTATGGGAGCCACCATCGTACATAGCGGCGTGAAACTGGATAATTTGATTCAAGTGGCACACAATGATGAAATAGGCTCCCACACCGTAATGGCGGCGCAAGTAGGTGTAGCAGGTTCTACCAAGATAGGAGAATGGTGCATGTTCGGCGGGCAGGTAGGCATTGCAGGTCATATTCATATTGGCAACAAAGTAAACCTTGGCGCACAGTCTGGTGTTCCCAGTAGCATAAAGGACGGTAGCCAGCTTATCGGTACCCCTCCTATGGAGCTGAAACAATATTTCAAGGCATCCATCGCACAAAGAAGTTTGCCGGAAATGCAAGTGGAACTGCGCCAGCTCCGCAAAGAATTGAATGAACTTAAACAACAATTAAATAAGTAACCAATGTTAAAACAAAAGACTCTAAAAGATAGCTTTTCGCTTAGTGGAAAAGGTCTTCATACGGGACTTGACCTAACCGTTACTTTCAATCCTGCTCCGGATAACCATGGATACAAAATCCAACGTATCGACTTGGAAGGACAGCCTACCTTCGATGCCGTTGCAGACAACGTATCCGAAACTACCCGTGGAACTGTAATCTCCAAAAACGGAGTAAAGGTGAGCACAGTGGAGCATGGTATGGCAGCCCTCTATGCATTGGGTATCGATAACTGCTTGATACAGGTAAACGGACCGGAATTTCCCATTCTGGACGGAAGCGCCCAATATTATGTCAACGAAATAGAGCGCGTAGGCACTGTAGAACAAAATGCCGTAAAAGATTTCTATATCATCAAGTCCAAAATTGAATTCCGTGACGAAACAACCGGCTCTTCCATCATCGTGTTGCCGGACGAGAACTTCAGCTTGAATGTATTGATATCATACGATTCCAACATCCTCCCCAACCAGTTTGCAACGCTGGAGGACATGACGAAGTTCAAGGATGAAATCGCCGCAAGCCGTACTTTCGTGTTTGTACGCGAAATTGAGCCGTTGCTGCAAGCCGGTCTTATCAAGGGCGGCGACCTTGACAATGCGATTGTTATTTACGAACGCGAAATGTCCCAGGAGAACTATGACAAGCTGGCCGACGTGATGGGTGTTCCTCATATGGACGCCAAACAATTGGGATATATCAACCACAAACCTTTGGTGTGGCCCAATGAATGCGCCCGCCACAAGTTACTTGATGTCATCGGTGACCTGGCCTTGATAGGCAAGCCCATCAAGGGCCGTATCATCGCTACCCGCCCGGGACACACTATCAACAATAAGTTCGCCCGCCAGATGCGCAAGGAAATCCGTTTGCACGAAATACAAGCCCCTACCTACGACTGCAACCGCGAACCGATTATGGATGTAAACCGCATCCGCGAACTTCTGCCTCACCGTTACCCGATGCAATTGGTGGACAA
>OGXD01001714.1_pt1 | contig 15840 bp, 14 predicted proteins | sample 1576211 | NCBI WGS metagenome assembly OGXD01 (sample SAMEA3541470, study PRJEB24748) | human gut metagenome | biome: human gut; feature: human-associated habitat; material: faeces | place: China | collected 2012
CGATAAAAAGGATCAATGGCAAAACCCCGGTCAGCAGGAAGCTGATGATCGGTGACATCTGCTTATCGATATCTTTTGCGAATACTGCTCCACATTCATATAGCCTGTCCGTCAGGTTCGGATCGTTCATCAGACCTGTTTTATAAATATTTTTTTGATCTTTATCTGTAAAGATGATCTGATTGTCCTTAACTTCTACTTCACCGATATTCTTCTTCTCGATCATGCTCATAAAAGTTCCATAATCCGTTTCCTTTACCTGATGCTCCATAAGGATTGGTGTGACAACCAGATTAAATACGATCAGCACTATTAACACAATCCCATAATAATATGCCAGTGGTTTTTTCGGTGTTTTAACTTCTTTCATGGTCTTTCCTCCTGTTGTTCTGCGTTATGCTTTCTCCGTGCATTTTCGTATATTATCTCACATAATACACATAATTCTCTTTTCTTGCATCCGCCTCTTTTGCAGATTCTACTGCATATCCGAGTGCATAGTGACCGATTCCTTCGTATTCGCCCCGAATGCCAAGATCAGCAAGAATTTTTTTGCCGAAATCAGATTCGAACTCCTCCTTCGCCCTGTGAACCCAGATACTTGCCACGCCGAGGCTTTCTGCGGCATTCATCAGATTGCCCATCACAAGAGAACCATCGTACACATGTGTTAGAACTGCCTTATTGGCAAGTACCACAAGAATGACCGGTGCTCCGTAGAACGAATCCATTCTTTCCGGTGTTCCCATGATTTTACGGTTTTCTTCCGAAAGCTGGTCACGCAATTCCTTATTCGTCATTGCAATGATGATCGGGGACTGTTTTCCCATTCCGGTTGGCGCATAGGTTCCGGCTCTTACAATCTGCTCAAGTGTTTCCTCTGGAATCATATCCGGTTTGAAATTGCGGCAGCTTCTTCTTTTCTCTAAAACTTTTAATGTATCGTTCATGATTGGTACCTCCTGATTTTTATCTGGGATTATTATAGAACGCTTTTGCAGGGAATTCTATTGTTTTTTCATTTCCTATCACTTACTACAGTCCGCTCAGATTAATCTCATAAATCAGTTTTTCCGGCTCTTGTAACATTTTTCCGTGATTTTCTTGTGATTTTGTAACATTATTCGTAACATTTTTCTTTCAGCAGCGTCAAAATCAACCGGAACACCTGCTCCGCCGCATTCCGCATATTTTTCTGCGCAATTTCCGTGTCCATAGCTTCATCCAGTGAACACACACCCGGCAGGATGGAGAAAAATGCATCGATTCCCTTTTCGTTACATTTTTTTGCTTCCTCTGTCACACTTCCGGCAAAAGCGATCACTTCACAGCCGTATTGCTTTGCTGCCTTTGCCACACCGACCGGAACTTTTCCCATTGCCGTCTGAAAATCAAGACAGCCTTCCCCTGTCACCACGATATCTGCATCCTGCAATTCACTTGCCAGCCCGACTGCCTCAAGAACAATGTCGATTCCCGGTTTCAGTTCCACGTTTGGAAGTCCCCACAGAAACGCAAACCCAAGCCCTCCGGCTGCGCCTGTGCCCGGAATTTCACTCAGCTTTTTGCCGGTAAATTTTTCCAGACATGCCGCATAGGACTGCATCGCCCTGTCCATGCTCTCTTTTTCTTCTTCCTTCACACCTTTTTGCGCTCCGAAAACGTAAACACACCCCTCCACTCCGCAAAGCGGATTTGTCACATCACATGCGATCTGAAAATGGCAGTCTTTTAACACTTCCGGCACACGATTATTTTCTATCTGCACCACTTTTTCCAGCGAGGCAAAAACCGGTGGCAATATGTCTCCGTTTTCATCCATGAAATCATAGCCCAGTGCCGATAACATTCCGATACCGCCCTCTGTCGTCGCACTGCCTCCAATTCCAATGATAAATTTGCGGCATCCTTTTTGAACTGCATCCAAAATCATTTCTCCGACTCCTGTGGATGCTGCTTTCCATGGATTTAACGGTTCTTTTACAAGTGTAATGCCGGATGCCTCCGCCATCTCCATCACAGCCGTTTGATCTGGCAGAATGCCATATCTTGCTTTCACCGAATTTCCCATAGGACCTGTCACGGGCACATACTCATACGTTCCGCTCATCCCCTCTACCAACGCTTCCACTGTACCCTCGCCTCCGTCCGCGAGCGGTTTTACGACAACATTCATATTATCTGCTGCAGGCTTCCTGTCCTTCGCAGCTGCCGCCCCACTGCCACAGTGCGCATGCGCCGCCGCAAGAATCCCCTCTTTGCAGGCATTTCCCGCCTGCACACTTGTCATACTTCCCTTAAAAGAATCAATTGCTACTACCACTTTCATATAAAATGCCTCCGACTATGATTCCAATATTGTACCATAGCCGGAGACATCAAAACAATGATTCCCATTTTGGTTTTTCCAACCCAAGCTATTTTTCAAAGCAGTTTAAAACAATTATGGGAAGCAGACCACGCGAGTATCGTGCTGCTTCCCATAAGGAGATTTCTACTTATTAATTATTTCTGAAAATATTCTTTTGCAAATTCCATATCCTGTACCAGTTCCATGGTTCCAAGATATTTTCCGCTTTTATCGCGGACTGCCATATAAGTGACTAACATGGTTCTGCCGTTTTTATCCATCCAGACAGGTACTTTATCAAGTGTTCCCGCTCTGAATTCTTCAATAATACGGCGTACCTGCTGTTCGATCTTCGGCGGGTGGCAGGAGAACACCTCTCTGTCAATCGCCATTCCCGGTCTTTTGAACACTTTTGGACCTTCGTTGAAAAAGCGGTTGATATTGTCTGTGTCCACAAACGAAATCTCCAGTGGGATGGTATTCAGCATTGCTGTCAGCTGCTCCACGGTCATGTGACCGCCTGCCATGACAATCTCATCCTGACTGATAGACGACATCTTTACATCCTGTGCCTTCTCTGCGTCCTCCCAGACTCCGTTTTCTACACCAAAACACTCTGCGTAGTCTTTTGAGTCCCGGTAGATTCCAAACCATTCCTCATCCGTAAAGTTAAATGCGCAATTAGGAAAAAGAATATTGGCTTCCTTATAGATCATCTCGTCCGCTCTTGTGAGTGCCGCCTCGAAACGTTTTTTCCACTCATCATCCTGTGAATCCGCTTTTTTCGCCAGCGCAGCAAATTCATCCCGTATCTCATCATCCACCGTCCACATAACATCCGACGGACCGCTGATCTCATACTTTACCTTTAAATGCGGATAAAGAAGATCTCCCTTTTTGGCATAATGGATCGCAAGCTGACGGACTTCTTCTATAAGCTTGTACTCTACATGCCCATTCTTTAGGGCTTCCCTGCATTTTTCAATCGTTTTGGCAAGTGCTTCGTTCTCCAACGTAAATGTGTGAAGCGGATGCCCCGGAATCTTCACAAGCTCCGCCGTCTTTGCAAATCTCTGTTCCCGGATAGAATCTACCGTTGCTTTTGGGGCATTTGCGATCTGCTCTTCTCTTGTTTTTCCATGAAACAACGCAGAATGAACATCACACAATCTCTGCACTTCACTGATCGGTGTGCCCTCTTTGATAAGTTCCTGCTCTGCATTCATGATCTCTGCCGCGTCTACCGACTGAAATTTTTTCACAAAATCAACGCGGACACTCTCCAATTCCTCGCCTGCTCCGAGGCGTTTCAGGTAATCTTTAATGGTTTGCTTCTGCTCTTCTCTATTCATACTTCCTACGCTCCTTTTGGCAATGATACTGTGCGATTTATTTTCATATATAGTTTCCTTTTTTTGTATCTTTACTATACGCAATTGGGAGCAGAATTTCCGTTGTTTTTACAACATTATAGAATTTCTCTGATTTTTTCCACTACCACATCCATATCCGCTATCGGCTCAAACCGTTCTACCACGTTGCCATTCCGGTCAATTAAAAATTTTGTAAAGTTCCATTTGATATCTGCGCCGTTCACGTCAATTTTTGCATAGTGCTTGAATGTGATTCCAAACTTTGCATCACAGAATGACACGATCTCCTCGTTGGTGCCCGGTGCCTGATTTCCAAACTGATTGCAAGGGAAATCTAAAATCTCAAAACCCTGTTCCTGATATTCCTCCATTTTATGCATGTTACACATTACATCTTCCGCTTCAAAATCATAAAATTTACTCATTGTTTTTCTCTCCTTTTATATTGCTTGCGATTTAATTGTGCTCAATCTTTATGTGTAATAAAATACAACCTATTGGCATCTTTGTCAATAGGTTGTACACAATTAATTTTATTTCATAAATTTTCCAAAGAATCCTTTTTTCTCTGGCTGTTTCTCATCCTCTGAATCCTCTTCTTTTCCTTCCTGCTCTTTCCACTTAAAGTACTCAGAATCCAGATTCACGCTGATCTCTGGAGCAGCTTTCTCTGTTTTTTCTTCCGGCTGTTCCTCCTCCGGTTCTTCAAACGAGATTCCCTGCTGTTCAAAATAATTGCGGTTGATCTTGATCTCTGGCTTCACTGCTGCATAAGGAGAAGGTTCTGTCCCCTCTTCTTTCCATTTCTTCTCCTTCGCAATCTTCTTATTCCGCTCCTCAATAATAGCCATGTATTTGTCCGTATCCTTAAGATCCTGCAACAGACTCTTTAACTCCAGCTTGTCACCGGAAACCAGCTTCCTTTCATTTGCAAGCTTTTCTCCCATGTTGTCATAGACCGCTTTCACAGACTCATTCGCCTTATCCATAATATCAAGGATCCGCCTGAGTGCTTCATCCGTATACATAACCGACGCAGCATAAACGTCCTCTGCTTTTGCTCTGGCGTCATTGATGATTTCTTCCCCGATCTTCCGGTTTTTCCGCTGCGCCTGCTCCCTGCCCTGCTGCGTCAGTTCATACTCATCCATAACTTCTGACATGCAGACTGCAAGCTGTTTTAAAATATCCAACATCTCTTTCTTATTTACGACCAAATAGTTAGAATCTCTCTCATATGGATTGCTTTTTGATAAAAGGACATGTAATTCCCTGAGAACCTTTTCCATGTTGTCCTGTGCGCTCATTTTGAATCTCCCTGCCAATCCCGACTTATGTAAACTTCTTTTTCAACGTATGTCCGAATGATCCACTGATACCGGAAAATTTTTTTACTTTTTCATCTTGCGGGATTTTACTTTTTTCACAATTTTCTTAATTAATACTATAATGAAAATGACAAGTAAAATCAACACCGCAATCGCACCAACAATGATAGCAGTAAATTTATTTGGATTTTTTACAAGGTCAACGATATTCCTACTGTCATCTACCTGTTTTCTGTAATGTGTGGTGCTGTAGTATTCCGGCACATTGGCTATTCCGTCGCCGTCTGTGTCCTCAAATGACTCCATGTATCTTGCGATCGCATCCCACGCTTTTAACTCTTTTCCATTCTCTGTGATAATGACATCCTCGAAGTCTTCGATTGGTGTTCCGTCGGCGTATTTTGGAACCAGTGATAACAGTCCGTAAGACATATCTGTTACGGCACTTAACATCTGTCCGCTGTAAAGGTCTGCGACCACGCGGTATAATTTATCATCCTCAAGCTCAATTCTCTGTGTACCATCGTCCAGATACACATCTGTCACTTTATTTAAGATCATGCGGTTTGGATTGTAAGTAAAATCAAGTCCGCTGCAATATAATCTCGCCGTTGTCATAAAATCAGAAACGGATGCGTCGATCTCCGCTGCCGTCTTTAACTCTTTTCCGGTCAGATACACGCTGATCAGCGGATAGCCAGGCACTCCGTCTGCACCGATTCCAAGGGAAAAGGAATTGAACACCTGCTCTACTGTAATGTCACCTTTTGCATAAGTATCACGTACCGTTCCACTTGGAACGACTGCAACATCCACCGGAACACCGTCATAATCGGCTGCATTTTCCACCGCATACACATAGGCGTCCGACATAATATCGCCGAGGTTGTGTTCCTCATGAATATTTTCCAGATCTTTCTGTGTGGAAAAATCAACATCATTTTCCACTAACACCTGTTCTTTGGTATAGCCGAACTGTGCCAGATAATCGGTATCTACCGTATCCATGAACTGGTCAATGGTTGTCTGGGTGTCCGCATCCTGCGCGATCTCTGTTGTGATCGGTATCAGTTCATATGAAGACATCTCCCAGCGTCCGTCCGCTTTCTGTGTCATGGAAAGTTCACCAAGGTTCTTGCCGTACTCTCCGCAGGACACGACATAAGTATCGCCATGAACGATCGGCTCCTCCAATGTTGTATGTGTATGACCGCTTAAGATCAGATCAAGATCCGGCACTGATTTTGCTAAAATCTCATCTTCTGATTTACTTTCATCTTCCCATGTTCCACTATGTGAAACGCAGACAATCATATCTACGTCTTCGTTTTCTTTGATCTCTTCTACTGTCTCTTTGACTGCTTCCACCGGATCTTTGAATAAAAGTTCACAGGTCGGTGCACAGGCAAGTGCATCTTTACCGAAAACACCTACGACTGCGATATCCGTATCGCCTTTTTCCAGCACAACATAATCACTGACACCGTACTCGTCAAACGCATCCTTAATCTGCTGCTGTCCTTCGCTCAATCCTGCTGCTTCCATGGATTCCCAGTCCACGTTGCAGACAACCATTGCCGGAAGATTATCTCCTGACTCAGCTGCACTGTTTAACATATTTGCAAGTCCCTTGGAACGGTAATCAAACTCATGATTTCCAAGTGTTGTCACTTCGCATCCTAAGTAACCTAACATACGAATCTCTGCTGCCTGCGTCTCGAAAACAGTCTGGATCAGCGTTCCCATGGAAAAATCGCCGCCGTCGATCACTAATGTATCAGGATTTTTTGCCTTCTGCTCCTGAATCAGCGTATTGATCCTTGCGAATCCGCCGACTTCTTTCTCTGCATCATCTACTACAGTTGTAAATGTATTGAGATGCGAATGTGTGTCATGCGTAAATACAATATCCACCTTTTTTGCAGAATCTGTTGTCTCAGCCGAAACAGTCTGTGCCCCCGCAAAAGTTGATAGGCATAACATGCCTGTGAGTGCCAATGCTATCCAGTTTTTTCTCATATTTTTCTCTCCTTTGCTATTCCCCGAAAAATACACTGTCTCCCATCGCCTCATATTTTCCAGTAAAAGTAAAGAGCAAAACTACTTCAAATATGATCGCAGTTCTGCTCTTTTTGTATTTACTATTTTACATAAATTTTACATTGATGTAAAGAAGTCCTGTCACTTTTACATCTGTTTTTTCTGTGCTTTTTTCTCAGCTTTTGCCTGAAGCTTTGCAAGTTTTTTCTTTGTCGGTCTGAACAACCGGAAAATCCTGTAAACTTCCAGAACGATCAGCAGACCAAAGATAATATCAATTGCCAGTTTGATTTTGTCTGAAATTCTCATTCCGTCTTTGATCTGGGAACCCGGCATTGCGCCATTCATGCTCTTGCTGTTTGCGATCGTGTAAAGTACACGGTGCATTGCCTGTCTTGCATAGTAGTAAGTTGCAGGATCACTCTTGTCAAAATTGTATCTTGCAGATGCCGGAAGGCTTGTCAGTTTCACATCTGCCCCCGCCTCCGTCATCTGGTAGCCATCCATAAATACACCGGTATTGGCATTGTCTGTCATAACGATTCCATCAAATGCCCACTCGTTACGAAGGATTCCTGTGATCAGTCCATAGTCACCGCCTGCCCAGGTTGCACCGGCTCTGTTGAAGGAAGTCATAACACCCTGTGAAGCACGGATTGATTTTGATGCGTTCGCATAGCTTCCATCTTCCTGTTTCTCGACATAATTTAAGGTAACGTCGCCGACTTTCATGCACATCTCAAATGGTACAAGATAAATCTCTCTTGCAGACTGCTCATTAAACCAGGTGGCAACACTGAATTGTCCGTCACGGTCACCACGATGGTTTTCCTGATCGTTGAATGCAAAATGCTTGATGTAAGTATACATACCTTTGGAAGCAGCTCCGTAAACTTCTCTGGAGGCAACGGCTCCTGAGAGGAATGCATCTTCGGAATAGTACTCTCCGTTACGACCGGAATATGGTGTTCTGTGGATATTCATGGATGGTGCATACCAGCCATCAGCTCCTCCGAGCAATCCTTCATTTCCGATCATTGTTCCATATTCACTGGCAAGGTCTAAGTTCCATGTCTGTGCAAGCGTCATTGCGTTTGGGAACATTGCTCCTGTACCACCATAAAGCAATCCTGCTGCGGTGTCCGCATCAATATTAAAAGGTTTTTCTACAGAATCAATGTATTCAATACCATAACCGGACACGCCGATCGTATTATAAATTTCATCTGCAGTCAGTTCATCTAAAAGGTCATCCCAGAGCGGATCATCAAAATCAAGTCCCCTCATGTTAATCAATGTTAATCCATTATCTGCACCATAGACAATCTGTGTGTCTGCAAGTGTCTCCGGCGCGACATCTGTACCGCTTGAAAAGCTGTCAAGCTCTGCGATCAGACCATCGGACGCTGTTTTCACATATGTATAGGAAACTCCATCTTCACCATTGATCTCATTTCCCCAGGTACTGATCTGAGTTCCTGCCTCTCCGTCATGTGTCGGGAAAGTTCCCTCCCAATCTGATCTTGTCAGATAAGTTACGTCTGCCTTGCAATCCTGTAACTGGTTTGTGATTGTCACACCCGAGTAAGAATCTGTTGCGTAGGTTGTCACATCGGTGTCTGTGTTATCTGGTGTGTATACAGATACAAATTCTGCTTTTTGAGCTGGCTTCTCAGATTTCGCCGCAAGAATATTGTTAATTGCTGCATGTGCGTTAGCAGCTGCTGTGATGTAATAATCACCTGCGTCAAAAATATATGTCTCTGCTCCGTTTTCATCATAAGCTTTTAACTGCTCTTTGGAGAATGTACAGGTTACCGTCTCTTTCTCGCCCGGTGCAAGTTCGCTTGTCTTGCCGTAGGCTACAAGCTGTACGGAAGCTTTCTCTACTCCGTTTGCTTTGTCGTACTCGGTATATGGGGACTGTGCGTAGATTTCTACGACATCTTTTCCTGCCATATCTCCGGTGTTTTCCACATCAACAGTCACGGTGCACTCGTCACCAGACCATGTTGTCTGCATATTCGACCAGTCAAAGGTTGTGTAGGAAAGACCATAACCAAATGGATAGACCACTTCCTCTGTGTAATCATAATCTCCTGCATTTCCCTGATTTAAAACGGCATCCTCATAACGTGTCTCATAATATTTGTAACCTACATAAATTCCCTCTTCGTAAGTCACATAGTTATATTTTGTCAGTTCTCCGTTCTCATCCACATACTGATAATCGCCAAAATTCTGTGCAGCCGGAGATTTGGATGCATCTGCTGCAAACGTATCTACCGTTCTTCCGGATGGGTTTACCTGTCCGGTCAGAATGTATGGAATGGACTCGATTGCGGTGCAGGAAAGCACTGCTTTGACATTCTCGTAATCTTTTACCCAACCAAGCTCTAATGCAGCGTTGGAATTGGTTACAAGAATCACATTATCAAAGTTGTCATTTAAATAAGAAATAATTTCCAGCTCTGTGGAATCAGGCTCCAGATAACTTTTTGCCTTATCTTCCTCACTCTCCGCATGATTGTACATGGAACGTGGCATGTCACGGCCTTCGCCTGCCACTCTCTTTAAGAAATAAACCGGCACGGTATTCTTTACCGAATCCATGACCTCTGTGTTCTCCTGTAATACGGATAACGGAACTTCATGGATTGCAAAATCTTCTGCGTCACCAAAACTGATCGAACCGGAGCTGAGTCCGTATTCTTTCGACTGCTCTGAATAAAAATCCATTAAAGTTGTATTGATTTTTGCTCCTGCGTCCTCGAAAATCTGTGTCAGATTTCTTCCTCCCAGCATAGAATCACTGGCGGAAACAGTTGCTGAATTTACACTGAAAAAGCTGAACTCCGTATCCTGTGCCATTGGCAGGATTCCCTCATTACTCAAAAGCACCGTCCCCTCATCTGCGATCTGCTGATGAAGCGCTGCCTCTGCTTCTTTGATACTGTCCGTCGTATAATCTGCTTTGTTATACGTAAGATCAAGACCTGTTGTATCTACGTCGGAATTATCAATCTGTGTGTTGATCCCCCCGATCATACTGTCCATCATTCTCGCATAATTCGGAAGGATGGTGTTTACGACTGCGATGATCACTGCAAATAAAATGATCAGCACAGAACGTATTGTTGTTCCTATTATTTTTCTGGCTTTACTCATAGTTTCCTCCTCTTAAAAAATTCACTTCCGGCAGCAAAACTCAAGACTATGAAAGGTTTTGCTGCTTCTATTTACCATAAAAATAACACGAAAGAAAAGAAAAATGCAGGTTTGGACGTAACCTGCATTTTGAGAGACATATTCCGTTGTTTTTTGTAAAATCCGATATTGTACGGGTTCCCATATGTTTTTATCGTCCATGCGGATTTTGGAAAATCATGCGGAGCAGATATTTGTTCTGTTCGGTCTTTATGACCATCTGACCGCCGTAATGCTCGACAATGTTCTTCATGCTTTTTGTTCCAAATCCGTGACTTCCTGTATCCTGCTTGGACGTAACCGGCATATGGTTACTGTCATAGACCAGACTTCCCTCATAAGGATTCACAATCTCCACCAGAAGGATTCCTTTTTTGTTCTGTATCTGCACAGATATCCAGCGTTCATGTACGTTTGAAATTTTCCGGTTTGCCTCGATCGCATTATCAAGGGCATTGCCGAATAAAGTATATAGGTCAAGCTCATCCATAAACGCAAGCTGGCTCCCATCTGCAATACAACTCATGGAAATCTGATTACTCTGACAGGTCAGTTTTTTCTCGGTTAAAACGGTATCCAGATATTCATTTCCGGTTCGGACCACCGCATCATAAGCAGCAATTTTACTCTCCATATCCTGTAACTTTGCCTTGCGCTTATCCTCATCACTCATCGTCGATAAAATCATGAGCTGATGTTTCATGTCATGATAATGCTGGTTTACAACTGCGATACTCTCCTTTGACATCTCGTAACGCAGCTTTGTCTTTTCCCAGAGCTGTTCTTTCTGTGAAAATTCGATGCGCTCTGTCTCCCTTTTCATCTGTTCCCGCTGATTCGTCAGAATAAACAGACAACACAGGATTGCATAAATGCTATGTATATGCGCATACCCCAGATAGTCCATCACAATGCTAAGTCCCCACACAATTCCCATTAAAACAACGGATGTTGTAGTCGCGGAAATCGCCCCGATCGGGTATTTTCCCTCATACACGGTTCCTTTTGCAAACCAGAAATACGCCAGAAGAAAAGAGCCTGCAAGACACGGAATGTATACAAGCGGATGTTTGTTTCCTATGATTCCACCTGTAAAATGTTCCACGAGAACCCGAATACAGTAAAAAATATGTTCCACACCATAACTTAAGGCAAAAATGTACATCGCCTCATAGATACTGCTTTCCGTACAGAAATAGATTGAAAAAATCAGTATCGCCCATATCAAAACAAACCACACAAACATAAGAATGACGGATTCCACCCACAAAATCCCCTGCTGCATTTCCGTCCCGTAGTATTTTATGTAAAAAATGGGTAAGACACCAAGCAGACAGGTACCCACAATTATGATTGCCATCGCTTTTCCCATGCCATGTTTTCTTTTTTTCAATGGTATACAAAGTCCGATCGCCGGAAGCAGCATTTCTAACATGTATAGGAAATTAAAACTTGTCACTTCCATCTCAAATCTCCATTCCGACGTAATCGGCAAATGCCTCTAAGAACTCTTTTTTCCTGCTCCGGCTTAAAAATATCTGCGTTCCGCCCACATAAACAGTATCTTTCTTCACCTCATCCACGTGCCGCAGATTCACAAGCTGTGACTGCCCGCTTTTGACAAAATAATATTCCGCCAGTTCATCTGCCATTGTTTTTAAAGGGATTCCGTGTTTTGAATACACCTTATCTTTTGTGTGGAAGAACATATCATGTCCCACAACCTCAATATATAAAATATCCTCGGTAGATATCTTGCATTTTCGTTCCCCTTCTGCAACCAGAAGCTGTTTTTCCTTGTGGTACTTTGACGTTACTGCCAGCACTTTGTCCATGGTCATCGCAAGCTGCTCATAAACAACCGGTTTTAAAATAAAATCCAGCGCATTTACCTTGTAGCCCTCTATTGCATACTGCGCCAGCGCCGTGATGAACACGATCTGTGCGTCCGCATCCACTTCGCGGATTCTCTTTGCGGTTGTCATTCCATCCTGATATTTCATATGGATATCCAGAAAAATCAGGTCATAGTCCGCAGAATAGTCATCCAGAATATCTATGCCGTCATTAAAAATTCTTACGATAAATGCTTCGTTTTTCTCTTTTTCATATTTTCTCAGATGCTCGATAAGTGCCTCCTGACACTCACGTTCATCCTCTACGATTGCTATTTTTAACATAACCTTCTCCCAGATGAGAAGAGTGCGAAGCCATAGTTTTGGCTCCACACCCTGATAAATTTTTCACAATCTACAATGTAATATCTTCGACGGATATACCAAGTGAAGATAACTTTGCAAGTGTGACCTTAATCTGATAATCAAGTTCTTTGTTCTCCACACCGCCATTGGATTTTTTAATGCGCTGCAGATCCGTATATTTGTCAATTGTCAAACTGATAAGTTCTTCTCTTGTCATTCCATTATCCTCCATGCTATCACCGCCTTTCGTTGGTGATATTATAACATAATGTAAAGTTCCTATTCAATTGAAAAAGGTGCAAAGCCCTTTTTCTATCACGACTTTACACCTTCTTTTTTATATTGTTTTCTGTTAATCTTCCAAACTTGTCTGAATATCCTGTATTTCCTTCAAATACTCTTTTTCAAGCTTTTCATACTCTTCGTTCCGAAGCAGTTCAAGCTTTCTTTCCAGTTCTGTTAAGTGTTTTCTTAATTCATACTTGAATTGTACATCTGTTGGCATATATTCCTCATTCACTTTCCATCACCGCCTTTCGCTGGTGATATTATAGCATAATGTAAAGTTCCTATTCAATTGTCAATGTACGATTAGGAGGGAAACCATTCATATTGAAAACTTTAAAGAATTTTTGAATCCATATAGAAGATACGCCACACATATCTCAATGAATTGTAAATTTACAATATCATAAAAAAGACTATGAAACAAATAAATTTTTTATTAATTTTGCTGCTGACACAGCAAAAACAACACCCACAATCAAAAATAAAATCTACATAAAAAGAGCTGCGTACCAATTTCTCAGTACAGCAGCTCCATAAATCTTAAGCTTTCGCTTTTTTTGCTTCCCCTTCCGGGAAAATGATCTTATTAACAAAGAAGAATACCACCATGGATACACCACCATTTAATACGGTTGTTCCGATGTTGTAGAGCCAGTCCGGTACAAACATTCCTGCAACAGCAACCCAGATACAGTTGATAGAGTTTACGATACAGGTTACGATACAGAATGCAATCAGATACCACATTCCCTGATACCAGATGTTACCTTTACTGCGAAATACGAAGCTTCTCTGGATTGGGAAGTTGATACACTCACCAACTACCATTGCAATCATGTATGCACAGAAGTAAGGCAGTCCTCCATGTGCAGCGTCATAGCCGATAATGTTCCATTTGAAAGTCTCTCCAAATAAAGTAATATCGATTCCCGGGAATCCGAAATCAACTTTTGGAAGCCCTGCAAATGCAAGTGGTAAAAACAGTAACATAAAATATTTCAGTACTGTGATAAGGTTACTTACAATAACAAATAAACCACCTTCACGAATCCATTTTGATGCGCCCGGATGCTTCTCTGCAAATCCAAGCCATAAGCCTTTGATTTTCTCCATAATATTAATCCCTTTCTCTCTGGACTGCGAAACTCTACTTTGCAGTTTCGGAATAACTTTCTGCATTTATGTTCCGCTTTACTTGTCTTAATCCTAACATAAGATTTTTTTTATGGAGAAAAATTGCATAATCTGTGCTTTTTTTAGCATAAATGGTAAGGATTTTACAAAAATGGGATCATATATACCGGCAGATAATGGATGCCATTCTCCCATTTATAATCCTTCGTATGAACCACGTACTTATCTCTGATGCGACTGCTATACTTATCGCAAAACATATCTAACGACTTATGCCCTCTGTAGTTTCCAGACTTTACTTCAATCGGATTAATTTTATCTCCTTTTGGATTATTGTGTTCTAAATATGCTTCTACAGCCTGCGGCATTCCGCCAATCAGCATATACAACCGGAACATACGCATCAGATTCCTATGCATCGCATTTCCGGCAGATTTTTTGTTTTTTAAAAGCAACTTAATGGTATCCGACGTGATTTCATCACCAACTGCCCACAAAAATTCTTCAAAATCCATCGGATACATGGATATCTTATGTTCTTCACTCGGAATCAATATATCCTTCGTATTCTTCTTTATCGATAAAAGTGACCCTGTTTCAATGTATTTATATCTTCCATCTGCCACAAGATACTTGATTGCCTGTCTTGCCTTCGGCAATAGTTGAACCTCATCAAATATAATCACGGATTCCTTTTCATACAGTCTGACTCCGGTCAACTGTTGTAATTGGAGAAAGAAAAAATCCAAATTATATCGCAAATCCCCGTTCGTGTAAATGCGTATCCTACGCAAATCCCCGTTCATCATCTCACATTTGATACGCAAATCCCCACTCATTATCTTACATTTAATACGCAGATCCCCATAATCCTAATTAGCATATGCGATTCGTCTACACACTATTCTTTTCATACCTTAAGACTTTTTATTTGTATTCATACAAAGGACAAAGTTTTCCTTTAAGCTCTGTAGCTAACTGTATATCCATCATTCCTTCTACAATTTTTCTAATATTTTAAGACCAAGTTCAAAGGCCAGTAGCATGATTTTACTCTTATCATCCAATCTTGCACTGCCTGATAAACTTCTTGGCTCCCAGGATGAATGGTCAAGGTTATCTCCTGCATAAAAGAACTGGAAAAATTCTGTTCCCCTGAAATTACAGAGTGCCTGCATTCCAGCACACTCCATCTCGACACAGACCGCACCCATTTCTTTTCTCTTATTCACCTTATCCCTTGTTTCTCTATAGCAGGCGTCTGTTGTCCATGTGATTCCTTCCACATAAGGATATCCAAACTCTTTCAGAACTTTCTTAAACTCATCCCTGTAATTATGATTCACATCAATTGTGTCACATGGTTTCGCATAGTGGTAACTCGTTCCCTCATCCCTGACAGCCTTAATCGGAATAATAATTCCACAATCTTCAATCCGTTTATCTAATACCCCACAATTTCCAAGCAAAATCAGTCTTTTACTTCCCATTGCAATTATTTCTTCGTACTGTCCCACGCATAAAGGTTCCCCGACCATTGATTTGAACATTGCAAATCTTTTTCCTTTATATGTAACTTCATAAATAGGATTCAAGCCACTTGCAGAATGAACACTCGCTATTTCTTTTGCACGAAAAAATTCCAGTACCTCATTGAAAAGTTCTTCTGAAAAACAGGAAATCGTAACTTCCGGAAAATTTTCAATCTTCTCCACACACATATCCGGGTTGATGATTGCAGTTTTATTTGCGTCAAATTCTTCTAATAACATTTTCTATCTATCTTACCTTCCTGTTTTTTTGAATCCATGCTTAAAGTGCTTGTATTAGTTCGTTATTAAATTATTGTTAGTCAGACAAACTTGAATTTTCAAATTAGTCTTTGCAAATAACCTTTGAACCTTCACCATCAATTACAA
>OGXD01001717.1_pt1 | contig 15811 bp, 16 predicted proteins | sample 1576211 | NCBI WGS metagenome assembly OGXD01 (sample SAMEA3541470, study PRJEB24748) | human gut metagenome | biome: human gut; feature: human-associated habitat; material: faeces | place: China | collected 2012
ACCATCAGTATATGCCTTTTTTAAGTGAATTCGTACACAAGATTAAAGCGGGAGAGGGACTGTCTTATTCTTACAACGTGGGGATCGGATCGAATTTTCTGGCATTATATGTCTATTATGTGGCAAGTCCTTTTAACTGGCTGGTATTTTTGCTTCCGGAGAGTCTGATCATGGAATTCATGAGTTATCTCGTGATCCTGCGGATCGGTCTTATGGGACTTACGTTCAGTATTTATCTGCGGAAGACGTTTGGCAAGGCGGATCCGGCGGTGATTCTTTTTTCCACCTGCTATGCCCTGTCCGGCTATCTGGCAGCCTATAACTGGAATGTGATGTGGCTGGACTGCCTGATCCTGTTACCTCTGATTCTTCTGGGAGCGGAGCGGCTGGCCAGAGAGGGCAGATGGGTCATGTACACTGTGACCCTGGGGCTTTGCATCCTGACCAATTACTATATTTCCATTATGATCTGTATCTTCCTGGTGCTGTATTTCGGAATGCTGCTGATCACGGAATATTATACCATGACGGAAGGACAGAGCCAAAAAGTAAAAACGGTATTTTGCAGGATCGGAAGATTTGCATTTGCATCGCTGTTGGCAGGAGGGCTGGCTGCGGCACTGCTGATTCCGGAGGTCTGCGCTATCTTACGGACGGATTTTGGTAATTCGGATTTCCCCGCTACACTGGAGTCCTATTTTTCCGTGTTTGATATGCTGGCAAGACACTGCCTGTGCGTGACCACGGAGAGGGGACTGGAACACTGGCCGAACATTTACTGTGGTGTGGCAGTATTTTTACTGGTGCCCATGTATGCACTGAATGAAAAAATATCGGTGAGAAAACGGTTCTGCAATCTGGCACTGGCGGGATTTTTGCTGCTCAGCTTCGGAACCAATGTCCTGGATTTTTTATGGCACGGTCTGAATTATCCGGATTCCCTGCCGGCGAGACAGTCTTTTCTATATATTTTTCTGATCCTTGTCATGTGCTACGATGCTTTCCGGAATGTGGAAGGCACTTCTCCCAGGCAGATCATCTATGGGTATCTGGCGGCGGTGATATTTTTACTTGCCTGTGAAAAATTCGTGGAGAGCGAGGATTTCGACACGGGTATTGAAGTGCTGACGCTGGTGTTCGTTACAATTTACGGGGTGATCCTGTATCTGTACCGGACGAGGAAGAGCGAACTGACGAGGCAGGTGCTGGGGATTCTGGTGCTGGCGTGCATAGTGGCGGAGCTGAGCATCAATACATTTAATACAAGTCTGGGCACTACCGGACGAAGTGCTTATCTGGGAGACCAGGAGGATTATAAGGCGTTGTACACCCTGGCGCGGGAACAGGAGGGGAATGACTTCTTCCGTATCGAGAAGTTTACCCGCAAGACGAAAAATGACGGAACCCTGACCGGGTACCCTACGGCTTCGGTATTTTCCTCTACCATGAATTCCCAGGTCATGGATCTGTATAAGAAACTTGGCATGCGCCACAGTAAGGTTTATTACGGCTTCGATGGAGCGACAGCTTTCGTTTCGGCACTCCTGAATGTGGATTACATGTTCGGCGGATCGGATAAATACGAAAACGGTCTGTATGAGATCGTGAATAACAGTGGAGATGTTTATTTATATCATTGTAAATATACGCTACCCTTTGGCTATGTGGCACCGACGGGCTGGAATGTTACGGACGAGATCAGCACCGGTGTGAGAGTGCAGAATCAGCTGACCGAGGATCTGGGAATCGCAGAGCCCTTACTGGACCGGGCGACCAGTGAGACTAGCGGAGATAATGTATGTATTATGGCGGACCGGGCAGGCTATTATTACGCGAGGATCAATGCCACAGGGACGAAAAAGGTTCAGGTGCTTGGGGGAACGCTGGAGACGCAGGATTACAGTGATCTGAAGGACGGATCCATTCTGTATCTGGGATATCTGTTGGAGGGAGAGCGCGTGACGCTGACCAATGGGGATGATGCGGATGAGACGCAGAAGGTATCGGCGGAAGCCTATGTACTGAATGAAGAAGTGCTGGCACAGGCAGTGGAGATATTGTCAAAAGAACATCTTGAAAATGTAGCGATGGACAGCACTCATATTTCCGGAACCTTATGTCTGGAAGAACCCGGCAGACTGATCCTGTCCGTGCCTTATGAGGAGGGCTGGACGGTGCAGATCGACGGAGAAAATGCAGAGCCTGAGCAGTTCGGCAATGCCCTCATGGCATTTGATCTGGAAGCGGGAGAGCATACGATACAGATGCACTATGTACCGGAAGGACGGAATATCGGTATTTTAGTAAGCGCGGGAAGTGTACTGATCCTGTTGGGATACGTGCTGTGCCAGAGGTGTGACAGGAAAAGGAAAGACTGTGCGGAGAATGAGCCTTCGCAAAAGGCAGCAGACGAAACAATGGAAAACGGGAATGCGGAGAAAACGCACACAGAGGAAGGTTCTGTGAAGGAAGAGGCAGGAAGGATGTAAGAAGGAGCGAATTATGATGAAGAAGAGTATTTGTGATACCTTGCGGCGTACCTGCCTGATCCTGGCGGGATCCCTTATTATGGCTGTGAATTTAAAAAGCTTTGTCCGCACCGGAGGACTGATCCCCGGTGGATTCAACGGTCTGACTCGTCTGATACAGGAGATCAGTGCACTGCTGTGGCACTGGGAGCCGCCCTTCTCGGTGATCAATTTTATCCTGAATGCGATTCCGGCTATCATCAGTTTCAAATTTATCGGGAAAAAATTTACCGGTTATTCCTGTCTGATGATCGTGGTGAGTGGTATCCTGACAGATATTGTGCCGTCATTTCCCATGACGGAGGATATTCTGCTGATCTCTATCTTCGGAGGATTGATCAATGCACTTGCCATCAGTCTGTGCCTGTTTGCCAATGCCACCAGCGGAGGTACGGATTTTATCGCAATTTTCCTGTCGGAGAAATACGGCATTGACTCCTGGAATTATATTTTCGCCGGAAATGTGGTGATCCTTGGGATCGCCGGAGCACTGTTCGGATGGGACAAGGCGCTGTATTCCATTATTTTTCAGTACACCTCCACCCAGGTACTGCATATATTGTACAAGCGGTATCAGAAGCAGACACTGATCATCGTGACCAAACGACCGGAGGATGTCTACGAAGCCATTGCGGAGATCACGCACCATGATGCCACACTGATCAAGGGAGAGGGCTGTTATTCCAAACAGGAATGTGATGTGCTGTACTCTGTGGTAGGACGCGATGAAGTGAATAAAGTCGTGAATACGGTGCGTAAGACCGATCCCCAGGCCTTCGTCAATATGATCCGTACGGAGAACCTGGCGGGAAGATTTTATCAGAGACCGAATGATTAAGAGTTGTAAAAAAGAGCCTGAGAGTCAGCAGTTTAACTGACACTCAGGCTTGCGTATTTTTTCGGGGAGATGCCCACGGCTTTGGTGAAAGCTTTGAAAAAATTGCTGTAGTCTGTGAAACCACTGCGTTCGAAGGCTTCCATGACATTACTGTTTTCGTTCAATACGGCTTTGGCGATACTGATGCGGCGGGCGGTGATGTATTTGTTGATCGTGGTGCCGGTGGCGGATTTGAAGATCCTGCAGATATAGGATTCACTTAAGTAAAACTGTCCGGCTAACTGTTCTATGGTAATGGGCTGGGAGATATTCTGGTTGATGAAGGTTAAAATATCGTCCACCTGATGGTTGTAGCGGTAGGAGCTGTCCTTGTATTCCGCGGCATCTGCGGTGTTTTCTCCGGTGGAGGTCTGTTCCGTGTTCCTGACGAACAGAGTGTTGAGCATGACCATCAGTTCCATGAAAGCGGCATATTCCGTAATGTCATGGGCGAAGCCCTCCGCAGAGGTGATTTTGTTGATATAATAGAGAAATCGCTTCTGTTGTTCCTTATTTAATGACAGCTTATGGGAAAAAGGGGCACTGCGGTGGGTGAAACAGAAGCTCAGATCTGTCTGCTCTGTGGAAATCTGTTTCATGAAGTCCGGCGATACCGACAGGACGATCCGCTCATGGACGGAATTGTCGATCTGGGTCAGCTTGTGGCTTTCATACTGATTGATGATAAAGAGGTCTCCCGGGGCAATCGTATAGAAACAATTGTCGATCAGGAACTGTTTGCCGCCGCAGATGGAATAATAGATCTCATAGCAGTCATGGATGTGCATGTCCATGGCTTTTTCCTCTTTATATAAGTGGGCAATGGCAAAGGTCCCTGAGACTTTACAATTTTCTATGGCTGTTTTACAAGAAGTAAGTTCTTCCATTTTCATGTGTTCCTTTCTCTCGATATTTCTATTAAACATCAAAAGTTCAAAATTTGCAATGTTTAGACTAAAAAATGAAAAGACATTGAGAATTTTTTCGAGTATACTTAAGTCATACAAAAGAGAAAAGCATTTACAGCCCTTCCGCCTTTTTATAAATTTTATAAAAATAAGTAAAAAGGTGTTGGAAATAGTTACAATGATATGTTATAATGTAAGTGCTTTCATAAAAAGGTAACATTCAATAGCGGCATGCAGGCCGCCAGTTGAGGAAAGAGAGGCGTAAGGTGGAACTTAGAACAGCAGTATCACCAAGAGATGTGAAGCATTACACCACAGAGCGTCTGAGAGAAGAGTTTCTGATCCAGAATCTGTTTGTACCCGGCGAGATCAAGCTGGTGTATAGCCACATCGACAGAATCATTACAGGAGCAGCAGTTCCTGTAAGCCCTATCACTCTGACCGCCGGAGATGAACTCCGTGCAGAATATTTCTGCCAGAGAAGAGAACTGGGTGTGATCAATATCGGTGGAGCAGGCATGATTACCGTTGATGGCAAAGTGTACAAGGTAGGCTACAAGGAAGCTATGTACATAGGAATGGGCTCCAGGGAGATCATTTTCGCAAGTGAGGATGAGAAGCAGCCCGCTAAATTTTATCTGAATTCCGCTCCCGCACATAAGACTTATCCGACCGTGCTGATCAAGCCGGAGGGTACTCCCGAAGAGGGTGTAGTCATTGTAAAGGATGAGAATAAAGTAGAGCTGGGTACTCTGGAGGATGCCAACCACAGAGTTATCTGCAAATATATCCTTCCAGGACAGGTAGAGAGCTGTCAGCTGGAGATGGGTATGACGAAGTTAGAGCCCGGCAGTGTATGGAATACTATGCCCTGTCATACACATGACAGACGTATGGAAGTATATCTGTATTTTGATATTCCCGAGGATGCATTTGTAATGCACTTTATGGGAGAACCCGATGAGACCCGCCACATCGTAATGCGTAACGAAGAGGCAGTCATCTCCCCCAGCTGGTCCATCCATTCCGGATGCGGTTCCAGAGCATACACCTTTATCTGGGGTATGGTCGGCGAGAATCAGGACTTTGATGACATGGACGGTGTCGACAACAGAGATCTGAAATAAGATCCTTGTGGAAATGTAACTAAAATAACAGTTTTTATAAAGAAAAGGAGAAAAAACAATGTCTGAATTCACTAATTTCTCACTGGAAGGTAAGGTTGCACTGGTTACCGGCGCATCTTACGGTATTGGCTTCGCTATCGCTTCCGCATATGCTGAGTGCGGCGCTACCATCTGCTTCAACGATATCAAGCAGGAGCTGGTAGACAAGGGAATCGCTGCATACGCTGAGAAAGGCATCAAGGCTCACGGCTATGTATGTGACGTTACCAACGAAGAAGCAGTTAATGCTATGGTAGCTCAGATCGAGAAGGAAGTAGGCACCATCGATATCCTGGTTAACAACGCAGGCATCATCAAGAGAATCCCTATGACCGAGATGACCGCAGATCAGTTCCGTCAGGTGATCGACGTAGACCTGAATGCACCTTTCATCGTATCGAAAGCAGTTATCCCTGCAATGATCAAGAAGGGTCATGGTAAGATCATCAACATCTGTTCCATGATGTCCGAGCTGGGTCGTGAGACTGTATCTGCATATGCAGCAGCTAAGGGCGGCTTAAAGATGCTGACCAAGAACATCTGCTCCGAGTACGGCCAGTACAACATTCAGTGTAACGGCCTTGGACCCGGTTACATCGAGACTCCTCAGACGGCTCCTCTTCGTGAGATCCAGCCCGATGGCAGCAGACATCCTTTCGACCAGTTCATCTGCGCTAAGACCCCTGCTAACAGATGGTTAAAGCCCGAAGAGCTGACCGGTCCCGCTGTATTCCTTGCTTCTGAGGCATCCAATGCAGTCAACGGACACATCCTCTATGTAGATGGCGGTATCCTTGCTTACATCGGCAAACAGCCCCAGTAGAGCCCGTGCAAAAGGAAAACAAAATAAATTACCCACACCAGGTCAGTCGCAGAAGAATTTCGGCGGCTGACTGTTGTGGCGTTTAGATTAGAAAAGGAGTATCTCATGAAGATAGCTTTGATCAATGAAAACAGTCAGGCTGCCAAGAATGAAATGATCTGTGCTACTCTTAAAAAAGTAGTAGAGCCCATGGGTCATGAAGTATTCAACTACGGTATGTGCGGCGCAGAGGATCCCAATTCCCTGACCTACGTACAGAACGGTATTCTGGCAGCAGTTCTTTTGAACTCCGGTGCAGCAGATTTCGTGATCACCGGATGCGGAACCGGCGAAGGTGCCATGCTTGCATGCAATTCCTTCCCTAAGGTTCTGTGCGGACATATTGAGTCCCCTTTGGATGCTTACCTGTTCTCTCAGGTAAACGACGGTAACTGTGTAGCACTTCCTTTTGCTGAGAACTTCGGCTGGGGCGGTGAACTGAATTTACAGTATACCTTTGAAAAACTGTTCTGTGCTCCCGGCGGTGGTGGATATCCCCCTGAGAGAGTTGTTCCCGAGCAGCGCAACAAGAAGATCCTGGATCAGGTAAAAGAAGTAACGCATACCGATATGGTGACCATCCTGAAGAATCTGGATCGTGAACTGGTAAAGGGTGCTTTATCCGGTGCCAAATTTAAAGAGTATTTCTTCGCAAACTGCAAGTGCGACAAGATCGCTGAGGCAGTGAAGGAAGTACTGGCATAAAAGTATTGGTTTAATTTTGCAGAAATATTTTCGACAGGATTTCCTGCGAAGATTTTTCACATAACTATTAGTCTATAAGACAGAAAGGTGTTATTTATGAACGCAGTATTAGAGCAAATCAGCAAAATCGGTATCGTACCGGTTGTAAAAATTGACAACGCAGCAGATGCACTTCCTCTGGCAAAGGCACTTTGCGCAGGTGGACTTCCCTGTGCAGAGGTTACCTTCCGTACCAGCGCAGCAGCAGAAGCTATCAAGATCATGACCGACAACTTCCCCAACATGTGTGTTGGTGCAGGTACCGTTCTGAACGCAGAACAGGTTGACGCAGCAGTAGCAGCAGGCGCTAAGTTCATCGTAAGCCCCGGCTTAAATCCCAGAACCGTTAAGTATTGTGTAGAGAAGAACATTCCTATCACTCCCGGTACTTCCAGCCCCAGCGACATTGAGCAGGCTATCGAGCTTGGCCTGGATGTAGTTAAGTTCTTCCCTGCTGAGCAGTCCGGCGGTCTGGCTAAGATCAAGGCTATGGCAGCTCCTTATGTAAACATGAAGTTCATGCCTACCGGTGGCGTAAACGCTAAGAACCTGACTTCTTACCTTGACTTCCCCAAGATCATCGCTTGCGGTGGTTCCTGGATGGTTCCCGGTGACCTGATCAATGCCGGTGAGTGGGACAAGATCGAGCAGCTGACCAGAGAAGCAGTACAGACCATGCTGGGCTTCGAACTGGCTCATGTTGGTGTCAATGCAGAGAACGAGGAAGAGGCTGTTAAGGCTGCAAACCGTTTCGCATTCATCTTCGGTATGCCCGCTAAGGTTGGCAACAGCTCCGTATTCGCAGGCTCTGCTCTGGAAGTTATGAAGACTCCTTACCTGGGCAAGAACGGCCACATCGCTGTTAAGACCAACTACATCGAGAGAGCTGTCAACTACCTGAGCACTGTTCTGGGTGTTGAGTTCAACGAAGAGTCCGCGAAGAGAGATGCCAAGGGCAACCTGAAGGCTATCTACCTGAAGGAAGAGATCGGCGGATTTGCAGTTCATCTGGTACAGAAATAAGAATAGGATTCCGAAAACCGGACGGGTTCGTGACGGAATATGCAATCGGAACAACCGAGGATAATAGACAATTTTAATTTGAGAAAGGAATATACCAAAATGGCAAAAGTAATTACCATGGGTGAGATCATGCTGAGACTGTCCACCCCCAACAACGAGAAATTTATCCAGGCAGACGAGTTCGATGTAAACTACGGCGGCGGTGAAGCTAACGTAGCAGTATCTCTGGCTAACTACGGTCATGACGCTGAGTTCGTTACCGCAGTTCCTGACAACGAGATCGGTGAGTGCGCAGTCGCAGCTCTGAGAAAGTACAACGTAGAGACCAAGCACATCGCAAGATGCGGTGAGAGACTGGGTATCTACTACCTGGAGAGCGGTTCTTCCATGAGACCTTCCAAGGTTGTATACGATAGAGCACATTCCTCTATCTCTACCGCAACCGAGGCTGATTTCAACTTCGATGAGATCTTCGAAGGCGCTGACTGGTTCCACTTCACCGGTATTACCCCCGCTGTATCCGACGCTGCTGCAGAGCTGACCGAGAAGGCTCTGATCGCTGCAAAGAAGCACGGCGTAAAGGTATCCGTAGACCTGAACTTCCGTAAGAAGCTGTGGAGCTCCGAGAAGGCTCAGAAGGTTATGACCAACCTGATGAAGTACGTTGATGTATGTATCGGTAACGAAGAAGATGCTGAACTGGTACTTGGCTTCAAGCCCGGCGATACCGATGTTACCAGCGGTGAGCTGGAGCTGGCTGGTTACAAGTCCATCTTCGAGCAGATGGTTGACAAGTTCAACTTCGAGTACTGCGTATCCTCTCTGCGTGTAAGCCATTCCGCTTCCGATAACGGTTGGTCTGCTTGCATCTACTCCAGAGATACCAAGGAGTTCTATCACTCCAAAGAGTACAGCATCCATCCCATCGTTGACCGTGTAGGCGGCGGCGATTCCTTCGCAGGCGGCGTGATCTGCGGTATGCTGGATGGCAAGAACTTCAAGGATGCTCTTGAGTATGGCGTAGCTGCATCTGCTCTGAAGCACACCATCCCCGGCGACTTCAACCTGGTATCCAGAAAAGAAGTTGAGACCCTGGCTGGCGGCGATGCTTCCGGACGTGTACAGAGATAAGCTTCTGTGAACAGAATAGTGTAAAAATAAATCGAACTCACCTGTGTGGTAACATACAGGTGAGTTTTTTTCTTGCCAAAACAGAAGATATAGGATATACTTCTTCCATAAACATTTCTTATAAAAATCTATTGTCAGCGTAGGCTGGTGTCGTCTATCGATTTTGCAGAGATTCGTGCAGAAATACCAAATAATCAAAGTTACGTGTATATATGGTCTGCAAAAACGTTGAAAGAAGTAACATTTTAAGTAATGTTTGTCTTTTGTCTGCTGTGTTTTGAGATGATGAGGAAAATGTAATTTCAAAAAGTGCACAATGTATTTGATATTTCTAATACTATGTAATAAAATTAAAATGGATTATTAAAAAAGTATAGAGTATTAAGAATAAATAATACATTGCGTTGAATTTAAAACATTAGGAGATGATACATGATGAAGCATTATGAAAAGCTACTTGCAAAGGGTTCTTTTTCGAGAGAACAGCTGATAGAAATTGTAGGAACAGCAACCGCAGCGAATCAGGTAATTTATGAGTACCAGAAAAAAGGGCTGATAGAAAAAGTGAAAAGAGATTTTTATGTGGTAATCAGCATGGAAACGAAACAGCCTGTGTTATCCCGTTATCAGATAGGTTCCAATCTGTTCCCAGATGCTTGTATCACCCATCACAGTGCATTTGAAGTATTTGGGTATGGAAGTCAGGTGTTTTATGAGTGTTATGTTGCAACGGATAAACGATTTCACGATTTTGAGTATGACGGAGTGTTGTACCGACACATAGAGCGTAAACCAAATATGGAAGTAGTACAACAGGGAAAAATACGAGTGACATCCATGGAACAGACTGTTGTAGACAGTATTCGTGATTTTGAAAAGATAGCAGGAATTGAGGAAGTAATACGGTGTATGATGCTGGTGCCGGGACTGAATGAACAGAAAGTGTTGGAATGTCTGGCAAGAAACAACAATGGTTTTCTGTATCAGAAGTGCGGATATTTTTTTGAAGAAATGCAGGAAGAATTCCATTTTTCAGCCAAGTTTTTTGAGACGTGTGAGAATGGTTCCTCTGATGCAAAGCGCTACCTGATGAAGGAATCGCAGGATAATGTATTTCATAAAAGATGGAAGCTTTATGCACCGGTTTCGTTGAAAGGACTGATAGATAAGGGGGTGGATGCTTATGATGCAATGGGATAGATTAACTCTGGGCAGAATGGCAAAAGAACTGGGTTTTCCGAGAGACACGCTGGAAAAGGTATGCCGTCTGGCGGATGTGTTGAAATTCATGGAATCGGATGAGCTATTGTCCGAAGGAATTGCTTTAAAAGGCGGCACTGCCATTAATCTTACTATTTTTGATTTGCCAAGACTTTCGGTGGATATTGATTTGGATTATTGCAGAAGTATTGAAAGGGAAGAAATGCTTGCAGACAGGGGGATTATCACAGACAAAATCAGCAAGTATATGATGGCAAACGGATATGTCCTGAGTCCGAAATCAAAGAGTCATCATGCACTGGATTCCTTTGTGTATGAATATGTAAATTGCGGAGGGACAAAGGATAATCTTAAGATTGAGATTAACTATATGCTGCGCTGTCATGTGCTTCCTGTGGCACGGAGAGAAGTAAGACTACCATGGAATGAGGAAAAGCTTACCGTTTTTTCCGTAGCACCATTGGAGATATTTGCTTCTAAAACAGTAGCATTACTTACAAGAACAGCTCCACGAGATTTATATGATATGCATAACATGGTAAAATTTGGGCTGTTTGATGAAAGTGAGGAAGCGATGCTTCGTAAATGTGCCGTCTTCTATAGTGCAATCGGGTCAGCGCAGCCACCGGAAAAATTTGAGCTTGATAATATCGGAAACGTGTCATTCCGGCAGATTAAGCGTGATTTGAATTCAGTGCTTCGTAAAGGAGAACGATTTGACCTGGAATTTGTACAAAAGGAAGTAAAAGACTATCTTACATCTGTTCTGGTGCCCACAAAGGAGGAAAAGCTGTTCTGGAAGGCTTTCTCAGAAGGAAATTATTATCCTGACTGGGTATTCGGGGATAGTGATGAGTTTAGAAATGTAGCAAAGCATCCAATGGCATTATGGAAGTGCAGGAACAAGGAAGAAGATAAGAAGCCTTTGGATAAAGATCATGAAAAGAGAGTGTAATGATTCTGATGCTTGTGCAAAAAGGGTTATGAAAAGTTTGAGATAGAAAATATATTACTTCATATATGGAATCAAGAAATATCTACTCCCAGCGTGTACACTATATATACAGGTTGGATATGAAGCATCCTGCTTGTAGAATGTATGGTGGGCTTTATCCATGATACTGTATGTGAGGAGAAAGGGAATGAGTACAGAAGTTTTAAAGGAGATTTTGGCTTATATAGATGAACATATTTATGAAAAAATCAGTTTGTTGGAAATGGCAGAAATGGCTGGTTATAGTCCATTCTATTTCAGTAAATTATTTTCAGAAATTATGGGTATACCAATAACCGGATACATTAGGATCAGAAAGCTACAATATGCGCTTGGTTCTTTGCTGGAGGGTAGGAAAGTTCTTGATGTATCACTTATGTATGCATTTGATTCTCACGAAGGATTTACACGTTCATTCACACAATTGTTTGGTTCCACGCCAAGTAAGGTGAAAAAGTATCTTACTTCGTATATGGTGCCAGAATATTGTGTGCCAAACATAGAAGGAAGGAGAATGCGTATGGGAGCAGACAAGGAAAACTTAATAGATAATATGCATCAGATTGTTTATGAAGTACTTAAAACGTCGTTTGAAGAGGCCGATGCAGGAGGATTTTGCACGGAAATTAATATTACACTGTATGAGGATGGAAGAATAAAGATAACTGATAATGGAAGAGGAATTCCTCTTTCACAAAATGAAAAGAAAAATCAGCAGGTATTGGATAAAATACTTTCAGGCCATCCTATATCGAGTATAGAATATGCACAGATGGGTGATTTCGCCCAAGGTGGCATGCAGGCGATAAATTCATTATGCGAAAATTTGCGGATTAATGTGTATAGAGATAGTAACTGCTATAGTCAGGACTATGTAAGGGGGATTGCCCAACATGACGTGAATTTTTGTAAAATGGAACATTCGTCAGGTACAGAGATAATATTGAAACCAGATAGTCGGATTTTTGGGGATATCAGGTTTTCCACTGATATGATTAAGAAGTGGGTAGAAGAGAATAATGTGACAGGAGCAATTGTTTGTATTAAAGAACAAAGTTATTAATTATGATTTACCGTTTGCTTTATGTTGTTTGCATATTGAAAAAGGGGTGTGGAATATTTTTCTCGCCTCTTTTTTGACCTTGAATTTGCAGGAAAGGAAAATGCTTTTTTAATACAGAATATATTTCTGTTATTGAAAAATATTTTGATCATATTCATACAGTGCAGGATCAGCCGGTGACAATACATAAAAAGCTTAATAAATTGCTAGTAGAAAATTTGAATGAAGTATTGGCTATGTATAATCGCGGCGTAAGGTTGACTTTTACAGATATTAGAGCAATTAAAACAATTATGGAAAAGGAATTGAACGAGATTTGATACTGAATGAGACTAAGTAAAATAAAGAGGAACGCAATAGACTATGGAGGAAAAATTATGAGTAACTTTTTTGATGAAACCATGCAAGGATTATTGGAAGCAGCGGAAATTGCAAAAGGAAATATTACGTTAACAGAGTGGGAAAATATGCCGGCTCCCACATTTTATGTCGCAGATAATGTGTAGATAAGATTGTTGAAATACGCAGAAAGAAGTTATATACAATGAAAATCTACGATAGATAGACTGGGGTCTACGAAGGAAAAGTTGTCCTCATAGCGATAAAATTGTAAAATACAGTCATGAAAATCGTATTTTTATAGTTTTACGGGAGGAACAGCAATGGATCAGGAAAAGATTGGGGTATTCATTTCTACATTAAGAAAAGAGCAGGGGATGACGCAACAACAATTGGCGGATGCGATTGGTGTCAGTAACAAAACAATATCCAAATGGGAATGTGGCAAAGGAATGCCGGAGCTGGCATTGATTGTTCCGTTATGCCACATTCTGCAAATTAGTATTAATGAGTTCCTGTCAGGTGAACATTTGTTGGAAAACGGTTACACTGAAAAAGCTGAAGTCAATATGATGAATCTTTTACAGGAAACAGAAAATAGCAAAAAGAAAAGCCGAAGTTCATTATTGGCTTTTGGGATAACTGTGATAATTTTTTTATTCGTTGTTTTATATTCTGTTATTACCAATATGGGAATCAGTATGAATATGCTTTTTGTGGATATGCCTACATTATTGAGTATGTTTTTAGTTACTGCTCTATTTTTGCTGGGGACAAATTTGGGACTACCCTTTTTTGATTCCTTTCGGATTATTTTTGGAAAAAAGAAATCAGTATCAATAAAACAATTGTTTCAGGCAAAATCAGCGATAAAGCTTGCAAAAATCACATTTTTGGGAATGGGATTCCTCGAAAGCTGTATCAGCTTTATGGCAATTCAACCTATGGGGGAAGGAACACTTCTTTTTACAGGATTAAGTATTTCCATTTCAATTGCATTAAATGGAATTTTATATGGATTAATTGGTTTTCTGCTATTACTGCCAATTCAGGTAAGGTTAGAAATAATGTATATGCAGAAGCAGGAAGATAGTGAAAAGAAAACAGAGGATGATGCGGAATAAGTATTGTAAATATGCCCCACCAGCGGCTGCTGATAGGGCATTTGTTGTATAGGGTTCTTAGCTTTCGCTGTATTTCTCTTCGCAGTATTTGCAGCGGTAGATCTCTTTTTTCTCATCGGAGAGGACGAATACGTGGGGCAGTCCCTGCTCAATGGAAGTGATGCATCTGGGGTTGCGGCATTTGATGACGTTTTTGATCTGTTTGGGAAGTACCAGTACCTTCTTCTCTACGATCTCACCATTTTTGATGACATTGACGGTGATGTTGTGGTCGATGAATGCCAGTACATCCAGATCCAGCATATCGATGTCACATTCTACTTTCAGAATGTCTTTTTTGCCCATTTTTCCGCTGCGGGCGTTTTTGATGATAGCAACGGTGCAGTCTAACTTATCCAGCTGAAGGTGCTCATAGATTGAGAGACTTTTTCCGGCTTTGATATGATCGAGGACGAAGCCCTCTTCGATTTTTCCTACATTTAACATAGTAATCTCCATTCTGCAGGCACAGAGTGCTGCGTATGTTAACTTTAATATACGAATTCATAAGATAATTTTGCGGTCAGATACCGGAAAATTATGCCAGACCCAGCAAAGTCAGGATCAGAGCCATACGGACATAGACAGCGAACTGTGCCTGTTTGAAATAGGCGGCTCTGGGATCGTCATCGATCTCCACGGAGATCTCATTGATTCTGGGAAGGGGATGCAGCACCAGCATATCGGGCTTCGCCAGTTCCATTTTTTCAGGGGTCAGTACATAGAAATCTTTCAGGCGGACGTAATCCTCTTCGTTGAAGAAACGTTCCTTCTGCACACGGGTCATGTATAAGAGATCCAGTTTAGGCATCACATCTTCGAGACGGATAACTTCCTGGAAAGGAATGCCTTTCTCGCGGAGCATGTCGGTGACATAGTCGGGGATCTTCAGCTCTTCGGGAGAGATGAAGATGAATTTGATGCCTTCGTAGCGCACCAGTGCGTTGATCAGGGAGTGTACGGTACGACATCGACGGATTCCCCGTGACGTTCTCCGCCCGGCAGGCGTTCCGCTTCACGACCGAAGGCACGGCCGTCTCGACCAACAACTTCTATGCGACGCCCGACAACCTGCTCTCGTTCTTCACGCGCATCAACTACTCCTACGACGACCGCTACCTGGTGACCGGAACGCTGCGCGCCGACGGGTCGAGCAAGTTCCAGAAAAGCCAGCCGTGGGGCTACTTCCCCTCGGGCGCCGTGGCCTGGCGCATCTCCGAAGAGCCGTTCCTCAAGGAGGCCGAATGGCTCTCGCAGCTGAAACTGCGCGCCAGCATCGGCCTGGCGGGCAACGACAACATCCCCGGCGGCCAGACCCTCGCCGAGTATACGTCCGACAACACGCAGCTGCTGCCCTTCGAAACGTCGGTTTCCTACTGGTCGCAGGGCAAATACATGACCAACCCCGATCTGGTGTGGGAAACCACCGTATCGCGCAACGTGGGACTCGACTTCGGGTTCTTCAACAACCGCCTGAACGGTAATCTGGACCTCTATCTCAACACGACGCACGACCAGCTGATCCTCTTCCCGATCAAGGGTGCGGGCTACACCCACCAGTACCGCAACATGGGCAGCACGCAGAACAAGGGCATCGAACTGGCGCTGAACGCCGTGCTCGTCGACAGGCGCGACTACTCGCTGCAATTCTCATTCAACATCGCGATGAACCGCAACAAGGTGCTCGACCTGGGCGGACTGGACCGCATCGAAGCCTATTCGTCGTGGGCCTCGACGCATAATTCATTGTAATGACTGGCAGACGGGTCTTATTCCTGTATATCTTAAGGAA
>OGXD01001746.1_pt1 | contig 15618 bp, 5 predicted proteins | sample 1576211 | NCBI WGS metagenome assembly OGXD01 (sample SAMEA3541470, study PRJEB24748) | human gut metagenome | biome: human gut; feature: human-associated habitat; material: faeces | place: China | collected 2012
GTATATTGTGACGCAGAGTAAGTCTAAGGCGGATTTTGAGAAGGCGGGAAAGGAGTTGTAGGAGTTCCCTCATTCCGATTAAAATAAAGAAAAGCATCAATGGGGATGTGTCGAAACCCTCATAAATTTAGAAGGGGGGACACATTCCCATTGATACTTTTCTTCTATAGATTCAGCTATCTTTAGTTAGCCAGAATCGTTATCTCCGCACCGGACGCAAAATCCTGTCCATTCTGTTCGCTTAAAGCCGTGAAACGGATATAACGTGCCTTCACCGGTTTGTCAAACAAGACTCTCTTTTCTTTGGAGTCCCTTGCGAACGTTCCTTTATTAACAGGCTCTCCCCATTCTTTTCCATCCATGCTGACCTGAATAGAGTAATCCTTGATATTACCGTTTCCTCCATTCTGTCGTGGCAGGTAAGTAAAGCCTTTGATTTCCTTGACTTCACCGGCATCCAGATCTACCCAATGCGGGTATTTGGCAACTGTCACCGAATACATGGTATGCCAGATGGTATTCGGATCACCATCAGTCAGATGAGAAGCATCGCCTTCACCCGATTCCTGACTACTGGCGTATACGACTTGCGTCTGAATGCTTTCTATTTTCTCAAACTTCATCGTGCTGCTGATATCCTTACTATCCTTATACCATGCCTTGATCGTACCTCCGTTACGCATAGGGACAGGCTCTGTGTATTCCTGCACTTTCTTACTTCCGTCAATGCTATAACAAATGACAGCATCTTTCTTTGCCGAAGTCAATTCGACCATTCCGGCAGGGGTGCGTGTGATAGACAGAGGAAGATCTCCCGCAGGAGCAACATTGGCAACGACACTCAGTTCCTTACCGGCAGGACGAATGATGAAGCCCATGCTGTGCTGATTGGCAAACACACGGTCGTGTACGAGAGGACCTCCCTGACCACAACTGTTACCACCCAGACCGGTCACTGCACAATCCAAATGCAGATAGGTATCGCCTGCCTTCGGCAACTGATAAGGATGGGAAGCCAAAATCAAGTCGAGAGCCGAGTACTGAAGTGCCGAAGCCGAAAGACGGTCGGTAGCTACGAAGACAGCTCCATTCCCTGCCTGATTGGTCAATGCACACCAGCGAACATCTTCGTGATTGCCCATATCCTGAGGTTTTGGGAAGTTTACGAACTCACCTGCTACGCTATTCGTATACTGTTCGATAAACTGTCCGCTCTTACGGTCGGCATAGTTATCTATCGGTCCGCGTCCATAGTAAGTGAAGTTACTGTATTGTTGGGGAACTTTCATCACATAACCCAAACGTGGCAGAACCAAACTCGAACGATTGGAAGTAATGCTAGACTGCAATTCGATAGAACCGTCCGGATACACTGTCCATATCTGGTTAGTGACAAATTTAAAGTCATTGCTACCGAATTTTCTGTCGGTCAGTTCTTCGATGCTATTCTTACCGGAGCTTGTACCACCCTTAATGCGTGCGGCATTCGGTGCCTGAGATTCTACCGTAAAACTCAATACCAAAGTGCCATTGCCTTTATTCAGTACTTTATATTCAGTTGCTTTATGAATCAGATTGTGCAAACCATGTTCGAACCAGGGGGCATAGAACCAGTTATCATTGTTTGTAAAAGCACGGAGAGCATCGAGCTTCGGACCGTTGCCATCGGCGATAACAGTCTCGTTGCCATACTTCAGACTGTAGATACTTCCGGTTTGCGGGTCAAATATGGCTTCAAAGTCAGCTCCCTTTATAAGGATGCGCTTCGTATCCTTGTCCAGTACGAATCCATCCTGTTTTGCTGCACCGGCAGTTACTTCACTGATGGACGGGCGATCCGTAGCCTCCTTTATCAAAATCTGTTCCTCTGCCATCGGAAAGCCTTTGGCAGCCCAAGGTCTTTGATCTTTCAGTATAAACTGTAGTTTCATAAAGTACTCAGCATCTTTCTTAAGAGAGGCATGATCATACGGCAGAGTGATCTGTGCACGTTGGCGTGGAGCTATATTGATATCCATCGGTTTACCGGTCATTATCGGTTTACCGTCTTCATAAAGCGAATATACCAACTGGTAATCTTCCGCCAAGTTCTTAAAGTAGTACTTATTGAAGATCTCAAATACACCCTTTTCTGTATCTATTGCCTTTACGCCGATGTGCTGATATACCTTTTTCACTTCATAGTACTGAGGCTTCGGTTCAAGGTCACCAAACACGATGCCGTTCATTACAAACTGACCATCATTGGGAGTATCGCCAAAGTCTCCACCGTAAGCCAGATAACGGACACCTGTCTTCGGGTCATAATTGTACATAGACTGGTCTACCCAATCCCAAATGGCACCTCCACAGAAGAAATTGGTCGACTCCATAGCTTCCCAGTAATCTATCAGATTACCGCAGGCATTCCCCATTGAATGGGCATATTCGGATATATGGAACGGATACTTGATATCATATTTCCCCTGCACGGCCCCACGTACCCAGCCGATAGACGGATATTGGTTGGAACCCATATCTACAATGTCATTATTACGCTCATATTGCACAGGACGGGAAGTATCAAACTTCTTCAAAGCATCATAAGCCGCCACAAAGTTCTTGCCCGGTCCGGCTTCATTGCCCAACGACCAGATAACAATAGAAGGATTGTTAACATTGGCACGCACCATTTCCATCACACGTGCCACGTGCGCATTTTTCCATTCCACCGGATGAGAGAGGGAGGCAGCACCATAATAATATTCGTGCGATTCTATATTCGCCTCATCTTCGAGATAAATACCGTATTTGTTGCACAGGAAATACCAATACGGATCATCCGGATAATGTGAATTACGTACATGATTGATGTTGGCACGCTTCATCAGCATAATCTCTTTTTCCATCATCTCACGGGTAATGGCGTGCCCTACTCCCGGATTGGATTCGTGGCGGTTCACTCCTTTCAGTTTGACCGTCTTTCCGTTCACATAATAATAACGTCCGGCAAGTCCGAATTCATCTTCGGAGGCAGGAGTATCCTTAATCTCCACTTTGCGGAAACCGACAATGGTGGAAACCATTTCAACGGTTCTGTTCTTCTTGTCCTTCAGTTCGGCTACCAACGTATAGCGATAAGGAAATTCAGCCGACCACTTATTAGGAGCCTTTACCTTAAGAACAGTCTGAACACTACCGGTTTCATTCGGAGCGATTTTGTCGATCACAGGAGATAAGAATCCATCTACCAAGGTATTCTCATCAGAATACAGTTTGTTGGCATATAAAGAGTAATATACCTTGTAGTCTTTGATGGCTTTCTTATCCAGGTTACGGATTTCGGCATTGACAGTCAGCGAACCGTCCGTATAAGTCACATCCAAATCGGGTGTGGCAACCAAGTCACGGAAATGAACTTTGGGAACCGAGTACAAGGCAACCGTACGGAAGATGCCCGGCAGACGGAACATATCCTGCGCTTCGAGGAAGGAACCGTCCGAACTACGATACACTTCGGCGGCTACGGTGTTCTTGCCTTTCTGTAAATAGGGAGTGATATTGAAATTAGCGGTATTACGCGAATTCTTGGAAAAACCTACGTACTGACCGTTGATCCACAGATAGAAGAATGAATCGACACCATCGAAGCTGATAAAGACTTCGCGTCCGTCCCAGTCCTGCGGGATTTCGAAATCACGGCGGAAGGAACCTACTTCGTTCCGATCCTTGTAAGTAGTCCAGTTGGCAGGAGGAGTACGCATCACGCCTCCGCGCCAGTCATCCACCTTCACGCTGTGCTGGAAGATTACCGGTTGGTTGACGTAGATAGGCGTTCCGTACTTCTGGCTTCCGTCCTTTTGAATGCCATAAATATTCCAGCTTGAAGGCACGGGAATCGCATCCCATGAGCTGACATCATACTCAGTCTGATAGAAATCTTTGGGGCGGGAGTCGGGGTCGGGTGCCCAGTGAAACTTCCAGTCACCGTCAAGTGACTGCCAATACTTACTGTTTTCCGGCAATACCTTGCGGGCATTATCCAAATGCTGGAACGGAAAGAAATAAGCATGCGGCTGCTCTTTGTTGAGCGCCAGGTTTTCGGGAGATTCCCACTCTTTTCCTGTAGGAGCATTCACCGAACCATAGGTGAATCCTTCTAACGGTTGGTCTGCAAAGCTCTGTATTGACAAACTACAACACAAAAGCCCGGTTAATAAGGTTTTGTTCATCAGGTGTTAAAGTTAACAATTGGTTATTAATTAGGGTATAGTTATCGGGGGTAAATGTTCGGTCGTTTTTCTAATCCATCACTGTTTCTGCTTTATCATCGTTTTAATTCGTCAAAATAGGTATCCAGCAGGCTCTTAGCAGCGATAAACGAAGTAAGATTTCCCTGCAGCACTTGTTGTTCCTTCTCCTGAAGCATCGCTTCAATCCGAGGATTGTGATAGAAGCTATCACGGAGCTGTTCATTGATCGTTTCGTACATCCAGTACTTACTCTGTTCATTACGGCGATAGTCAAAATAACCGTTCTTCTTCACGAAATCGATATATTCATACACCATGTCCCAGATTTCCTTCACGCCGATATTATAAAAACCGGAGTAAGTCAGCACCTTCGGAATCCATCCCGATTCGGGAGCCGGAAACAGATGCAGCGCATTACGGAACTGGCTGGCAGCCAACTTAGCAGGTTCCAGATTATCTCCGTCGGCTTTGTTGATGACAATACCGTCCGCCATCTCCATGATTCCTCGTTTGATGCCTTGCAATTCATCTCCCGTACCTGCCAACTGAATCAGCAGGAAGAAATCTACCATAGAATGAACAGCCGTTTCGCTCTGTCCCACTCCAACGGTTTCTACAAAGATTTTATCAAATCCGGCAGCCTCACAAAGCACAATCGTTTCACGGGTCTTCCGGGCAACTCCTCCCAACGAACCTGCTGAAGGGCTGGGGCGGATAAACGATTTGGGATGTACAGAAAGTTGTTCCATACGTGTCTTGTCTCCCAGGATACTGCCTTTACTGCGCTCACTGCTAGGGTCGATAGCCAGCACCGCCAACTTACCGCCTTTTTCGAGCACATGCAGGCCGAATACGTCAATCGAGGTACTCTTTCCCGCACCGGGCACTCCACTGATACCTACACGGATGGAATTGCCGGAATAAGGCAGACATTTCTCGATCACTTCCTGGGCGACAGCCTGATGTTCGGGCTTCACGCTCTCTACCAGTGTCACAGCCTGACTGAGAATAGTGACATCGCCTTTCACAATACCTTCTACAAATTCCGCTACCGAAAGCTGACGCTTTTTGGGCTTACGTTTCAAATAAGGATTCACGGATGAGGGCTGTTCGATGCCTTTATTGACAACGAGTCCTTTATATTCTTCGTTATTTTCAGGATGTTCCATGATAATAAGAGTTAGCGTTTGATATTTATTTCAACTTTCGGACGCAACGGGTCGTTTGTAATCATCAAGATACGTAAATGATGTTTCTTATTACCTACATCCCGCTTGTGGATCGTCACTTTCAACTTGGTCATTCCGTCCGGCGGAATGACCGTCTTTTTCAGTCTTACTCCTACAGAAGAGTTGAATACCTGTAACTTGCTGATAACTAACGGGGTCTTTCCCGCATTAGCGATCAATATATCATGGCTGACTTTATTCTTCTTGATCAACGGAATACTCAGGTCAATATTCGTCTCCGAGATGTGGATGGAAGGAGCATTCAAAGAATCTTTCTCCGTCATACGCGAGAAATCGGGAAGAAGAATGGCCGAAACGGGTATCTCATTGTCTTCACTCACTTTATCACCGGAGAAACGGGACAAGTAGACAGAGGTCTGTGTCAGTCCGAAGTCCTGCAGCTGGCTGGCATCCAGTGTCAGCTTGATCGTTCCTTTTTTACCTTTCAGCAGTACTTTAGGTTCCGCTTCCATCTTCAGATAAGGAGGCAGGTGCATCAACACCGGTTCGTACGGGCGGTCGGAAAGGTTGGCAATACTGAACGTCATAGACGGTTGCTGTCCGCGATAGACATCGGGGAAGGAGAACTCGTCACGGTCAATGCGGATATTGCCGATGGCGTACGGAAGAAGTTTTGAATAATCTTTGATTTCCTGCACTACCTCACCGGTGAATTTCAGATAAACCAGATTCGGAGTGGCATTGCTGTATATGCCTATCGACTTGTCAAAACGTCCCAGCGCTTTCGCGTCAAAAGAGGCTTTCACAGTTCCTTTGGCACCCGGAGCAATGGGTTCCTTTGTCCAGTCGGCTACGGCACAGGCACAGGAAGTCGTGACATTGGTCAGCACCAACGGCTCGTTTCCGGTATTGGTGATGGTATATTCTACTGTTACCGGCTTTTTCCATTCTATTTGTCCAAAGTTGTGCGTCTCCTTGTTAGAGGAAATACGGGGTTGGGCAACAGCCGCCAAAGTGACAGTAAGCAGAGTAAATATCAATAGTAAAGTACGTTTCATGTGATATATTTTATTTTGGTCCACAAATGTAGGAGTTTTAGATGAGTTTTTCATCACAGATTACATAGATTAACACCGTTTGAGAAAATACTTTACCCTGTGACAACTCCTGCAGCGCAGTATTCATCAACAAAAAGTTCCCCACCGATGAAGGCAGCCTTCATCGGTGGGGAACACCTTCCTCATCGGTGGCGAGTGCCCTGCTCACCGGTGGAGAAGAAATCTTCTCTGTGCGTTATTTAATAATAATTGTCATCGAAGCCGAGTGCGAAGCGTATTCCGGCGCATAGGCGCATTGCATGGTTGCCAAACCTGTCTCATAGGTTCCTACTCTGCTGATACGATAGCTATGCTCCAACACATACACTCCTTTTCCTAAATGGTCAAAGAAGAAATTGGTGGAAGCATCCTTGATGTCTACATAATAGCCGATTCCATTACTCCAGTTGTAACCGGATACGCTGCCGATCGGTTCGAAGCAGGCGCCCCGCTGGTCTTTCAACTGTACGAAGTCCATCGCACGGTCTGCACGAATACTCAAACGGGAAACTACTTTATCGCCTACCTGAAGAACAGTCTTTTCTGTAATAGGCTGTAGTTGAGGAGCATTGTTCACCATACGTTCCACATACAGTTGCTTTTGCACATTCAGTTCTCCTCCCTGTTGTCTCACATCCTTGATGGGTGATTCATATTCCGCATAAACGGCTCCCCACGCAATGCCCGGATTTCTCTTTTCGACTTCTATCTTACGGGCGTCCACTACATTCTTCTGTGTAAACGAGCGTTTGATATAGCCCAGTCCCGGTACGGTAGTCTTGCTTGGAGAGACAGTCTCCAGCACTTCATTGGCAATGACAATACGCACGTCTCCTTGATTGTCGAGCAGGTTTACGCCTTTCATCAGTAAGGCATAGACAGCATCGGCAGTAGCTACCGGAGAATTCCACTGTTGGGTCTGTTTCTGTTTGAGCAGCCAGAGTTTCATTTCTTCTACGGTATCGTTATTTCCGCCTGTCAGTTCCAGTGCTTCCATTACGTCTACATGAGCCTGCATTTTCATTCCGCCCCAGGAATAGGGATTTTCATTGAAGGCAAAGAACATTCCCTGTTCGTCCGTCTTCGTCAGATGTTCTTTCAGTGAAGCGATGAATTCCTGAGCTTCTTTCTTCCGTCCGGCCTTATCCAGAATGATAGCGGCAATCGCTTTCGTATCCATCGAAGCGGTCGGAAGCATTTCGCCTATCTTGGACAGATAATAAGTATAGGCGGCTTTATTGGAAGCCGGAACTTGTTCGCCGGACAGAGCGATCAGATATAGATATTGCAAGATACTTCCGGAAATCCCTGTAAACTTCACCCCGTCTTTCTGTGCTTTGAGAATTTCTCTATATTCCTTCAGAGCTTCCTGATGGAGATAGGTAAAGGCATTCTTCTGCAAGGCAAGCGCCGTGCCGCTTGGTTGCTCACCTGTCATCATAGCCAGGCGGGCATTCAATTCGGCAATGTAGGTAGTGACGTAACGGCTACCGGTCATACCTTTATACCACGACCATGCTCCGCTTGAATTCTGCAACTCCTGTAATCTTGTCAATGCGGCAATGTTGTTGCTACGGATATTGTTCAGATCGAACAGAGTGGCGATACGTTCTTTCTGCTGTTCTTCCGTTTGCGCTTCGAGTACCCACGGAGATTCGGATAACAGGATATTCTTCACTTCCTGATTCTTTTGCAGGTTGCTCAGGAAGGTTTCTTTGGTTCCACCCTGTAGCTTCCAGCTATCGAATACAGCTTTAATACGTGGCTGGCTGTTCATGATGTAGGAAGCCAGTGTATTTGCGTAGTAAGCGGTAGCCCACGAAATGGCATTATTATTTTCCGGAAGGCTCAATGAAGGCAATGCCTGAATAGCATACCAGGCAGGATTTCCGGTAAATTCAACGGTTAGTTTACGGTCAGTTGCCGTCTTACTATGATGATTGAACAGGCTGTCAAGAGAGAAAGTACGTGTTTCTTCTCCACGGACAGGCATCGGAAGCGTTTCTACCAGATGCTCTTTATTACTAAGCACGGGAAGTAGCTGCTGTTCACCATCACTGAAGGTACCGCTGTCGGCTATCATCCGGCATCCCAGTATCTCGTATTTATCACTCACGGTAAACATGAAACTGACACCGATTGTCTTTCCGGCCTCTACGGTAAACTTCTGTTTTTGTGTGCTGATTACCTTTTCCGTCATCGGATCAAAGAGAATCATGCTCACCGTACCGGCCTGCGGCTTTCCGATCATGTTGGAAATGGAGGCGGCAACAGATGTCTTATCTCCGACACGTACGAAACGAGGCAGATTAGGAGTCAGCATAAATTCTTTGCTTGTAGTGGCTTCACCGTCCAGTGTGCCCATCAGCATACCTTTGGTATGAGAGTAACCGCGGAAGTTCCAGCGGGTCAGGCTTTCGGGCATAGTGAAGGAGAAGGAAACTTCGCCTTGTTCATTGGTACGAAGTTGCGGGTAGAAGAAGGCTGTTTCCGCAAGGTTCGTACGCAAATCGGCGGGAGCTTCGGGAAGAGTTTCTTCTTCGGATGCGCTGTCCTGCTTGCCTGCCTCTACTGACACTAACTCTGATTCAAATACCGCATCCTCAGCAACACTTCCAACCAAAGCAGGTACATATTTTGCTTCCGCCTTACTTCTCGAAACGCCCCGTATCATCATACTGCCCGTCATTGAGGCCTGCTTTTGCACGCCATATCCTCTGACCATCACTCCCGGCACCATTCCATTCAACGCCTGATCCATCGACATCGTTCCCTGCGTCACAAAATAGTCATATTCCATTGCCGGTACTTTGAAGTATTTATTATTCCACCAGTAATTGAACGAATTATTACCGAAATATCCGCCCATCCAACTAGAATAAGGGATGATCTGATTATAGAATACACTGAAATTCTGTTTTCTATTCCATATCTTATCCAGCGAAGCATCGTACATAGTTGCTAGCATTTCTGCCTCGGCAGCCTGTCCCTGCGGTGTCTTAATAGTCAGTTTCCATTCTTCTTTCTGTCCGGGACGCAGCTTATCACGGAATACTTCCCATTTCATGGTCAATGTCTTGTCCGGCAGACGCTTTTTCAGCCTTGCCTGTTCCTGATAGACTTGTCCGTCTCTTACCATACAGAAACTTACCAGTACTCCGTCACCATAGCTTTCCTGATATGGATATTTAAAATGTACAATTGTGTCGGACAGATTCATAGTCTTGCTTTCCAGCAACTTATTACCGGAGAATACATTCATCATCACATAAGCATCTTTTTTCGAAGTTCCGAAGCAGAACACGGCCGGATGCGTTGCATCAAATTCCGTATTTGCCTCATAGAACCAAACGGTCGTTTCTACCGGCGGACGGTTATCTTCGCGGGAGAAAAGAATGGTGTTGGCCTCAGCCGTCACTTCTTTGCCCTGTCCATCTTTTACGACTGCTTTCAACACATACGGTCCGGAAGGAAGGTTTCCCCACTCAATCGTCATTTCTTCGTTGGAAGTAAATGTACCTGTTGCAGCCGGATTCTCGTCCAGTTGCTTGAAGTCCGCATCTTTCGCCTGATAGAGGGAGAATGTACCTTTTACTTCAACAGGCTGCCCATTCAGATTCTGTACCTTAAATACTGTGTTAAACGGTTGATTCTTACAGGTCTTCTCTTTTAATTCTGTTTGTAGAATCAGTGAACGGTTACCTGCTGCTATCACATCTGCAGACGACTGTGTTTCACCTGCTACATTGGTTGCAGTAGCCTCTATCGAGTAGCGGTAATAGATTCTGGTATTATTCTTATAGGCGTTATTTTCTTCCAAAAAAACCGGAATCGTAAATTCCCCGTCCTCATTGGCAATTACCTCACCGGAAGCAATCTGCATACTTTCCGCCAGTCTCCAAAGATCGACAACAGAACGCTTCACTGTATATTTTACCGGAAGGTCTTGCAGCAACACACCGCTATAAGACTGTATCTTACCTTTCACCTCTACCTTATCGCCCAATTGATAACTGCCCTGCTGCTTGTCGAAAGTAATATCAAACGTCGGACGTTTATAGTCCTCCACGCGAATATTCGTTCTTCCCTCGCCGGCTTTCAACGAAAACATCCCATTCAGACAAGCGGATGGCAATGCAAAATCGACAGTAAACGAGCCGAATTCATTGGTACGAACCGCTTTCTGTCCAACTTCCTGATTATTTGCATCCATCAAAACAACAGTATAGTCCTTGTTCGGAAGTACATTTGCCGTATCAGATTTCTGTACATAGGCAATTCCTTTCACATATACGGTCTGACCGGGACGGTACAAAGAACGGTCCGTCAACAAAGTCATTCCTTCGGAGACCTTGTTTTCATCTCCGTAATATCCATAACTTCCACCGTAAATGCTTTGAAACGGCATACCGGTATCGATACCTTTAGCAGCTTTCAAATATCTGTATTCGGATTTCCAGGGGAAGACAACTTTGCCATCTGCCCCGGTTGTATATTCCTGCAATACTTTTTCGTCATTCGTATAAAGAGTTATTTTCGCATTCGGTATAGGGTGTCCCGTTTGTCCATCCAGCGTCACTACCTCATATTGATTTCCCGGTAAACGGCAGGTCAATACTTTGAAACGTGTCACATTGAATTTGCTTTCACTGTCTCTCTTGGCACGAATATCCGGAACGATACGCATTACATATTGTCCGACTTCCGGCGCTTTAAAGGTAAATACCGTATCCTGCGTCCGGTAGTCTTCGGGACGAAGAACTGCAAAGTGCTGTTCCTTTATCAACTTCTTTGCCTGATAAAGACGAAGTGTAAATCCATCCAGATTCTTGTGCGAAGCTCTTATTTCGATTTCCTCACCAGGGAAAGCTGTTGCAGCCGCAGTTACATTCAGAAACGGTGACAGGATATCTTCGCGCAAATTCTTCAGAGCGTTAATTCTACGATAACCGGGGTATAAACGGATGGCCTCATCACAAAGCTGCAAAGCTGACGTTTGCTGTTCTTTTTCAATCGCATAGCGAGCCTGGGCCAAATAAACTTCAGCACAAATACTCTCTGATTTAAATCTGCTTTTCAGTTCATTCAGTGCAGTAACGTAGGTATCTTCTGTTAATCCCGACAATCCTTTCTTCAGTCCGAAAGGCCGGATGTTTCTATCTGAATCACGTCTCCACTCTAAATAGCTGAGCGCTGTCAACACATAGCCTTCTTTCAAACCGGATGCTTTATAAGCAGCAATCATATTTCCATAAATTGCTATAATATCCTGTTTCACCGAAGATTCTTTTTCAGCAGACGAATCTTCCGAAATATCTTCCACCGGAGTGGCACGATCCAATCCCGCTACCTGCTGTAAAGCTACAATACCGCGGGTAGCCAGCAGATGATACATATCATGATGATAGTATTCACTTGTTTCGCCCAACTCAACAAAAGGAATATAAGTACGTGAAGATGTGTTAAGCAATAGTACGGAATCCGCCATTGCTTCCCTTACGTTTGTTCTCACTTTCTCTACAAACATGTTTGCTGTCCACTCCCTCATATCTGCCGAAGGAGCTTCACCTACAATCTCTGTCCGTTGCCGGAGTTGCCATTGATTGTTAAAAGCATACATTGAATAAATCTCGGCTATCAGCGAATGTAATACAGCTCGGTCCATGGGTTGGTCAGTTTGCTTTGCCCACAGTTCCAAACCATTCAGGTTCGTATACAGGCTATCTGGGGTCAGCATATCCCGGTATCTCATCCGCCACATATACGCTTTCAGCATTTGTGGAGAGTTCTTTTCTTTCTCCCCTTTCTGATAAATCTCGCCAGTCAGTTTTATCACAGTCTCAGGCAGGCTCTTCTTTTCTGCCTGCTCCACTTGTTTCCATAATTTGTCGTAAGTTTGTGCCTGCACTGCCGGAATCACTCCCAGACATAACAGCACCAGCATACAAATCTGCCTTATTTTCATAATCTTTCCAGTTTAAGTTTGATATATATCTGTATAAATAACAAAGTAAGGAATAAAAGTTTAAAGATTTATTCTTTTTCAATTAATTTTCAATAATTGTCTTATTTCATCTGATACCAAATTTGAAAAAGAGACAGCAATGTTCGATTTTTAAGATTATATTAGAAATTTAGTTAATCAAAAAATAATGAACCAGCAAATAATTCGCATAAATAAGTGTAATAATATGCAGAAACATAGACTAATATTACATAAAAGTACGTGAAATATGCATCTTTTCTTACCAACAAAACCTTCATTGGTTTAAAACCAACGGGATGTTCCTTTTAAACCAACGACTCTTTCCTCACCGAGGAACTTATTTATCACTGGCAAAAAAGTAATAAAAGAGGCATAGGGAGGCCATTTTTCTCTAGTTTATCGACAATAACAAACATGATAACAATAGCATAATGAATCATCAAATTTCAATAAAGTTACCAAATAACCAGTTTAAGATCAAGACAGCTTCAATTTAATCACAAAACCATCCAATTCATAAAAAGAGTAAATATCATAGTTACAAATGCCGAAGCTTTTTCATTCTATATTTATATGATGTTGGCATTAGCGCCTTCCTGACTGTTTAAATATTCCCTTTTTAAGAAGGTCATTTTTTCACCATGAGACCGATATATACACAAATAGAAATAAAACAGGTGAGGAGCTAAAAGAATGTATCGTAATATGGGAAGAAAACAAGAGTATATTATGTGAAAAGAAATACGAAAATAAAAATGGAAGAAAACAACAATATACTTTTTGATCTTTGATTTTCCCCTATTTAGTTCTATCTTTGTCTATGTTTCATATAAAAATGTAATTTAGATGGACGAGAGATTCAGACGATACCCGATAGGAATACAGAATTTCGAAGATTTGCGAAATAATGGTTATGTGTACGTTGATAAAACGGAGTTAATTTACCGTTTGACAAACACAAATAAGGTTTATTTTTTAAGCCGTCCCCGACGATTCGGGAAAAGTCTGCTAGTATCTACACTCGAAGCTTATTTTTCCGGAAAGAAAGACTTGTTCAACGGATTGGCAATGGAAACTCTGGAAAAAGAATGGGCTGTTTATCCGGTGCTACATATTGATTTCAGTGTGAGTAAATATATGACTGCCGAAGCGTTATCAGCCGTCATTAATTACCAGTTACTGCAATGGGAAAAATTATATGGACGCGAAGAAGGAGAAACGACTTTCAGCCTTCGTTTAAAGGGAATCATACAACGCGCATATACACAGACCGGCAAACCAGTTGTGATACTTGTAGATGAATATGATGCTCCCATGCTGGACAGTAATAACAATACGGAATTGCAAATAGAAATTCGTGATATTATGCGCGATTTCTTCAGCCCTTTGAAAGCGCAAGGCCAATATATCCGTTTCCTTTTTATCACAGGTATCAGCAAATTCAGTCAAATGAGTATCTTTAGCGAACTGAACAACTTGCAAAATATCAGTATGTGGGATGAATATAGCGCTATATGCGGCATTACCGAACAAGAGGTACACACACTGCAAATCGATATCGAACAGATGGCTCAAGCCAATAACGAAACATATGAAGAAGCTTGTACTCATCTGAAACAACAATATGACGGATATCATTTTAGTGAAAATAGCGAGGATATTTATAATCCATTCAGTCTGTTCAATGCTTTCGCACAAAAAAAGTATTCCAATTTTTGGTTTTCTACCGGTACTCCCACTTTTTTGATAGATCTCCTACAAGAAAGTAACTTTGATATCCGTGAGTTGGATGACACTACTGCTACAGCAGAACAATTTGATGCTCCCACTAATAGAATTACCGACCCTCTTCCAGTACTTTATCAAAGCGGCTATCTCACTATTAAAGGATATGACCCGAGTTTTCAGCTCTATACCCTAGCTTACCCCAACAAGGAAGTCAGGAAAGGATTTCTCGAATCTCTCATGCCTGCTTATGTACATTTGCCCGCACGAGAGAATACATTTTATATAGTATCATTTATTAAAGACTTACGTGCCGGAAATTTGGATGGATGCCTGGAAAGACTAAAGTCCTTCTTCGCTTCTATCCCTAATAAGTTAAATAATAAAGAAGAGAAACATTACCAAACCATCTTCTATCTATTTTTCAGGCTGATGGGACAATATATAGATGTGGAAGTAGATACAGCTATCGGAAGGGCTGACGCCATTGTAAAATTACAAGATACCCTTTATGTCTTTGAATTTAAAGTGGACGGTACACCGGAAGAAGCATTGGCGCAGATTAATAGTAAGGAGTATGCCATTCCCTATCAGGTGGGAGACTGGAAAATAATAAAAGTGGGGGTAAACTTTGATAGTGCGACAAGAACTATCGGAACATGGAAAACAGAAAGATAAAGAACGCGGATTAACCACTATACAGCCTAAATGACAGAATAAAAAGTGGGGATAACGTTTTCAATAACGCATCCCCACTCAAGCTTAGTTAATGTACTGAATCTCATTTTTCAATTCTGTACCCCCATGAAAGCATTTCGTTGCGACCTACTTCACTGAGGATTTTTCTAATTAATGAACTCATTTTCTTTGCCATAATCTTTAAACCTTTAAAATTACTAATACCTGAAAACTAAAAAACTTAAATCTTCTCTTTGGGGAGTATGCCAAGTGTTGAGTATCCCCAAACATGTACATCGGCATTGCCGATCTTTCTAAACAATCTTTCTAACTTTTTCATTTTGTTATCCTCCTAATTACATGTTTTATAACACAAAAATACGACCATTGTTTATAGATTGAGCCGAAAAAGGAAAGAAATTTATGTTTTATAGCATATTAATTGATTTGCATCAATTAATTTATTTGTTATAAGGCAGAATTATAATTTCAATGGCAGCAAATATGACAAAAAGGCACGGAAGATAATCTTCCATGCCTTTTTACTATATGATACCTATTATATAAATAGGAAAAGAATCCTTATTTCGTCGGAGTCTGTGCTAATGTAGCCACCAGGAAGTCATAGAACTTCTGTACGGTAGGAATCAAAGCTCTTTCATCCGGTGAGTGCGGCGAACGCAATGTCGGACCAAATGAAATCATATCCA
>OGXD01001752.1_pt1 | contig 15553 bp, 18 predicted proteins | sample 1576211 | NCBI WGS metagenome assembly OGXD01 (sample SAMEA3541470, study PRJEB24748) | human gut metagenome | biome: human gut; feature: human-associated habitat; material: faeces | place: China | collected 2012
GGCGACATTGATTTCGACCCCAACAGATTAGATTACATCAACGAGCAGTTGGATAAAATCTATCATCTTGAAAAGAAATTCCACGTCGAAACCATCGCAGAGCTGCTCGCCATACAAGCCGAACTGAAGCAGAAGTTAGACGGAATAGACAACAGCGATGAACTTCTGAAGGAAGCAGAGCAGGAACTTGCTGCGAAACAAGCCGACTGCACCACGCAGGCAGCCCTACTGACCAAGGGCAGAGAGAAGGCTGCAAAGACTATCCAGAAGGAGATGAAAGAGAAACTTGTGCCTATGGGCATACCCAACGTGCAGTTCGACATTCAGTTCGAGCCAAAGCCACTTGCTGCCGACGGTGCCGACAAGGTGCAATTCCTTTTCTCTGCCAATCGCAACAGTCCGCTGCAACCCATTGCACAAGTGGCTTCGGGTGGCGAAATAGCCCGCGTCATGCTCTCTCTCAAGGCGATGATAAGCGGTGCTGTCAAGCTGCCAACCATTATTTTCGACGAGATAGACACAGGCGTAAGTGGCAAGATTGCCCAGCAAATGGCTTTCGTAATGCAGCAGATGGGCAGCAACAACAAGCAGGTAATCTCCATAACACACCTTCCGCAGATTGCAGCATTGGGCACAACGCACTATAAAGTGGAGAAATGCGACACTCCAACAGGCACCACCAGCCAGCTAAGAGAACTGACAGTCGATGAAAGAGTGGCTGAAATAGCACAGATGCTCTCTGGTTCAGACATTTCGGAAGCAGCCTTGCAGAATGCCCGCGAACTATTAAACAGCAACAAAACCTCGTAAACAACCATAGAATAATGAAAAGAACAAAGATATTTTTCCTACTTCTCACCCTCTGTCTCGGCATAAACGGTATCAACAAAAAGCTGGAGAGAACCAAATTCCAATACCAGTACATCAAAGGAAAAGGGGAGAAGTGGCCCTACACCGTACAGTTTTTCTTTGACCAGGAAACATTGGAATATTTCGACGAAAAGATAAAGGCGATACTGACCTCGCAATATCACGATGCGCTTAAATCATGCTTCTTGTTAAACAAGAAAGGCATTCCCGTGAGCAGACATTATCAATATAAGGATTTCTTTAAATTGGGAACCGGCGAATATTATCATGAATTTACCGCATGGCTTTATTCTGAAGAGGACAAGGAGATTAAGGAGAACATCTACCGGGATATCTATATAAAGGTAGTAGGCATTCGTCCAGAAGACCTTGCCGTCAACTTAAATCCCTAAAAGTTGGAACAAAAACCATAAAATAGTATCTTTGCAGCGGATTGTCAGAAAATTGGCAGCCCGCTTTTTACATACGTCCGTCTGTCTAACAAAAGAGTGGCATCTATCGTTAAGGAATTAACAACAACAGGCGCATGCCTGTACCAGTATGAAACTGGTACGGGGCGTGCCTTTGTTGTTGGAACGCCACGTCCATGTTAGAGGGTACGTTTCCGTACCCTTATATAAACATAAAACAAATTCAATGGTTCAAACAATTGCCACCCTGATAGATGAGACGCTCATGGTAATGGGCGCCCATCTTCACGTGCGGATGACAGACGAAGAAAAGGCGTATCTTGATGCTCATTTCGAGCTTATCCATATCAAAAAGGGAGAACACCTCGTCACCAGGGGCGAGGAAGTATGCTACCTCTATTATCTGGAATCCGGCATCGTCCGGTTATGGTTTCCGGACAAAGAGAATAGAGAGATTTCAGCACGGTTTATCCAAGCCAAAGAGTTCATCAATTTTTTCCTTTCACATGAAGAACACCATGCCCACTACAATATCAAGGCATTGGAGCCATGCAAGATCTGGAGATTGCCCAAAAAAGATCTTCATCAGCTATATGAGTTATCCATCAATTTCAACAAGCTGGCCAGAATACATTTGGTAAGATCCATCAACCGCAAAATAATAAGGGAAGAGGAGTTTTACACACTGGATGCCGAAGCGCGTTACAAAGCGCTTTTGGCCAATGAAAAATGGCTGTTACGTTCAATACCCTTAAAAGACATAGCAAGTTATATCGGCATCACGCCACAAGCATTGAGCAACATCCGAAAGCGCATATAAACCAAACCCTATAAGCCGGGCAGGACAGTTTTACACAACTAATCCTATCCGGCTTTTTTCTGTAGAATTATTCCACACCTGCCGGTTTACGGCACATGTATTTTTTAATGCACATTAAATAAACACGAAAGGCCCTTTAAAAGCCCTTCATAAAATTTGTCCTCCCGTATATAATCTATATGTTTGGAGCGAAAACAACGCGATAAGCACCTTGATTCGGTTCTGCCGACAGGAATCCGCGTAAATTGGAAACACCGTATGAGACAAATAGAAAAATATATAACATTAATAACCTAAAGAGTAATTCCCATGGAACACATCAGACTGACTGCTATCAGCCTTAGCCTGCTGTTATGCACCGTAAGCGCTTTTGCGCAACGCCATTATGAGAACATCCCGGCACTTGAATTGAACTACGGCACTAACCTGTTCGGCAATGCAGGCAACTATTACAACCTGTCCTTTTCCAGATACATCAACCGGACAAGCTATTGGAAAGCCGGGTTTAGCTATTTTGAGAAACCTTACGAATATACAGCCAACCTACCGCAAGTCTCTACCTTGAACCCGGAAGAAACGATTCCCGAAACGATACATGACAAGGGTAAGGACTTTTTTGTGGACGGCGGTTATTACAGAACCCTGGCCTGCAACCTGAAATCCGTTTACTGGGGCATCGGCCTGGGAGGATTCATCGGTACAGAATACGTCCGCCACCCCGATAAGGAATACAACTTCATCATCGGCCCGAAACTGGAAACGGAACTGGAAGTATTCATCCTGCCCCGAACGGCATTGCTTGCCCGCATACAACAACATTGGAATCCCCTATCCATTGACAAGTGGAACACTGTCTGGAACGTAGGAATAAAGATACTGCTCTACTAACCGACAAATCATATCACCATGCTTATTATCATATTGTTAGCCGATACAAATGTATCCGGCCTGATCTCCTTATACCGTGAAATAGGCGCCATGCTGATAGGGGTAGGCTTTCTATGTGCCGGACTAGCGGTACTTAAAAAGCTGATAAGCAACCACGAGCGCACCAAAGAGGCCATCATCACCTATATCACGGCATTGGTCACTTGGCTCATTATCTGGCAACTCTTATGAACGTAGTGGATTTGATACTGGTTGCCATACTCGCCTGTGTCACGCTTCACTTTTACTTTCGGAAAAAGAAGAAAGCACTTTCTTCCGGAAAGGAGAAAGAGAAGCCGATAAGGGAGGCGGTGCGCAAGGAAGGGCAGGAGAGAGCCTGTCCGGTCATCTGCGTGGTATTTCAGCCTGAGCTGGAAGAAGAGGAATTGGCTGCCGAGATAGCCGATATGTACCTGCATGGAAGAGCCTACTACTACTCAGGCAAACCACTGCCGGAACAGCCGAAAGAAGAGCCCATATCCATCAAGTATAAGGATGTGCAATGGGAGAGACTGAAAACGATTCATGTTTAATTAAAAAATAGGAACAAAATGAAAGCAATCGAAAATGTAAGAGAAAAAGCGAACCAAGTCATTAACCGCTATGGAAAGGTTATCTTCACCTTTCTCATATTCTTCACGCTGTTGGGAACGGCACAAGTGGCGGAGGCACAAAGCGGCCTGAAGATTAACAGCCTATCCGAAGTGACAGACAAAGCCAAAGAGGGTGCGGACACCATTCTGGACGTAGCCAAATACATTTTGGCGGCGGTACTCGGCATCGCTCTGGTCTTTGTCATCTATTCGCTTGCCACGAACAATCCCCATGCCAAGGAATACCTGCTCGGCTGGATCATCGCCGTGGTAGTCATCATGGTAGCCTTCCTGATTATCTAAAAACGAAGAGCCATGAGAACCATGCGTAAAATCAACAAGCCGATCAAGTTCTTCGGTCTGTCATCGGGACAGTTCGCCATCTTCATGCTGCTGACGGCCATCATCATCATCGTGAGCATATTCAAGCAGCTGCACCCGATACTCATCATCGGAATCATTTCCGCCATTCTGTTTCTATCCGGTCTGCTGTTCCAAACCTTGAAAAAGGAACACAAGGCCGGTAACCCGGACTACCTGACCGGCCTCCGGATCAAGAACGCCACCCCCCGGCAGATAACGGACAAACGGCAGATTTTCAAATTCATCCTAAAACAGCAACCATGATAGGAATCATCATACTCATATCCCTGCTAATCTGTGCGCTGTGCCTGCTGATTGCTCTGCTGTATATCCGGCAGACAGAGATAGAGGTGAAGGACAAATCCGTGGATCTGGAAAGTGTCTTGCCTATCCAGACCATCACGGAGAACGCCGTCATCAACGGGAACGGTGACATCACCGTCGGCTACCGGCTGCTTCTGCCCGAAGTGTTCACCTTGTCGGAAAGCGAGGCGCAATACATCCATGAGCGGTTGGAGGCTCTTTTGAAGCTGCTTCCGGCAGGCACGGTCATCCATCAGCAGAATTTCTACTATACGGGGCGATACCATCATGCAGAATACTCTTCCAATGCCCTGATAGCGGAGAACAACCGTCATTTCAACGGCAAGGAGATACTGAACAGTTACACCAACCTGTATGTGACGTTCACGAACGGCAGCCGAAACGGTAAGATACGCAAAAGCGCATCGGGCACCTCGCTGATGCGAAAGCTGCACTACCCGTTCAAGCAACCTTATAAGGAATATCAGCAACGGCTGACAGAAATGGAAGCCTTTCTGATGAACTTTGAGAACGGTTTGTCGTCCATCCAGCAGTTTGAGATACGCAAGATGGATGATACGGAACTGAACAACGCCATCTACGACTACGTCAACCTCTCTTACGAGACACCGGAAAACGATGCCACGCAGAAGAGCGTCAACCCTATGGCTGTCAGTGAAAGCGGAAGCATGAAAATAGGGCAGCAGCACGTTTCCATCCTTTCGCTGACCAACGAAGGCGAGCATCTTCAGGAACTGGCCGTGCCGCACACCGGCAAGTCGAAGGCATACGGGGGAAACATAGAGATACCGGACAGCATACGGAGCAAATGCTCGATGCTGTACCCCGTAGGACTTGGCCTGCCGTTCAACCACATCGTAAACATCGTGATAGAGATAACCGATCCAGATGCCACCGTAACGGCCATCGGTGCGGAGAAAGACGCGCTGAACTACATCACCAACTTCTACCCTCCGGCGGCAGAGAAGCAACGCGAGCAGGCAGCCTTCTGCGATGAGATTACCCAGTTCGACTACCAGACCGCCTATACCGCCTTCAATGTCGTGCTGAACGATACAGACCGCACCTCGCTCATGCGGAAAACCGCACTGGTACAGCAAGGCTTCAGCTTTATGAACCAAAGTTCGTGCTATGTGGAGAACGCCGAGCTGTGCAACCTGTTCTTCTGCAACATACCCGGCAATGCCAGGGCCAATTACCGGGGCTTCGTCAACACGACCAAGCAGGCCATCTGCTATCTGCAAAAAGAGGGGATGTACCTTTCGGACGAGAAAGGGCATATCTACCATGACCGTTTCGGTACTCCCGCCAAGATAAACCTCTGGGATTATCCGGCGCTGAACAACAAGAACCGCATCGTTATCGGCCCGTCCGGTTCCGGTAAATCTTTCTGGCTGAACAATTACATCCTGCAAAGCTATGAGCTGGGCCGGGATGTGATGATCATTGACATCGGCGGCTCTTACCGCTCGATGATAGCCTTGAACCGGGGCAAATACTTCGACTCTACCGAGCAGAAGAAATTTGCGTTCAACCCCTTCTTGTGTGACCGTGACAAGAACGGCAAATACCTGTACATCGACACCACGGATGCCGAGTCTGCCGATGACCAGATAAAGACCATCGTCGCCATTATCAGCTACATTTGGAAGGTACGTGAACCCATGCTGCCTGCCGAAAACGCCATTCTCAGGAAATCCGTCATCGGATTTTACGACTATGTGAACAATTCTTCAATAGGAGAGAAGCATGAGCGTATCTTCCCGACGCTGATAACTTACCGGGCTTATCTGAAGGAAGTGTTCAGCAAACGGATGACCGAGTTTGAGAAACAGAAATTCGAGATAGAGGAGCTGTTGCTTTTACTGGAACCCTATACGGACGGAGAGCTGTCATTCCTGCTGAACGCTACCGAGAACGTGGATATCGTGCATGACCGGCTGATAGCCTTCGATATGGAAGATGCCTCTAAGAAAGAGTACTTTCCACTCGTTGCCATCATCACCCTGCAAATGATCGTGGATAAAATCAAGAAACGCCAGGGGTTTGCCAAAGAGCTAATCATCGACGAAGCACTCGACTTCCTGCAAGACGAGAAATTCGGAGACTTCATCGCCTACCTGTACCGAACCTTCCGTAAAAAGGAGGGAAGCATCACGCTGGCCGCACAGAACATCCTGTTTTTGAAAAACATGCCGTCCAGTATCAAGGACTCCATCATCATCAACTGCGCGACCAAGATTATCCTCGACCATTCAGAACACCGGCAGAACCTGCCGGAAGTGAAAGCCGTGCTTTCCATCACGGACGAAGAGGCCTATATGATCGAGTCGTTGCAGCGCACGGAACGCTGGAGAGAGTTTTTCATCAAGATGTCGAACGATGCCTTCATCTTCCGCAACGAGGTGTCCGACTTCGCCGCCGTAGCCTTCGATTCGCGCCAGGCGACAGTAGTACGACTGAAGCAGTTGTTCAACGAAAGCGGCTCGACCTATACGGCCATCAACCGCTATCTGGAGGAAAGGAGGAAAAAGTATGGATGACGCCACCCAAGGGCTGACCGCCCTTCTAGGCTGGTCAACCGACTTCAACGGCAGCGCATACAATCTTGCCGGAAGCATTGCCGCCGCACTTTTGGGCGTTGCGCTCATTTTCGTGGTATGGGCACTCGCCACGAAAAAGGAAAATGCCAAGAGCTATCTGACAGCCTGGCTGGTATGTGTCATATTCACCCTATTATTCATCACCAACAAATAACCGTCATGAAAAGAATCATTCTCATACTCGGACTTGCCGCCTCGATAGGGCTGATGGGAACCGGCAGTGTTCATGCCCAGTTCGTCGTGCATGATCCCGGCCACACCCTGCTGAACTCAACGGAATGGATCGCCAATGTCAAGAAATGGGTTACACAAATCAATGAAATGATCGATGCCCAGGAACTGCGGCTCGGCCTGCAAAAGATCGACCAGTTGAAGGAACTCAAATCATTGAAAGAGCTTGCCGACCTGCTGGACGACGTAGCCTGCCTGAGCAGCGACTACAGCTTTTACCTGAACGTAGGATCGAATTACCACTGCCTGAAATTTCTCAACTTTCAGCGTGTGACCGTCAATCTGAGCCTGAGTACCGACCTGCTGTTCAAGGTGGCCACCGTGACCAGTTACTTCTCGATGAACTCGGAAGGGCGCATGTCCTTTATCGAGCAGGTGAAGGAATCGGTGGAAAAAGCCGCCGAAGAGATGCGTGAGTTTAACGAATCCGTGCGTTCCACGGTCATTTACAAATCCATGAAGGGGCATAACCGGAAGACCTATTACCAGGGACGGTTGGCCGCTTTCACACGACACACCAATTAAAGCGTTATGAATCAAGATAATTTTCTCTGGGGACTTCAGATCACGGACGGTCTGACGATGGAACTCGTTTCGCAAATGACAGTCATCGCCTTCGGTGTTGGTGTCATCTGCTTTATCTGCAACCTAGCATACAACTATCTCTATCACGGAGCCAGCCAGCTGTTAAGCCCGAATGAGGACAAATTTCCCGACATGATGGAAATCGCCCGTTGCCTGGTACTGTTCTTCTGCCTAAGCATATACACCCCCATCGCCCAAACCATCGTAGGCACGATGGAAGTAATCAACGAAGCCACCTCGCTGACCTCCGAGCGTGCGCAGGAATTTGCCCAGTTCATGGCACAATCAGCCATCGAACAAGGAGAGATGATTGCCGAATACGACAAACACAGCCTCCAGTCGGAGGTAGCAGCCGGAGAAGACAGCACCGGCGCCATGCAGCACGAACTGGATAAAAAGATGGAAGAGGACGAAATGACCGGTGTACGCTCCAGCGTGGAGAAGATTGTGCAGCTGCTCAACCCCGCCAACCTCGCCACCCTTGTGCTTCATGGCATTTCCGCCCTATTGGTAGGAATCATACAAGTAGTCATCTTGGGTATCGGCGTGGTCATTGTCAAGCTACTGGTCATTCTCGGCCCGTTTGTCTTTGCCGTAAGCATGTTGCCGGTCTTTCAGAAACAGTTGAGTATCTGGTTCGGTACGCTCTGCTCCGCCTGTATGGTATTCACCGTCATCAATATTCTGAACCAAATCATATGGCAGACCTTCAAGGCCATCTATACGGAAAGTGCCGACATGGTGGACGCAGCTACGCAGCAGATACAATATTTAGGAATGGATCTCGCCCTGATTGGTGCTTATTGCAGCTGTTTCTGGCTATCCTCCAAAATCGTAGGACACAGCGATGCCGGGAAAATCATTTCGAAAACCGTGTCAATCGTCACCACGGCGGCCACCATCGCCCTGATGGGAGGCGCAGCGGCAGGCGGCAAGCTGACCAACGTAGGCGGTGCCGCCTCTATCGGGGCAAGTTTCATAAACGACAACAATAAAAAATAGAACTATGAATCTGATGAAATTCAAAGGAGCAGATGATGCGGTCAAGCTGACTATCCGGCTTTCAGCCGGGTACTGCATCATTCTGACTATCGCTTTTGCCAGCAGTATCATCTTCCTTATCAACAAAATAGAAAAAGCATACGGCCAGGCTCTCGTCATCGACAGGCAGGGAGAAGTCTATGAGGCAAGCAGCCTGTCTGCCAGCGATATGCGGCAATACGAATACATGAACCATGTAAAGACCTTCGTAACCCACTGGTATGCCTTTGACGAGAGCAGCTACGAGAAGAACATTTCGCTTGCGCTCAACCTCATAGGCAACAAGGGGAAGGAGCTGTTGAACGAGTACAACGATGTGAATATGCTGAACTCACTCATACAAAAGAATATCCGTTACGGGGTACGCATCAAGGATGTAGAGATTAACACACAAACGATACCCGTTTCCGGAAAGATAATCTTCACGCAGACCGGGTACCGGGCACGGGGAAGCATCTCACGTAATATCGAAGCGGAGTTCACCATCTATGATATGCTGTCCCGCAGCGAGGAAAATGCGCACGGAGCCAAGATAGAAGATTGGATTGTCCGCTATTCCGAACCCGTGGAAAGCAACGGCACCAACACATCGCAGGCAGCTTCTCCGGGCAAGAATGAAAACCAGTCAGAAACCTCTAAACCAACCGACCATGGAACCGAATAAACTTATCAAAGACAAGAACAAGCTGTTGATGGCCATCCCGGTAATCCTGGGCATCCTCTTCCTTTATGTATTCTTCATCCGTGAGGACGGGAACGTGCCGTCAGGGAGTGACAGACAGGCCGCCTCGCAAGCCTTTTTGGAACCACAGTCGGAAATGGCCGACAAGGTGAACGACAAGATGGAAGCCTATAAGCAGGACAAACTGGAAGAGCAGGAGAAGGCACGCATCCTGAAAGAGTCTCAGGTCAAAGGATCTGATTTTTACTTCGAGCTGCAAAACCAGCAGGAGCGGTATGACCGTGCCACACTGGAGCGCATCCGCCGTATGCAGAACGATCCGTACAGCGAAGTCATGGCAGAATACGGAGGTGGCCGGAACGGACGCTTCTCTCATCAGCTGGAAAGCCAACTGGACGGACTGGAGGACGAGCAGGCGCTCAACGAGATTATCCGGGAAGCCAAGAAGAACTCACGCATCCGCAAGGAACTGGAAGAATCCGACAAATACCGCAAGCGCATGTATGAACGGATTGTCAATTATGACCAAGAGGGAAAAACGGAGAAAGCCGCTGCCAACCCTTCCGGCCATCCATCCGCCGACAGCCTGATGCAAAAAGGCCCGATCTACCATGCCGAAAACGGCAAGCGGGTACGCCGCCAACCGACCTCCGCACCGGGAAACAGCAACCTCTTCAGGGCTTGCATCCACGGCGACCAGACCGTAGTCACGGGCAGTACGGTACGGATGCGGTTGCTTCAGGACGTAACCCTATCCGGCATGAAGATACCGGCCAACACGCTGTTTTACGGTATCGCCACTTTGGGAGCCAACCGCCTCGATGTGGTAGTCAGCAACCTGAAGGTAGGAGACAACCTCAATCCCGTATCGGTGGTTGTCTTCGACAATGATGCCATGGAAGGTTTGAACCTGCCCAATAACCTGAAAGCCAGTGCAGCCAAGCGTATGGAACAAGGTCTTGTACAGAACATTGACATGCCGCTCTCTTCCATCGGCACGATGGCCAGCGAAGTGACCAGCGTAGTCAACGCCACCACCCAGGTAGCCAAGCAAATCTTGAACATGAGCCTCTCACAAGTGAAGGTACATCTCAAGTCCAACTACGAAATGTATATCCAAGAAGAGAGTCAGGAATCGAAGTTGCGTAGGCAAGCCGTGCAAGCGGAGTTACAGAAGCTCTATGAGCAAATGGAACAAGAGAAAACGAACAAGAAAAATCATCCCCTTCAAACATTGATAGACAAATTATGATAGACATTCTCAATTACCTGCTTGCGCTGTCAGCGGTCTTTTTCGGCTATCGGATCTACGTATCACGCCGGAACGGACGAGCCTTTAAAGAAATCCGTCCGCTGACCGTTTCTTTCGGCATTACCCTGCTTCTTCTATGGGGCATTACCGTATTCACCGCCTTTTTTTCAAGAACCGTTTAACATATCGACAACATGAAGAAATATATTTATCTACTGTTTTACTGCTTTGTGTGCAGTCTGCCGCTCTTCGCTCAGGAAAACGGCACTCCCCGGAAACAAGCCATCAGCCAAAAAGACATCTTTATCTCTTTCGACTGTGTGAAACACCTGGTATTTCCTGTGCAAGTATCTGATATCGCCATCGGCGAACAGGAGCTTGTCATGGCCAGCCGGGTAGAAGAGGCGCCCCATATCGTCAGGCTCTCGGCGCAAGCGGAAGGATTCACCGAAGAGACCAACCTGACCGTAGTCTGCATCGACGGAAGCGTTTACACCTATCACATCCGCTACCTTCCCGAAGGCGGCACGGATTCGTACCCGAACATTTACGAGGACAACGGGAAATGGCAGCACCATGACTATCAGGCAGAAGTCAGCGACCTCCATCTGGCCGAGTTCTTCTTTCCGGAGGACATCGCTTACGGAACGCCCGGCAACGAGGTGTCCTTCACTCTGGCCGCCTACAACAACCAGTTGAAAGTATCAACCGCCAAAGATGCCGTGGCATATTCCAACCTGTTTGTGGTGGATAAGGCCATGAACACTTACCACATCACCATCAAACGGGGCAATACCTCCGTATTCACCTACAATTTTGATGACCAGCGCAAATATACCGCCCATGTGGATGTGAACAGCGAGGAAATGGAAAGATGCATCCAAGAGCTGCGCACCAAGAAGCGCAACATCTACAGCCTGGGGGTCATCGAGAACAAGTTTGAGTTGTCAATGGCCAATCTGTATGTGCATGAGGACTTCATGTTTTTCATCTTTGACCTGAAAAACAAATCATACATCGACTACGACATCGAGTTTGTCAAATGTTTCCAGCGTGACCAAAAGAAGAGCAAGAACGCCATCCAGCAAGAAACGACCATCGAACCTATCTATCAGAAAGATTTTGATACGAAAATCAAGGGCAAGAGCCGGAACCGGCTGATACTTGGTTTCGACAAATTCACGATACCCGATGATAAGGTATTCGAGATCGAGATTTACGAGCGAAACGGCGGGCGGCACATCAAGCTGGCCGTGTTGAACGAATACATCCTTTCCGCAGAACCCTTATACAAGCCACAGCCATGAAACTGAGAGAAGCATTAGACACCTATATGTTCGACAACGTGGGACAGTTCGGCGGCATCGCCGAATCACTGGGCTATCAGACCGAATACCGGGACGGATATTTCCGGTTCCGCAAAGACGGGGAAGAGCTGAGCATGAGCGTAAGCGAAATCAGGGAAAAAGCCGGAGCAAAGTACGATGAAAGCCTTCGTGACCAATCAAAAGAACGTGTATCCGCCCTTTTTGACAAGGAACGTGCCAATGATCCTAAATATGTCGCCGAGCTGGAGAAGGATGGCATCAGCATCAAGCGGTGGGAGAACCTGAAGGGACATGACAAGGACGGCTTTACCGTCATCGACCATCGCCTGAAGGTATGCTACACCGGACAGTCGCTCTATGAATACGCCTACAAGCAAGGGAACATCCTCGACGGGAAAGGCACCAAGCTGGAAAAGGGTGTCATGTCTGATTTGATGGAGATACACGGCAAACCGGGGAAGCTCCGTTTCAACGATGACGGAATCTCCGTATTCTACCGCAAAGAGGCGTTGGTTATCCCGGACAAGGTGCTGGGAAAGAAGTTGGGCAAGAAAGAGAAAGAACAGCTGCTTGCCGGTGACATCGTACCCATCACCGTAAATAAGAAGGACATCCTGCTGCAAGTTGACCGGGATCTGAACTCCGTCATCCTGCGCACCAACCAGGAAATCAAGATTCCCGACATCATCGGGCAGACCAGCGAATATGGCGGCTACAAGTTAACCAAAGCCGACAAATACCTGCTCGCCAACGGCCATGCACTGGAGAACAAGCTGCTGCACAGTCCGGAAGGCTACTTCATTGCCGACATCCAACTGACGGATGACAGGAAAGGAGTCATGATACAGAACATACAGAGTATCACTCCCGGCAAGGCACAAGAGCTGATCAAGGCCATGACCCCCAAACTGGAAGCCCATGCGGCCAACATAGAAGCTGCAAAAGAGCAAAAACACGAAGAGGGGCGCAATATGGAAGCCGAGTTTAAGGAAGCGGTGGGCAAACATGACTTTGAAAAAATCGGGAAGCTCAAAGAGGAAGGATATAAACCCAGTGAAGAGTTTATCAAAGGAATCGGTAAGGAACACGGTCTGGATGAAAGGCAAACCCATGAAGTCATCCAGCTGTTCGGCACCAAGCCGGAAGAACAGGGCGAACATGAAAGGCAGGCCACACGTCTGTTGGATGCCGCACAGACCGACAACTTTCATGTCATCCAAGAGATACAGAAAGAAGGGTACCGGCTCACTCAAGAAGACCTTACCCGGATGCGTGAAACGGGTGTGCAAGCCAACACACTGATAGCCGTACAAAAGATTTTCGGGATGGAAGGCAGCACAAAGACACTGGGAGATGTCAAACTGGCCAGCACACCCAAACCCGACAACAGCAAGGAAATGGCCCGTCCGATAGCCAGCACCATCAACCGGGCTTTCAATGACTTATAACCTAAAAAATCAGGAATTATGGATTACGATGAATTAGTACAGAAAAACATTGCATCCACGCTGTCGGGAAGTCCCGCGAAGCGGTAGGCCATCGAGTAGCTCTGGTCGTAGTCCGAGAACCACACGAAGCAGAGCGAGCGTTCCTTGAAGGTATCCTTGTAGGCGCGCAGGTTGGCGTAATATTCTTCCGAGTATTTGTAAGCCGGCTGCAGGTTCAGCGGTTCGGCGTCCGTGTCGCATGCCGTAAATCCGGCGAATACCGCAAATAGGACGGCAAGGGTCGTTATTGTCTTTTTCATGGTTGTTCAGGTTTTCGGTTTATAATCTCGGATTTTTGTCCCACCATACGCTCGTGCCGCCGTTGTCGCCCGTGGGGTTCGACGATTCGCTGTTGAGTGTGTGCGTGGCCGTTGCGACGGCTTCGGCGTTGGTGCTGTACTCCGTCGAGGGGTAGTTCAGACGGCGGATCTGCCGGGTGGTGCTGATCTTGCCGCCGCTGTTGTTGACGAGGACCGGCAGGATGCGCGGATAACCCGTGCGGCGGAACTCCGCCCAAGCTTCCTGCCCTTCGGGGAACATGGCCAGATACTTCTGGGTGATGATCTGTTCGAGATGGGTCTCGAAGTTGCCGCCCGCTTTCCAGCAGATGGGAATCGAGGCGAGCGGGCTTTGATTCGAGTTGCCGCCGGTGACCATGTCGGTATAGCTGCCGGGCGTCAGCTCCTTGTCGGCGATGTAGTCTTCGGCTCCGCTGGCGCCGAGCGTCGAGAACGAAGTGCGGATACCCTCGGCGTAATAGGTTGCCGCGTCCGACTCGGAACCCCAGCGCAACTCGTATTCGGCACGCAGGAACCATGCTTCGGCGGGCGTCATCCACATAATGTTGTCGTTGTTGGTGCAGTTTACGCGCGAAAGGTCTTCCGAATCGGCATAGGACGAAGTCGGCGTGATGCCGGTGCGTACGCCGTGGTACTCGCCCTTGGCCGTCGCCACGAAGTACTTGCCGCGGCGCGGGTCCTGATAGCCGTTCATGTAGGCTTCGATCGTGGCGCCGATGCGCGAGTCGTCGAAATTGTACTGGATCATGTAAAGCGGGTATTCCCACGAACCGGTGGCGGGTTTGTGCAGCTCCGCGAGGTCGGCGGCGCCGGTCATCAGGCCGACCGGATTGCCGATGGCGGCCGCGGCCTGCTCTTGGGCCAGCGCCGCGTCGGCATAGACCACGCGCATGGCCAGACGCAGGCGCAGCGTATTGGCGAATTTGATCCAGCCGCTCACGTTGCCCGAAAAGACGTTGTCGTAAGCCTCCAGCAGTTTGGTGCCGGGTTGTGCCTCGTAAAACGCGGTCAGTGTCGTGATGGCGGCGTCCAGCTCCTCGAAGAAGCGTTTGTAAACCGCCTGCTGCGGATCGTAGGCCTTGTTGATGTCCCCGCTGCTGATGTTGAGGTAGGGGATGGGACCGTAGGTATCGGTTACGCGGTGCATCGCGGCGACCTTCACGATGTCGGCGAGGGCGACCACTTCGGGGAATTCGCCGCGCTGGGGATCGAGCTGGTTCCATGCGCTGATGACACGGGTGTAGGCGTCGTTGAACATGGCGTTGTACCAGTCCTTGCCCGTGACGTTGTAGAGGTTGTTGCCCGTGAAGCTGGTGTTGATGACTCCTGTGTAGCCGGCGAAGATGTTGCCCGCGAGGTCCTCGATGACTTGATAGTTGGCGCTGCCGTACTCCTTGTCGCCGACCAGCTGGAAGGAGGGGATGACGTTCTTGGTCATCTGCGCGAAGGCCGAACCCGTCGAGAGGTTGTCCCACGACAGCATCTCGTCGGTCGCTTGGTCGGGGTTGGTGTTTTTATTCAGAAAATCGCCCGTGCAGGCCGCGGTCGCCATAAGACCGGCCAGCGTCAGGAGTTTTATGCCGTTAGCTTTTTTCATAAGACTGTAATGTTGAAGTTAGAAGGTCACTTTTACCGAGAATCCGAGGTTGCGCGTACTCGGCTGCATGAAGTAGTCGATGCCGGACCCCGTCGCTGCTGCTCAGCGCCCTGACCTGTTCGGAGTGCAACGTTTGCGAGA
>OGXD01001753.1_pt1 | contig 15516 bp, 15 predicted proteins | sample 1576211 | NCBI WGS metagenome assembly OGXD01 (sample SAMEA3541470, study PRJEB24748) | human gut metagenome | biome: human gut; feature: human-associated habitat; material: faeces | place: China | collected 2012
CTGGGCGGCGGCCTGTGCGTGTGGGGCGGCATCAACCTCCTGGAAGGTTACGGGCAGGACAACCCTGCCTCCAAATCCCAGGGCATCAAGCAGCTCATGGCCGGCGGCGGTGTCGCCCTCATCGGCCTGACCCTGATCCCCCTGCTGTCCGGCCTGCTCTCCGCCTGATGTCTGCCAGTAAACCCCACGGGAGGCCCCGGCACACGGGGCCTCCCGGAAAGGAGGTGATCCCCGTTGATCTTTGACGCGATACAGGAGTGGTTCCAGGAACTGCTCATCGACGGTATCATTTCAAACCTGACCGGGATGTTTGATACCCTGAATACCAAGGTGGGTGAGATCGCCGGGGAGGTGGGCATGACGCCCTCTGCGTGGAACAGCGGCATTTTCAACATGGTCCGCAATCTCTCGGAGACCGTGATCGTCCCCATCGCCGGCATCGTCCTCACCTTTGTCATGTGCTATGAGCTCATCCAGCTCATCGTAGAAAAGAACAACCTCCACGACTTCGACACCTGGATCTTCTTCAAGTGGATCTTCAAGACCTTCTGCGCGGTGCTCATCGTCACCAACACCTGGAACATCGTCATGGCGGTGTTCGATGTGGCGCAGAACGTGGTCAGCCAGAGCGCCGGCGTCATCATCTCGGACGCGGGCATCGACATATCCGGCGTGACCGCCGACCTGGAGACCCAGCTCGCGGACTGGAGCATCGGCGCCCTGCTGGGGCTGTGGTTCCAGAGCATCTTCGTGGGGCTGTGTACGCAGATCCTCTCCATCTGCATCTTCCTGGTGATCTATGGCAGGATGATCGAGGTGTATTTGGTGACCTCGATAGGTCCCATCCCCTTTGCCACGATGGTGAACCGGGAATGGGGCAACACGGGGCAGAACTATCTCCGCTCCCTGCTGGCCCTGGGCTTCCAGGCGTTCCTCATTATGATCTGCGTGGGCATCTACGCGGTGCTGGTGGAAGGCATCTCCCTGAGCGGTGACAACATTTCCGGCGCCATCTGGGGGTGCATGGGGTACACGGTGCTCCTGTGCTTCACCCTCTTTAAGACCGGCAGCCTCGCAAAGTCCCTGTTCGGGGCGCACTAAAGGGGGGTGGCTGATTGAAAATAGGATTGATAGACGTGGACTCCCACAACTTTCCCAACCTCTGCCTGATGAAGCTCTCCGAGTACCATACCAGGCGGGGCGACCGGGTGGAGTGGTGGAGCCCCAAGGGACGCTATGACCTGGTTTACAAGAGCCGGGTGTTCACGGACACCTACTCCAAGGACACCATCGTGGTGAACAACGCGGAGAAGGTCATCCAAGGCGGCACCGGCTACGGGCCGGGCGGAAAAGACCTCCCCTATGAGATCGAGCACATCCGGCCGGACTACTTTTTGTATCCGCGGTTTTTGGGAACGGCCTACGGCTTTTTGAGCCGGGGCTGTCCGAGGAACTGCGGATTTTGCATCGTCAGCGGCAAGGAGGGACGCAGGAGCGTCAAAGTCGCTGACCTTTCTGAATTTTGGCGCGGTGAGGATGAGATCAAACTGCTGGACCCCAACCTGCTGGCCTGCCCGGATCATGAGGCGCTTCTGGAACAGCTTGCCGCCAGCCGGGCGCTGGTGGACTTCACCCAGGGGCTGGACATCCGGCTGACGAACCCGGACAACATCGCCCTGCTGAACAGGGTGCGGACCAAGGCGGTGCATTTCGCCTGGGACAACCCGGAGGAGGACCTGACGGAGCACTTCAAACGCTTTGTGGCGCATACCGCCATCCGAAGCGACCGCAACCGGCGGGTCTATGTGCTGACCAACTACGGCAGCACCCATGAGCAGGACCTCTACCGGGTGAACACCCTGCGGGCCTTGGGGTATGACCCCTATGTGATGATCTATGAGCGCCCTACCGCTCCAAAAATCACCCGCCATCTTCAGCGGTGGGTGAACAACAAACGGATTTTCCACACGGTAAAAGATTTCAAGGACTATGCTCCCATGAAAAAGGAGGTGCATTGATTGGCCTATGTAACGATCCCGAAGGACCTGAGCAAGGTACAGAGCAAGGTCCTGTTCGGGCTGACCAAACGGCAGGTGATCTGTTTCGGAGCGGCAGCAATTATCGGCGTGCCGCTTTTCTTTTTGACCAAGGGGGCACTTGGCACCACCACGGCGGCCCTGTGCATGATCCTGGTGATGCTTCCCTTCTTCCTGTTCGCCATGTACGAGAAGAACGGGCAGCCCCTGGAGGTGTTCCTGGGACATCTCATTGAAAACAAATTTATCCGCCCAAAGACGCGGATCTACCAGACCAACAACCTGTACTCCGCCCTGGTGCGGCAGTACGAATTGGAACAGGAGGTGAGAGCGATTGCAGGCAAAAACGGCAAGACCCGCAAAACCGGCAGGGGCAAGGCGCAAGCTGACCCGCGCCGAGCGTAAGCAGATCGAGGCGGTGGTCCGCCAGGCCAAGGGGGACGGGAAAGCCCATACAGTGCAGGAGAGCATCCCCTTCCGCAATATGTTCCCGGACGGCCTGTGCCGGCTGGAGGGCGAGACCTTCTCCAAGACCATCGCCTTCGAGGATGTCAACTACCGCCTGGCTTCGCCGGAGGGCCAGCGGGATATATTTGAACACCTCTGCGATTTCTACAACGGCTACGACCCCACCATCGGGGTGCAGATGTCGCTCAGCAGCCGGTATGTGGAGCATGGGCCGGAGGAGGACCTGTTCGGCATCCGTCCCCAGGGTGACGACCTGGACCCTGTCCGGGAGGATGCGGCCGGGATACTCCGCTTCCAGTATGAGCGGGGCAGCAACGGCTATGTGAAAACCAAGTATGTGACCCTGACCATCGAGGCGGAGAACCTTCCGGCGGCGCGGGCGCGGTTCGCCCGTATCGAGACCGACACCCTCAACCGCTTCAAGGTCATGGGCGCCGCCGCCCATGTGCTGGACGGGAAAGAGCGGCTGGAGCTGCTTCACGGCATCCTCCACCCGGCAGACGGCCGCCGTCCGGAGGGCGGGAAGTTCGCCTTCGATTGGGACTGGCTGGCGCTCAGCGGCCTTTCGGTCAAGGACTTCATCGCCCCGTCCTCCTTCCACTTCGGGGAGACCCGCACCTTCCGCATTGGCGAGATGTACGGGGCGGTGAGCTTTTTGCAGATCACCGCCCCGGAGATCCACGACCGCATTTTGGCGGAGTTTATGGAGACCGAGGGCAACATCCTGGTAACTATGCACATCCGGGGCATCAACCAGAACGAGGCCATCAAGATGGTCAAGCGCAAGATCACGGATTTGGACGCCATGAAGATCGCGGAGCAGAAGCGGGCGGTACGCAGTGGCTACGACATGGACATCCTCCCCAGCGACCTTGCCACCTACGGCGGCGCGGCAAAGACCATCCTCCAGGACCTGCAAAGCAGGAATGAGCGAATGTTCAATCTGACCTTCCTGGTCATGCACATGGCGGAGACCAAGCAGAAGCTGGAGATTGCCGTGTCCCAGGCGGCCAGCGTGGCGCAGACCTACAACTGCCTCCTCACCCGGCTGGACTTCCAGCAGGAGGACGGACTGATGAGCAGCCTTCCCCTGGGGCTCAACCGTATCAAAATCGAGCGGAGCCTCACCACTTCGGCGCTGGCGGTGTTCGTCCCCTTCGTCACCCAGGAGCTGTTTATGGGCGGGGACGCCATGTACTACGGCCTCAACGCTTTGAGTAACAACATGATCCTTCTGGACCGCAAACAGTCCAGAAGCCCCAACGGGCTGGTGTTCGGCACGCCGGGCAGCGGCAAGTCCATGAGCTGCAAGCGGGAGATCACTTTCATCATCCTGACCACAAAAGATAATGTCATCATCTGCGACCCGGAGGACGAGTATTCGCCCCTGGTGCGCCGGCTGGGCGGGCAGGTCATCCGGCTGTCCCCGTCCAGCACCGACTATGTGAATCCCCTGGACATCAACCTCAACTACTCCGAGGAAGAAAACCCGCTGGCGCTGAAAAGTGATTTCGTCTTATCCTTCTGCGAGCTCATCATGGGCAGCAAGACCGGCCTGGAGGCCATCGAGAAAACCGTCATCGACCGGGCGGTGCAGATGATCTACCAGCCCTACTTTGCCGACCCCCGGCCGGGGAATATGCCAATTTTGGGCGACCTGATGAACGCCCTGCTGTCCCAGCACATCCCGGAGGCCGACCGGGTGGCCCAGGCATTGGACCTCTATGTGAACGGTTCGCTGAACTTCTTCAACCACCGTACCACCGTGGACATCTCCAACCGCCTGGTTTGTTTTGACATCAAGGGCCTGGGCAAGAACCTGAAAAAGCCCGGTATGCTCATTGTCCAGGACGCGGTGTGGAACACCGTTACCATCAACCGGGCGATTGGGCGGTCTACCTGGTACTTCGTGGACGAGTTCCACCTTCTGCTGAAGGAGGAACAGACCGCGGCGTACAGCGCCGAGATTTGGAAACGGTTCAGAAAATGGGGCGGCATCCCCACCGGGGCGACCCAGAACCCCAAAGACCTGCTTTCCTCCCCGGAGATTGAAAATATCCTGGAGAACAGCGACTTCATCTATATGCTCAACCAGGCGGCAGGCGACCGGAAGATACTGGCGGAGCGGCTGAACATTTCATCGGAGCAGCTTGCCTATGTGACCAATTCCGAGCCGGGTCACGGGCTGCTGTTTTTCAACAATGTCATCCTGCCCTTTGCGGATGACTTTCCGAAGGATACCGAGCTTTATAAACTGCTCACCACCAAGCCCAGCGAGGTTGCACACGAAACTGTGGACGACGAAAAGGAGGACCAGAATGGATAACAAGATGGCGGTTTTCAATAACCGCGAATTTGGCAGCATCCGAGTGATCGAGCAGAACGGCAATTATCTGTTTTGCGGAAAAGATATTGCAAAAGCGCTCGGATACCAACGCACGGCTGATGCCATTTCGGCCCATTGCAAAGGGGTCTGTGTTTTACCGACCCCTTCTAATGGCGGGATTCAACAGATGAAATTCATTTCCGAGGGTGATGTGTACCGCCTGATCGTTCATAGTCGGCTGCCTGGTGCGGAACGCTTTGAAAAATGGGTGTTCGACGAAGTTCTCCCCATGATCCGCAAGACGGGCGGGTACATGACTGCCTCCCTTTTGGAGCAGGCGGCGGAAAAGCCGGAAATACTGCTGGCTTTTGCCGACCAGCTTCTTGCCGAGCATGAGAAAAACCGGCAGCTCTCCGGCGAGGTGGAACGGCTGCGGCCGAAAGCAGATTTCTATGACGCCTTTGTCCATGAAGAAAACTGCACCAATATCCGGGCTACGGCGAAGGAACTGCAAATCGGGGAACGTGCGTTTTGCCGTTTCCTGATGGACGCGGGATTTCTGTACCGCTGCCCGGCCGGATACCTTCTGCCCTACGCCAAGCCCTCCAATAACGGATTATTCCGTGTGAAGGACTTCTGGAAATACGGGCATTTTGGACAGCAGACCTTGATTACGCCCCAGGGGAAGAATGTGATCCGTCTGCTGCTGGATGATGGGCAAATGCGGCTGGAATGGAAGGAAAGGATGGGATAAGGATATGGAACAGGAAAAGCTGTATGTCATCGAGGAAAAGACCTATGAGGCACATATCGACGAGGAAGTGCATCTCTACGGGCTGCTTCATCAGCTTGCCTTCCTTGCCGGAAAAATCAAGGACCGGGAAGATGTGGAGGCGTTCATTGCGGCGGCGAAGCGGTACGGCCAGATCGCCGATGACAAGTTTGACGCCTGGAATATTCCCGGCCGTTACCTGGTGTTCGGCGACAAGGCGGACCTTGCCGGGATGAAGGCGCGGGAGCTGTGCGAGCTGGACGCCTTCTATGTGGAGTGCGAGGACGACGAACCCGAACCGGGCGGCGGCCGCCAGGAGGAACACTATCTGATCCCTGGCAGCGGATTTCGGCTGCTGGTGAGCGAACTGCACATGTTCCTGGTGGCCTGGTACAGCATCGCCAAGTGTCTGTCGCAGGCGCAGAACGAGAAAGATTTTCTCCGACTGCAAAAGAAATACGGGAACTATGAAAAGACGCTGAACAGGCTGCGCCGCAAGCTGGGTCTTTCCGCTGATAGTAACTTTTGTCAGGATGAACTGGAGGCGGCGGTCATCAAGCGGTTCCGGGCGGAGCTGATCCCTGGGGAGCAGATCAGCCATGAATAAGCTCACCCATGTCAGCCTGTTTTCCGGCATCGGCGGGCTGGACCTGGCGGCAGAGGCGGCAGGCTTTGAAACGGTCTGTCAATGCGAGTGGGCGGATTATCCCTATTCCATCCTGCAAAAACATTGGCCGGATGTGCCGAAGTTCCGCGACATCACCACATTCACGAAGGAGGCGTTTTTTGAAAAAACAGGACTTGAAACCGTCACTATCCTCTCCGGCGGATTCCCGTGCCAGCCTTTCTCCACCGCAGGAAAACGGCGGGGCTTTGCGGATGAACGCTACCTGTGGCCGGAAATGTGCCGCGTTATTGCCGAACTGCGGCCCCGTTGGGTGCTTGGGGAAAATGTTGCTGGCTTCATCAATATGGGGCTCGACAAAACGATCTTTGACCTGGCAAAAGCGGGATACGCTGTTCTCCCATTCGTATTTCCGGCTTGCGGCGTCGGCGCATGGCATGAGCGCCAGCGAACTTTTATCGTCGCGGCTGATGTTTCCCACACCCCTTGCCTCCGACAAATCCACGGGGCGGGACGCTGCCAACCTGGATGTGTACCTGTCGGACAACGGGATATTCCGCAAGCGGAACAAGGACGGGACGATCTGGAGCCTGTCCCTGTCGGCGGCGGTGTTCTATCTGACCCCGGCAGCATCGGAGGGCTACCGTTCCACCCTGAAACCGGCGGCCTTCCGGGACAAATCCCCGTCCTCCAACCTGTCGGCTCAGGTGATCCGGCAGGAGCAGCCCCTTTCCGAGAAAGCGGCGCTGAACCCGGACTGGGTGGAATGGCTTATGGGATTCCCCCCGAAATGGACGGACGCATCCTATGGCGTGCCGAGCCCGAAGGAGTCCCCCGCATGACCGAGGATACCGACAACCGGGCGCTGCGGCTGAAAACCCTGGGGAACGCGGTCTGCCCGCCCCAGGCCTATCCCATTTTCCAGTACATCGCCATGATCGAAACCGGGGCCTGTGTCAACATCTGCCCCTATGGAACAGGAGGTGACGCACCTTGAAAGAATGGAAAGCCCCCGAAAAGGAGGCGCAGAAGATGACCCGTGACGGGGCGGTATCCGTCAATCTGGTCACGGGCAAGACTACCTATCCCTCTGACCGCACGCCGGAGCAAGACCATTCTGCATCCGGCGAAACGGTGGGCGCCGCTGGAAAAGCGGTGGACCGTGTGGAACTGCACCGGGAACAGGCAGCAGCCAAAAAGAAGCGCCGGAAACAGCGCAGAACCTACCGGGAGGGCGAGGCGGCGGCAAGCCGCCCATCCTCCCGATTGCAGTTTTCCGAAGCTGACCGGGCGGTGCCGGAGCTGCAAGGGGCCATTCGCAAGTCGGATAAGGCGGCGGACCGGCTGGATGCCGCCAGGGACGCGATCCCCAATAAGAGTCCGGGAAAGCCCCATGCCAATCCGCTGTCCCGCCCCATCCAGGAGGCAGGCGCAGCGATCCACGGCAAGGTCCGGGAGGTGGAGCAGGAAAATTCCGGCGTCCAGTCGGGCCACCTGGGGGAACGCAGCTTTGAGAAGGCTGTGGGCTACGGAAACCGCCGTGTCCAGAACTGGCGGGCGGAACGCAAGCTGAAACCCTGGCGGGACGCAGCAAAAGCGGAACAGGCGGCGGTCAAGGCCAATGCGGATTTCTACTATCGGAAAGCCGTGGCGGAGAACCCCCAGCTTGCATCCAATCCCATCTCCCGCCTGTGGCAGAAACGGAAGCTGCAAAAGCAATATGCGGCGGCATACCGGGCAGCGGGCAAGACTGCCCAAGCCGGAAAAACAGCGGAGGCCACGGCAAAGGCGGCCAAGAAAACCGCCCAGGAGTCCAAGCGCACCGCCCTTTTCCTGAAACGGCATTGGAAGGGTGCGTTGATCGTGGGCGGCATCGGCCTTCTGCTGGTGATGCTGCTGGGCTCCCTGCAATCCTGTTCCTCCATGTTCGGCGGCGGGGTGTCCAATATCATGGCATCTTCCTATCTGTCCGAGGATGCCGACATGCTGGCGGCGGAAGAAGCCTACTGCGCCAAAGAGGATGAATTGCGGGAATACCTGGATACCTACGAGGCCACCCACAACTATGACGAGTATCACTTCGACCTGGACGAAATCGAGCATGACCCCTATGTGCTGGTTTCCATTTTGTCGGCACTCCATGAAGGGGTGTTCACCATCGACCAGGTACAGGGCGACCTTCAAACCCTCTTTGATAAGCAATATATCCTCACCGAAACTGTGACCACGGAGACCCGGTATCGGACGGAAACAAGGACGGACAGCGAGGGCAACACCTATACGGTTCGGGTGCCCTATACCTGGACCATCTGCACCGTCACGCTGGAGAACTTCGACCTCTCCCATGTGCCTGTCTACATGATGGGCGAGGAACAGCTTTCCTTGTATGCCACCTATATGTCCACCCTGGGCAACCGCCCCGACCTGTTCCCATCCTCCGGGTATGTGAACAAGTACATCGACAACCCGCCCACCGCCTGGGAGGTTCCCGCTGAATACCTTTCTGATGAACGCTTTGCAACACTTATTACCGAGGCGGAGAAGTATTTGGGTTATCCCTATGTGTGGGGCGGCAGTAGCCCCAGCACCTCTTTTGATTGCAGCGGCTTTGTCAGTTATGTGCTGACCAACAGCGGCCTGTGCAATACCGGGCGGCTGGGTGCCCAGGGGCTCTACAACATCTCCACCCCGGTATCCGATCCCCAGCCCGGCGATCTGGTGTTCTTCGTGGGCACCTACGACACCAGCGGCGTGTCCCATGTGGGTATCTATGTGGGCGACGGGATGATGCTGCACTGCGGCGACCCCATCCAGTATTCCAACCTGAACACAAGTTACTGGCAGTCCCATTTCTACGCATACGGCAGACCGCCGTACAGCTGATGGAGGTGATGAAGTATCAACATGGTTTCCTACGGGGGCGGCGCTAACAGCACCGCCCTTTTGATTGGGCTGCACCAGCACCGTATCCCGGTGGACCTGATCCTCTTTGCGGATACGGGGGCAGAGCATCCCCACACCTACGCCTATCTGGAGGTGATGGATGACTGGCTGAAGGACCACGGGATGCCGCCCATTACCAGAGTGTATAAGACCACCCGTGACGGGAAACGGCTGACGCTGGAGGATGAATGTCTGCAAAGTTGCAGCCTACCGTCCATCGCCTACGGCTTCAAGCGGTGTTCCCTAAAACACAAGATCGGGCCGCAGGAAAAGTTCTGCAACCATTACCCGCCGTGTCAAAAGGCGTGGGCGGCGGACAAACGGGTGGTCAAGTTCATCGGCTACGACGCGGGCGAGGGCTACCGCAGCGACAAGGTGTTGCTGGGAGACCTGGCCGACCGAAAATACAGCAAGTGGTATCCCCTGATGGAATGGGGATGGACGCGGGACGATTGCATCCGGCAGATCGAGGCGGCAGGGCTGCCCCAGCCGGGAAAATCGTCCTGTTTTTTCTGCCCCAGCATGAAACCCGACGAGATCACCGCCCTGCGGGAGCAGCATCCCGATTTGTTCCGCCGCGCCCTGGCGCTGGAGGACAACGCCCAGAAAAACCTGAAAACGGTCAAGGGCCTGGGGCGGAACTATTCCTGGAGAGAACGATTTGGAAAGGAGTTTTGCACACATGGCAACGGTTGAGAAGATTCGCAAAGACATCGAAAAGACGAAGGAGAAGATCTCCGCCCAGCAGAAGCGACTTCGGGAGCTGGAGGCGCAGCTCACCGAGGAAGAAAACCTGGAGATCGTCCGCATGGTCAAGGCGGTGCGCATGGACAACAAGGAGCTGACCGCCTTCCTGAAGGCCTACGCCAGCGGCCTTATCACCCTGCCCGACGGGATGATGGAGGCGGAGGCGGCGCCGGACCCCGACGACGAGGATATGGAAGGAATGGAGGACGGCGAAGATGAAGCGTAACAGAGTTTTCCGCCTTTTGGTGTCCCTGACGGTGGTGGTCCTGTGCATGACCGCCTTCTCCGTCACCGCCTTTGCGGGCGGTGGGGATGGCGACTACTACACCGGGGAGCCCGCCGAGACGACCCCGGAACCCACCGAGGAACCCGCCACTGGAGGCATGGAGCCGGAGGGCCAGCCCCTCACCCCGGAGGGCAACGCCACGCTGGTGGACGACTATTACGGCGACAAGCAGCTTATCACCGTGACCACGAAAGCGGGCAACTATTTTTACATCCTGATCGACCGGGCCAACGAGGACAAGGAGACCGCCGTTCACTTCTTGAACCAGGTGGATGAAGCCGACCTGATGGCACTGATGGAAGATGGGCAGACGGAGGAAAAGCCCGTTGCTTGTACCTGCGCCGAGAAATGCCAGGCCGGTGCGGTGAATACCGCCTGTCCGGTCTGCGCGGTGAATATGAGCGAGTGTGCCGGGAAAGCGCCGGAGGTGGAGCCGGAGCCTGAACCGGAGCCGGAGAAGGAGTCCGGCAGCAGCGGCGGCGCCCTGGTGCTGATCCTGCTGCTGGCGGCTCTGGGCGGCGGCGGAGCCTTCGCCTACATTAAGTTCATCAAGCCCAAGCAGGGCGCAAAGGTCAGCGCCGACCCGGACGACTATGAGTTCGAGGACGAGGAATACGAAAACGAGGACATTCCTGAACAGGGAGAACAGGAGGACCAGAATTGAGCAAATTGGTGATCTGCGAAAAACCGAGTGTAGCAAAGAGTATCGCGTCGGCCCTGGGTGTCACATCCAGGGCCGATGGTTATTTTGAAGGCGGTGGCTGGCTCATTTCCTGGTGCATCGGGCATCTGGTGGGACTGGCGGACGCGGCCGCCTACGATGACCGCTATAAGAAGTGGCGGTATGAGGACCTTCCCATCCTGCCCGACCCCTTCCGCTATGTGGTGTCCGAGGAAAAGGCTGCCCAGTTCCACATTCTCCGTTCCCTGATGGAACGCCCTGATGTAACGGAGCTGGTCAACGCCTGCGACGCGGGGCGCGAGGGTGAGCTGATTTTCCGGCTGGTCTATGAGGCTGCCGGATGTTCCAAGCCTTTCTCCCGTCTCTGGATTTCTTCGATGGAGGACGCGGCGATCCGGGAGGGCTTTGCCGACCTGCGCCCCGGCGCGGACTATGACCCGCTGTATCAATCGGCACTTTGCCGCCAAAAGGCGGACTGGCTTGTTGGTATCAATGCCTCACGGCTCTTTTCGGTGTTGTATCATCGAACGTTAAATATTGGGCGGGTGCAGACGCCCACCCTGGCGATGCTGGCCGACCGGGACAGTAAGATCGTCCTGTTCCGCAAGGAGAAATACCGTCATGTGCGGCTGGCGCTGGAGGGAGCCGAGGCGGTCAGCGACCGTATTGTTTCCACGGAGGACGCCCAGGCCATCCGGGATACCTGTGACGGGCAGCGGGCCGTGTGTGTATCCCTGGTGCGGGAGAAAAAGACGGAGAAGCCGCCCAAGCTGTACGACCTGACCACCTTGCAGCGGGAGGCAAACCGGGTGTTCGGCTACACGGCCAAGCAAACCCTGGACTACGCCCAGTCGCTCTATGAAAAGAAGCTGCTGACCTATCCCCGCACGGACAGCCGGTATCTGACGGTTGACATGGCGGAGACCGCCTCCGTGGTCCTGCATCTGGCGGCGCGGGTGCCGCCCTTCGACGCCTGCCCGGAGTTTTTCCCCGATGTTCTGGCGCTGGTGAACGACAAGGAGGTATCCGATCACCATGCCCTGATTCCCACCCTGGAACTGGAAAAGGCGGATGTCCCTGCGCTGCCTGTGGGCGAGCGCAATATCCTTCTGTTGGTCTGCTGCAAGCTGCTGTGTGCGGCGGCAGAGCCTTTCGTGTATGAGGCGGTCACGGCCACCTTTGACTGCGGCGGACATACCTTCACGGCAAAAGGAAAGCAGGTGCTTTCCCAGGGCTGGCGCGCCATCCAGGAGGTGTTCCGTTCCTCCCTGAAGGAGAAGCCGGAGGATGAAGATGCCGAGGGTGTTCTTCCCGCCTTGACCGAGGGGCAGGTCTTTGAGCCGGTCTCCGCCTCCGTCACCGAGCACTTCACTTCGCCCCCCAAGCCCTACACGGAGGACACCCTTCTGTCGGCCATGGAGAATGCGGGCAAGGAAGATATGCCGGACGAGGCAGAACGCAAGGGCCTGGGCACCCCGGCGACAAGGGCGGCCATCATTGAAAAGCTGGTGTCCGGCGGGTTCGTGGAGCGCAAGGGCAAGAACCTGATCCCTACAAAGGCAGGCGTTAACCTGGTCACGGTGCTGCCGGAGCTGCTGACCTCTCCCAAGCTCACAGCGGATTGGGAGCAGCGGTTGAACGAGGTGGCAAAGGGCCAGGCGTCGCCGGAGGACTTCATGGACGGGATCGAGGCAATGGCGGCGGAGCTGGTGCGGAAATACTCCCACATTTCCGAGGATGGGCAAAAGCTGTTCCAGCCGGAGAAAGAGACGGTGGGCCTCTGCCCCCGCTGCGGCAAGCCGGTCTATGAAGGCAAGAAGAATTTCGCCTGTTCGGACCGGGCCTGCCAGTTTGTCATGTGGAAGAATGACCGTTTCTGGACCAGCCGCCGCAAGGAAATGACCCGGAAGATGGCGGCCGACCTTCTGAAAAAAGGCCGCACTTCCGTCAAGGGGATGTGGTCGGAGAAGAAAGGTTCCACCTATGACGCCGTGGTGATCCTGGACGATACCGGCGGCAAGTATGTCAATTTCAAGTTGGAGTTTCCCAAACGAAAGGATGGTGTGCATGGCAAAAAGTAAAACCGAGGTCAACTTCATGGAGCATTTGAAGCCGCTGCTCCCCGCGGGCGGTGACGCAAGCGAACTGGAGGCAGCGGCCCAGGCGCTTGCCGGACTTTCCCCGGAGGACCGTGACCTCCTGGCCGCTGTCCAGGAGTCTCCCTTCCGACTGACCACCCTGGAGCAGTTCCGGGAGTTTCCCGCGAATACCGAGTATTTCATTCTGGAGCCCAACATCAGCAAGGTGGAGGATGTGGGCTGGCGCTATCTGGCGCAGCATTTGGATGTCCTTCTGCCCCCGGAGCTGCTGGACGCCATTGATCCCGTTCCTTTCGGCAACCACGCCATGCGGGAGGAACAGGGGTGCTTCACCAGTAAAGGGTATCTCACCCTTTCCGGCGACGAGTGGGAACATGAGCGTCCCAGAGAGAGGCAGACGGAGAAAAAGCCCTCCATCAAGGAGCGGCTGGAGCAGAGCCGGAAGGAATGTGCCAATCAGAGCAAGGCGCAGCCCCATCGGGAAAAGCCTGCGCCGGAGCGATAAGGAGGTGTCGCTATGCCCCATTATGACTATGACAAAGATTATCCCTTTGCCGCCTTCATCACCAATCTGGGCAAATACAACGAGGGCGCCCTTGTGGGCGAATGGGTGAAGTTCCCCACCACGGCGGATGAACTGAAAAAGGTCTTTGAGCGCATCGGGATCGGCGCGAAGGACGACTTCGGGCAGACCTATGAGGAATGGTTCATCACGGACTACGACTGCTATGTGGACGGGCTCTATGACCTGCTGGGTGAGTATGCCAACCTGGACGAGCTGAACTACCTGGCCTCCAAACTGGACGATATGAGCCAGGATGAATATGAGCGGTTCCAAGCGGCCATGGAGATCGGCGACCACACGGGCAGCATCCAGGAGCTTATCAACCTGACGGAGAACCTGGACTGCTACGACGTTTACCCCGACATCCACGACCACGACGATCTGGGCCGGTATTACATCGAGGAACTGGACGCCATGCAGGTGCCGGAGCATCTGCGCAATTACATCGACTATGAGGCCTACGGGCGGGACATCGCCCTGGAGGAAAGCGGCCAGTTCACCGACCTGGGCTATGTGCGGGATACCGGGGATAGCTTCCATGAGTATTACGATGGCGAGCGCGGCAGCATCCCGGAGGAATACCGGGTGATGACCTTCCAGGATGACATCCCCGAAGAAGAAGTTTCAGAATGGGCCATGGACCTTGCCTATGATATGGACGAGTTTTTCCGGCAGCACGACCCGCAGTATGCCGCCGAGCACTCGGAGGAACACGCGGCGAAGGAAGAAATCTACGAAAATCTGATGGCCGGGCGTATCTCTGCCCTGGACGAGAAGCTGGCCGCCCTGGGGCAGACCCAGGAGGACTATCTGCCTTCGGAGATCGAGAAGTTCAAGGACGCCACCGGCTATGAGGAATGTCTGGATGTGGACCCCCAGGCAATCCGGGAGGCAATCGAAAACCCAGATCAGTCCCATGTGGACGAGATGCTGGCCTTTGCGGAACAGGCAAACCGGGAATATGAGGCGGAGTTGTACGGCCAGCAAGCGGCGCCCACCCCGGATGACCGGGAGACCGGCGAAACGGTGCGGACCACCAGGGGCACCTTCCATGTGACGGATATGAGCCGGGAACAGATGGAGGCGGCCGGATACGGTTTCCACCACGAGTCCGAGGACGGGAAGTATCTCATCATGGCCAACGGAAGCCGCGCCTTTGCCATCCCCAGCGGAGCCGCCCCCGAACATACCGCGCCGGAGAAGCTGACCGTCCTGGTGGTGGAGCCCATGAAGGAGCCCTATGTGAAGGAGATCGACCCCGGCCTCCATGCGCTGCAAGCGGAGGTGGGCGGCGACATTGCCGCCTCCTATCCCTTTGACGATCCGGTGGGGCTGGTGCTGAACGATGAAGGCAAACTCATTGGTCTGGATCTGAACCGTTCCCTCCGGGACGAGCATGGGGAGATTTACGACATTGTAGCAGGCACCTTCCTGGTGGTGGGCCTGGGACCGGAGAGCTTCGCGTCCCTGCCCCCGGACATGATCCAGAAGTACACCGAGCAATTCAAGCGGCCGGAGCTGTTCGCCAGCATCAACGGGCAGATCGTATCCGTTCCCGTGGAGCCGGAAAACCCGCTGCGCACGGCGGAAATGACCCTGGAGGATGACTACGGCATGATTGACGGGATCATCAACAACGGCCGCCGTGGTGAGGAATTGGAGAAAGCCCAGGCTGAGGCGTGCAGGACCACGCCGGAGAAAAAGCCTTCCATCCGGGAGCGGCTGGAGGACGCAAAACGGGAGTGCGCGGAACGGAAGGGCCCGGACAAGCCTGCCCCGCAGAAGAAGCCCCCGGAGCTGGGCGACTTATGAGCCGGAGCAAGAAATGGCGTCTGGAATGGTCGTTCTTCCTGGGCGAGAACGGCAGACGCCAGTATAACAAGCTATGCAAGGGCTGTGTCCATCCCTGCAAGCAGAGTTTCCGGGCGGTGGTGTTGTCCTGTCCGCACTATCTTTCCCTCCGTTCC
>OGXD01001758.1_pt1 | contig 15467 bp, 10 predicted proteins | sample 1576211 | NCBI WGS metagenome assembly OGXD01 (sample SAMEA3541470, study PRJEB24748) | human gut metagenome | biome: human gut; feature: human-associated habitat; material: faeces | place: China | collected 2012
GAGGTACTTTACTTTAATAGTGGCAACTCAGGTGGATGCCGCCCTAAATGTTTACTTCACGATACAGAAGGAGCTTGGTTGGTGAAGTTCAGGCATACATATGATCCGAAAGATATGGGAGCGATGGAGTATCGTTATAATGAAGTCGCTCGTAAATGTGGTATAACAGTACCGGACTTTAAATTGATGGATGGAAAGTATTTTGCTACCAAACGTTTTGATATTGAAAATGGTATTAGGTATCATATTGCTACGGCAGGGGCACTACTTAATGAATCTATTATGCAACCCAGATTGGATTATAAGACTTTACTGCACTTGGTTGGTTATCTTACCCAAGACCCTAAACAGGTAGATGAAATGTTCCGGCGTATGGTGTTCAATGTCTTAACGGATAATAAAGATGACCATGCCAAAAACTTTAGTTTCATTTATAAAGAGGGGAACTGGGCGTTAGCTCCGGCTTATGACTTGACCCGATGCAATAACGGATATAATGGAGAACATGCTACCTCTGTTAATAATCATGGTAATCCTACTATAGAAGATATGCTGATTGTTGGAGAGAGCATTCGTATTCCTCGGAAAAAGGGAAAAGAGATGATATTGACTATTGCAGAAGGGTGTGCTGAGTTATTATCTAAGGATTATAGTGCCGCTGCTTTTTGACACCCTTCTGTTTTGCTCATATTGGGGGATGCTATAATCCCCAATCACTTTTATTGTAACTTCGTTCTACCTCATTCTCAATGTTATCGGGAAGATTGTGGAAGAAGTCGATTCCTGTCTTTTCTTCAAGTTCGTCAATTGAAAGGGCATAAGATGCATAATTATTGTTACTGTATGATTTATGTTCAAACCAAAAGCCTATTGCTTTATATTGACCATTTTTTAGTGATAAAATAGCCATATAGAAATATTTGGGAACTGGAATAGTGTTATTTGTTTTAAGATATTTGATAATATTGTTATTATCAATAGTACCTCCTTTGGCTACATAAAGGGTATCTTGATCGTTAGTTATGTTCCCCCATGTCTGTACTTTCTTTTCTAAACTTGCCCATATGCCGCCGTTGAATCCGTCTTGTATCTGTGGGTTCATATTGGACATATAAAAAGTTTGTTTGTTAGCCGTTGCAGAGTATTGTCTGTCTGACGAAGCAACCAGATGTCCTCTGCTGTAGCCTGAACCAGTATAATCACCATCGTGTGTTCGATATTGTGATGGAATACTAGGGTCATCACTGAAGTCTCCTGCACGACCTACATTATTATCAGGCGTTGAAGTATTGAAAGTAAAAGCTACCCAACGTGAACTTTTTTGAGTACAATCATATTCAAAACTGTAAGTTATTACTTCTTTACCATTATATTGCGTAGTATGGGTGATGAATAAATTATTATTTGCCTTGTTTAATGCTGGAATTTCAATTCTTCCTGCATATCCCGATGGATTAGGATCCGGATCAGGCTCTTCACCATTTCCTCCTTTTTGGGTGATCGTTATATTTTCACTCTTTCCATTAGATGTTACGGTGATAACAGTATAACGTTCATCATCATCATTAGCGGATACAGAACAGATAGTAGAGGCATTCCCGTTTCCTTCTTTGTTATTTATCGTACACCAACTATCTTGGCTGGAGGCGGTCCACTTGCCTTCTGCCTTTATCTGTAGAAAGAAACTGCCTCCCTTTGCGGAAACTTCATTGTTTTTAAGGTCTGTACTAACACTTAATCCGCCAATATTATCTGTTGGATCATTGTTGTCGCTACCACACGCTGCAAACAGAGTAGGGAGTAGTACTAATAGTAAGGTTTGGATGAATTTATGTTTCATAAGTTAACTGTTCGTTAGTCTTTAATCTCTTTGATTAAATAAATAATGGTTGGCAAGTGGTCGCTATATCCGTTAAGCCATACACCTCCGGCATGTGTTCTTTTGGGATATCCTTTGTACTTTCCTTCTTTTTGGAACATATAATCTCTTCTAAAGATTTCGTTTCTGTAATATTTCAGTGTACTTCTGTCATTACCTAATAAATTTCCTGTAAATACGATCTGATCAAACAGATTCCATTTACCATCATACATTAAAGTACCGTTACCCTTCTTTAAAGTGTCCCACCAGGGATTATACAAATCATGTTCCTTTGTATCTTGAGTTTTGCGTTTTGCTCCTAATGCAACAGCCATACTTTTGTCCATTGGATCGTCATTCATGTCTCCCATGATGATGACCTTTGCATTTGAATCCTCATTTAATAAAGAATCTTTTAAGGCTCGGACTTGTTCTCCTGCTCTTTCCCGAGCGGGTGATGCGGCTGCACGTGAAGGCCAGTGATTTACGATAAAGTGCACCTTTTCACCGGCAAGTGTACCGCTGGCAATAAGGAAACCACGGGTTTTATAGGTAGTATCATTATTCTCATAAATATATGGAGCGAGTTTACTGGCAGTGAGATGAAAGAATTTCGGATTGTAGAAAAATGCGCAGTCTACGCCGCGACGGTCCGGACCTTCATAATGAACAATTTCGTATCCTCTGTCAGATAAAGCAGGTTGTTTGAGCAGGTCTTCCAATACTCTTCTGTTTTCAACTTCCGACATACCGATAATAGTTGGTCCTAATGGTAATTTGTCTGTCGATAGCTGACTTAATATTTCAGACATGTTTTTTAGCTTCGCTTCATATTTCATGGAGTTCCACTTATTTTTACCATTTGGTAAATATTCAAAGTCGTTTTTGCCCGCGTCATGAATTGTATCGAACAGATTCTCAAGGTTATAAAACGCTACGCTGTAAAGAGCATACTTTTTCTCCTGTGAATAGCTTGTTATCGAAATAAACAGTAACAGGCCCCATACCGTTAAAAACTTTTTCATTATTTATCTATAAATTAGGTTTCTGAATATTACATTGGTTTGACAAATATCTAAAAAGAAAACGGAAAAACAAGTATTATCACCTATTTTTTCTTTGTTTTTTCTTGTAATATCCCTTTTTTTTTGTTGTTTTGTACTCTCGCTGTAATATAACTGTGAATTTTCGTGCTACAAATTAACACTAATAATAATTTAAATTATGAAACAAAGATTAGGAATAGTGATTGCATTGTTTTGTCTTTCGCCAGCTATTTTTGCTCAGCAGAAGGCCGAAAAGAATGCACGTGAAGATAATGCTTCTTTCACATTCACTGAATCGCAATTGAATGAAGATGATGATGCAGCTCAAAGTGCATCTGCTTTTGTCTCTTCCAACAATGATGTGTACCTTTCTAATGTCGGCTACTTGTTTAGCCCGATGCGTTTTCGCGTCAGGGGCTATAATTCGCAGTACAGCGATACGTATATTAATGGTGTTCTGTTCAATGATGTAGAAACCGGTCGTTTCAGCTATGGAATGATTGGAGGATTGAACGATGCGACACGTAATAAAGAAGGTATCGGTGCTTTTGAAATTAATAATTTCACCTTTGGCCCTATCGGTGGAGCTACTAATATCAATATGCGTGCCAGTCAATATGCAGCAGGATCAAAATTAAGTCTCTCCGGCTGTAATCGTAACTATATTCTGAGAGGTATGTATACCTATTCTACAGGTTTATTGAAGAATGGCTGGGCATTTACAGGTTCTCTCGGATATCGTTGGGCTAACGAAGGTGTTATTGAAGGTACATTCTATAATGCGTTCTCTTATTTTCTGGCAGCAGAGAAAGTCTTTAATGACAAACATAGCTTGTCTATAGCTACATGGGGGGCTCCTACAGAAAGAGGACAGCAAGGTGCCTCTACAGAAGAAGCTTATTATCTGGCTAATAGTCACTATTACAATCCAAACTGGGGTTATCAGAATGGTGAAAAGCGTAACTCACGTGTTGTACGCTCTTTCGAGCCTTCTGCTATCGCATCTTGGGATTTTGATATCAATAAAGAAATGAAGCTGAAGACAAGCGCAGGATTCAAATATAGTAATTATGGAACAAGTGCACTTGGATGGTCGGGCAATGCTGCCGATCCTCGTCCGGATTATTATAAGAAGCTGCCTAGTTCTATCTTTAATGTATATGATAAGTCGACAGTGCCGAGTGAAGATGAGTTGAATCTGTTCAATGAAGTAACAGAGCGCTGGAAAACCAGTAAGTCTACTCGTCAAATTGATTGGGATCAGATGTACTTTGCCAATCAGCAGGCCAATGCATTGGGAAAAGAGACCTTGTATTATCAGGAAGAACGTCATAATGACCAGTTAGCTTTCAATTTCAGTTCGATCTTCAATCATACGATTGACCAGCATAATAGCTATGTGGTCGGTTTAGCTGTGAATACTACTAAAGGTATGCACTATAAGAAGATGAAGGATTTGTTGGGTGGTGATTTATATACAGATGTTGATAAGTTCTCTGTCCGTGATTATGGTTATAACTCTTATGTGATTCAGAATGACTTGGACAATCCTAACAGACGTATCGGTGAAGGTGATAAGTTCGGTTATGACTATAATATCTTTGTAAATAAACAAAATGTATGGGCGCGTTATCAGGGTGATAACGATGGACATTTCAATTATTTCGTATCAGGTAAGATTGGATCAGCGCAAATCAGCCGTGATGGAAAGATGCGTAATGGTCGTGCTCCTAAGAAATCTTTGGGAAGCAGTGGCACAGCTAAATTCCTGGAAGGTGCAGTGAAAGCTGGATTTACATATTCTATTAACGGTAATCATTCATTGATCCTGAACGCCGGTTATGAGAACCGTGCTCCGTTGGCATATAACTCATTCATCGCTCCTCGTATCAAGAACGATTTTGCACATGGTTTGAGAACAGAGAAGATTTATAACGGTGAATTGACTTATCGTTTCAATACTCCTATTGTTTCAGGACGTGTCACTGGATATTATACTCGTTTTAATGATCAGGTTGAAATGGATGCTTTCTACAATGATAATGAAGCTCGTTTCACTTACCTTTCTATGAGCGGAATTGATAAGGAAAATTGGGGTGTGGAAGCTGCTGCAACTTTTAAACTCATGTCCAATCTGTCATTGACAGCTATCGGTACGTGGTCTGATGCCCGTTATATGAATAATCCTACGGCTGTTCGTACTTATGAAAGTGAAAGTGAATCTAATATTGACCGCGTTTATTGTAAAGGACTTCGTGATAACGGAACACCGTTGTCTGTATATAGCCTCGGACTGGACTACAGCGTGAAAGGTTGGTTCTTTAATGTAACAGGAAATTATTATCACCGTGTTTATCTGGACTTCTCTACTTACCGTCGTTTAGGTAGTGTATTAGGAAAGTATTCTGATGGCGCTGTAGATGCTAATGGTAATCCGGTAGGCTACAATGTACCGGAGCAGGAAGAATTGAATGGTGGTTTCATGCTTGACGCTTCTATTGGTAAATATATTCGTTTGAAGAATGGAAAGAGCCTGAGCATTAACCTCAGTGTGAACAATATTCTTAATAATACGAACTTGCGTACTGGCGGATATGAGCAGAACCGTGATGATAGCTATGATGACGGAGAAGCACGTACATATGTTTTCTCTAAGAACTCTAAGTACTATTATGCTCCTGCTTGCAATGCTTTCTTGAACATTGGATATAGATTCTAAATAAATGGGCAAATTAATACAAGGAAATGATATGAAAAAGATAACATTTATTTTATCTGCCGCGTTGTTGCTGACATTAGGCGTTTCGTCATGTATGGACGACTTTGATACGCCTGTGACAGGGAACGCTTATGGTAATAACACTATAAAAGAGCAACGGACTATTTCGATTGCTAATCTGAAGGAAAAATACAGTTCAGTAATTTCGGCAAATCAGTTTCAGACAGTTACTGAAGAAACTCGGATTTCCGGTGTAGTAGTAGGTGACGACGAAAGTGGAAATATCTACAAACAGCTGATTGTGGCTGATGAAACAGGAGCTATTGTGGTAGGTATTAACTCTACTGGCATTTATGCTAATTGCCCTGTTGGACAGAAAGTGGTGATTGACTGTGAAAACTTGAATGTGGGTGGATACGGAATGCAAGCTCAGATAGGTACTACCTACAAAGGAGCCATTGGACGTATGGACCTGGCTGTATGGTTGGATCATGTCAGAGTAATCAATAAACCTCAATTGTGGTATGACGAGCTTATTCCGATGGAACTTACCGGCGCTCAGCTGAAAGCTTATGATAAAGACTTGGCGCCTGTACTTGTGATGTTCAAGGATGTTACAATTAAAGAAGCGGATGGTACTGCTACTTTTGCTCCTGAAGATTTGAAGGATGGTGGTAATGGAGTAAACCGTACATTGGTGTTGGATGATAATTCAACATTGACGTTCCGTACCAGCACTTATGCTAATTTCTCAACCGAAGTGATGCCGACAGGTAAAATTAATGTGATAGGTATTCTGAGCCGTTATAATAGTACATGGCAAATTGTAGCTAGAACATATAGTGATATTCAAAGAAATAACTAATAAAATAAATATTCAACTATTATGAAAAAGATTCTAAATGCTTTATTCTTGACTATAATAACGTTAGTCACATTTAGTTGTAGTGATGTTCCTGCTCCTTATGATATCAATGGAGGAGGAAACGGCGAAGGACCTGCCTTGACTGGAGATGGTACGAAAGAGAATCCATATGACATAGCAAGTGCTATGACGAAACAGGATAACTCAGAAGCTTGGGTGATGGGATATATTGTAGGTTGCATTAATGATAAGAGTATTTCGACTGATGCTGTATTTGCACCTCCTTTTACAAATGCCGCAAATATTTTGATTGCTGCTGATGCGGATGAGACAGATTACAAGAAATGTATTCCAGTACAGCTAGTGTCTCAAACCGATGTTCGTGCTGCATTAAATTTGGTTGACAATGGTGGAAACTTGGGTAAAGCTGTTGTAATTAAAGGACAGTTGACGAAATATTTTGGAGTTGCTGGTCTTAAGAGTCCTACTGCTGCGGTTCTTGATGGTAAAGATATTGGAGATGGTGGTGACCCGGAACCTGGTGATAAAGATAATCCGCTAGGCTTGGACGATTCAAAGAAAAATAATACTTTCTCTGCTGATTTTGAAGATTTGGTAGCAAATAGTGATTATGAACTGGAAGGTTGGTATAATGTTGCTGTAGAAGGTGGTAGACGCTGGCAAGGAAAGACATTTAATAATACCACGACAGGTAAAACCGATAAATATATTCAAGCTACCTCTTATGGTGGTACTGGTGAAAAATTTGAATGTTGGTTTGCAACTCCTGCCTTTGAGGTGGATCAAGTTAAGGATAAAAAAGTATCTTTCGATTGCGCTGTATACAATTATGCAACTGCTTCTGCTAATTCTAAATTGGAAGTTTATTTCCTTCAATTAGTGGATGGTAAGATGGTTTCTACTGCGATAAATGTAGCAGGGATGCCAACAACAGATAATACATGGGTATCATTGACAGCAGATTTGAGTGCTCAAGCTGGTAAAACAGGATTTGTTGGATTTAAATATACAAGTACTAGCTCTTCTGAAGCGTTAAGTTATCGATTGGATAATATTAAAGCGGGACCAGCTGAAGGTGGAGAAGATCCTGATCCTTCAGGAGAAACTGTTGTAGTAACTAAAGATCAGTCTTATGAAGAAACCTTTGCCTCAGCATTTGGAAAATTTACAATAGATAATAAAGAACTGGGAGGATTAGAAGCTGTTTGGACGATTGATGCAAGTTATAAATGTGCAATAGCAAGTGCTTTTAAGGATGCTGCTGGTATTGTTGCTGAAAGTTGGTTAGTATCACCAATTATAGATATGACTTCTATATTATCTACAGATGATATTAATTTGTCATTTACTCAGATGTCCCAAAAACAGGGTGATGCAAATGAATATATGTTGAAAATTAAAAATGTAAGTGATAACGGGGCTTGGGAAAATCTAACGTTTGAACAACCGGAAGCCGGATTTAAAGCAATGTTAGTAAACATAAAGCTACAGGTTTATGCTGGTAAGAAAATACAGTTAGCATTTGTATATAAGAATGCTAAGACTGATTCTGCACCTAAATGGGAAATTCAGAATGTGAAAATTGGTGTAACACCAGGTGTGCCAGGTGGAACAGAGGATGATCCTTTAACTTGTGCAGAAGTGATAGCCTTGAATAATACTGCAGCAGGTCCTTATTATGTGAAAGGCTATATCATAGGTTTTGCAAGTAGCGCTACTAGTTTCGTGTTCAGCAATTTTACAGATAAGCAGAATACTAATATTGTTATTGCTGATTCAAAAACTGAGACTGAAACTACTAAGTGTGTTATTGTAAAATTACCCAATGGTGATATGCGTTCTGGGCTTAACTTGTATAACAACCCAACTAACTTAGGAAAATTAGTCTCTATTAAAAGTACATTGGGTGCATATTTTAAAGTACCAGGTTTAACTAATCCTACCGAATATAAGTTCGTTGAATAACTAATAACTGGATATAAGGTAATAAGGAGTATACTGATGTAATATAGTATACTCCTTTTTTAACAAAAATGAATTATGAGATTTTTTAATAGAAGTGTTGTTTTATTGATTTGTTGTACATTTTTCCTTGTATCTTGTAGCAAAGATGATGAAGATGAAAATAAAGAAAATATAGCATTTAGTCCTATTGAACTTCCTGCTTTACGCAATGGCGCTGATGATATATTTTTATCTCCAACTACTACATTTAATGGTCAACAAGTAATTACTTATAGTATGGAGTATGACAAGAGTAAAAAGCACGCTCGTTGGGTGGCCTTTAAATATTATAATGTAACAGGACAAACAAATTGGAACCGTAATGACTGGAAACAGACAGAATGGGGTGGTGATCCTTGGCAATCTGATCCGAATATTCCCCAGGCTGATCAACGGGTACAAAGTGACTTTGGAAAGCAAGGTTATGATCGTGGGCATATTTGTGCTTCTTCAGATCGTCTTTATTCAAAAGATGCCAATGAGCAAACTTTCTATTATAGCAATATGAGTCCTCAGAAGAATTATTTTAATGGAACTAAGGGTATTTGGAATGATTTGGAAGGGAAAGTTCGTACTTGGGGGCGAAGTAGTACTTTTCGTGATACTCTGTATGTTGTGAAAGGTGGGACTATAGATAAAGAAAACCAAATATGGACATATATTGGTGGAGATAAATCGAAACCTGTTCCTAAATATTATTTTATGGCATTACTTTGTAAAAAGGGGGAAACTTATAAAGCCATTGGTTTTTGGCTAGATCAAAGTACTACAGCAAAGCCTGCATTATCTGAATGTGCTAAAACAATTGACGAACTGGAAGAATTAACAGGTTTGGATTTCTTTCATAATTTACCGGATAACTTAGAGAATGCTGTAGAATCTAAGTACGCAATATCTGCTTGGACCGGACTGCAATAGAATAAAACTTGTTTGTTATAGATATAATTAGACCTTCATCTTCCACTTCTTCCTATCGATAGGAGATTAAAGTGGGGGATGAAGGTTTTGGGTTATATAGGAATATGCTCTGATAGCTTAGTGTTATTGAACTCATATTTAAATAAGACATAGATTAGTTGTATAATGGTTTTATAACTTTTGTCTATTGCTGATCTTCATCCACAATTTTTCCCACCATCCACTTTCAGCTTTACTTAGCATATCAGAGGTTATCGTGATTATCTTTTCTCTTAACTTGTTCTGTTTGGTTGCCATCGCATACTGCCTTTCCAGCACTGAAATTCTACGCTTTTTGTATTGAAGGTCTTTTTCTTGTAGCTCAATGACTTCCATATACAGTTTACACACTTCAGACTGATTGATACAGAGTTGTTCTAGTGTGCGGATATATCCTGTTGTGGGAAGATTCTTGCGCAGGTATATAAATCTCTGAAGGCTCTTTTCGTCTATGATAAGAGTAGTTTCAGTGAAATATGCGGTGATTGCTTCCATTTCTGCCCACAAACAGATGTCTTCTTCTTTGACTCCGTACTTGTGCGCCGCTTCGTCTATGCTAATCCATTTCGGCATAGTGTTTCTTTGTTTATGCGTTTAACAAAAAAGAGCGAATAACTCTTGCCAAGCATGGTGCAACAAGCGTCCCTGCATTTTGCTTTCTAGTCGGAGGGTTATGGGGTATGGGGATTATGTAGGGGAACCGACCGGATACAAAAAAGACATGGATGCTGTTGAACCATTATCCGGTCTTGAGGTCTTAGCAAAACCCTTAGAAAGATAATGATAACAACAGACATCCACGTCAATCGTTTATATATAACACATCTATAACTGATATGTTGATATACAGCCATCCACGTGGAGTATCTGTTGTATCATCCCTCTTCTAAATGAAATTGCTAAGTTTCAAGACCGAGAGATAATACGTTATTTACTCCAATTAAGTTGTAAAAACCACTACCCGCTTATTACATCTCGCTGATGCGCAGAAAGTGTACAGCAAAGATATATGTTTTTTCGGAATAAAGTGGGAGAATGGGAATAAATAAAAGAAGTCTGGTATTTAGAATGATTTTTTGTGTTTAGGTGATGTTATTTCAAGGTGTTGTTGCCATTAATATCACTTAGCACATTTATCTCCTTCGTAAAGCAATGCTTTGTATCTTCAAAAGCTATGCTTTATGGTTGCTAAAGCATTGCTTTAAATAACCATACAGCAGATGTTACGAGTGTCGCCTTCACCTTCACTTTTTCCTCTCAACCTTTTATTTATCAGTGATCTCGGGTGAAGGGACGGCTATTCACCTAGTGAGTGGAGAAAACATTGTAAGTGTTTGAAATAAACTATCAATGGTTTGAAACAAACATTGGGAAGAAAAAAATAATCTATTAGCATCTTTTTATTAGGTTATAGCTAATACGAATATCATTATAGCAAAAACAAATTAGCTTATAGCAAAGTGAACGATGTCTTTATGATTACATATGAAAATTGGGTGAAGGATCGGTGAAGGGCGATATGCTTCACCCGTTATCACTTATGAATAAAAGGTTTCGAAGAAAAGGTGAAGGCTACCCTTCTATTTGAAAATTTATAGTATGGCGTATAAAAGCATCTGGCTTTGATGGGAAGGGGGCGTTTCAGCGCAAGAATTTCTGACATTATACAACTCATACCTCATACAAGTTACTTGGTATATGGTTGATGCAAGCTCAAGAGAAGGGAAATCAAGGTGATGCCTGCATGGAAGTGGATGTGCAATAAAATGAAAAACGATTCTCTGATATATCAGGAATTACTTGATATTAATGGCAAATAAAATATGGGTTCTAAATATAATACCTTTTAGTGTACAACTTAATCTCTTTTAGTGAATGAATTAATTCGTCCGCCTATAGGCAAAGTTGCGTTTGCCTATAGGCAACCTTTCGTCCGGCTATAGGCGGACGAAAAGATGCCTATAGCCGGACGAATTAATTTATGAATGTGGTGACGTTATTTTCTACAGAGAAAACCTTTATTCAATTATGCCGTTGTTCTTAAGATTTTGAAGATGTATTTATAATGTGCAGCCAAGAAAGAGCTCTGCCATTTTATGGCGTAGAAATCAGTTTCTCTTTTCGTATAATCTTTTTTATCTCTTCTTTTACGATTCTTAACTCCGAAGATTTCGTAACCATAAAGAAACCATCTACTTTTACCCCGTATTTGTAAGAAATTGAAAGAAACTTCGTCTAATAAACTAAAAACTAAAACGATTCCAAACATGAAACACAGATTGTTGCTACTATTACTATTCGTGTTCACCGCAGTGATGACAGGTTGGGCACAAAACTCCGCTACGCCGTCCTATACTGTCAAAGGGGTACTTTTGGATTCACTGACTCAGGATGGAGAACCATACGCTACTATTAAGATTACTAAAAAAGGAGCACCGGACAAGGCTGTCAAGATGGCGGTGACGGGTGCCAATGGTAGGTTTCAGGAGAAACTGAATGTAGGTGCGGGAGATTACGTCATTACTATTTCTTCGATAGGCAAGGCGCCCGTCACGAAAGAGTTCACTTTGAAACCATCGGTTAGAGTCATTGATTTGGGGACAATGCTCTCCGCTGAGGCTAATAATGAATTGAAAGGAGTGGAAGTCGTGGCGCAAAAGCCTTTGGTCAAGGTGGATGTAGACAAGATAGAGTATAATATTGAGGATGACCCCGACTCGAAATCGAACAGTATATTGGAGATGCTTCGAAAAGTGCCTTTAGTGACAGTGGACGGAGAAGACAACATACAGGTGAATGGTAGCAGTAGCTTTAAAATACACGTCAACGGGAAGCCCAACAATATGATGAGCAACAACCCGAAAGAGGTGTTGAAGAGTATGCCTGCCAATTCCATTAAATATATCGAGGTGATAACATCGCCCGGAGCTAAATATGACGCTGAAGGAGTGGGAGGTATTTTGAATATCGTAACAGTAGGCGGTGGATTCGAAGGATATACGGCAACATTCCGGGCAAATGCCAGCAACTACGGTGCCGGTGCCGGCGGCTACGCAATGGTGAAGCAGGGGAAAATGACTGTCTCTGCCAATTACAACTTTAATTACAATGACCGGCCCCGTGGATATTCGGACAGCTACCGTGAGAACTATGAGTCGGATACGGAAAAATATCTTGAATCAAATAGCAGTTCCAAGTCGAAAGGCAACTTCCAGTATGGAAACCTGGAAGGCAGTTATGAGATCGACACCTTAAGGCTGCTGACGGTGGCTTTTGGAATGTATGGCAGCAATAGTAAAAATTATGGCGATGGATTTACCACCATGTATGGTGCTGACCATGAGGACATAGCCTACAGCTACCGGACCGGCAATCATGGAGATGGCTCCTGGTATTCCATCAATGGAAACATCGACTATCAGCGCACGTCCAGAAAGAACAAGCAGCGGATGATCACTTTCTCCTATAAGATCAATACGCAGCCTCAGACAAGCAATTCTAATACTGGCTATGAAGATATTCACGCCAAAGAGGAGGTGGACGACCTCGTGAAACGGTTGCTGTTAAAAAACAGCCAGTCGGACGGCAAAACCAATACGATGGAACAGACCTTCCAGGTAGACTATACGACTCCGATAGGTGAGTTGCATACCGTGGAGGCAGGTGCGAAATATATCTTCCGCCGCAATACCAGTGACAACAAACTATATGAAGCAGCCGGAGGAAGTGACGATTATTTATATAACGAAGACCGCAGTAGCGACTATCGTCATTTGAATCATATTTTAGCCGCTTATCTCGGATATACATTGAAATATAAGGATTTCACCTTCAAGCCGGGAGTGCGCTATGAACAGACTGTACAGCGGGTGAAATATATCGTTGGACCGGGTGAGAATTTTCACACGAACTTCAGCGATCTGGTGCCATCCGTTTCTCTTGGCATGAAGCTCGGCAAGACTCAGAATATGCGTGCCGGTTATAATATGCGTATCTGGCGTCCGGGCATCTGGAATCTGAATCCTTATTTTAATAATCTGAATCCGATGTTTATCACCCAAGGTAACTCGAACCTGAAAAGTGAAAAAAGCCATGCGTTCGACTTGTCTTATAGCAATTTTAGTGCGAAGTTCAATATCAATGTGTCGCTGCGCCATTCTTTCAACAATAACAGTATTGAGAATATAAGCCGGTTGATTACGGCGCCCGAAGGGGAGATGTTTGACAATGATCCTACACACATAGCACCGGAAGGAGCTTTGTACAGCACTTATGCCAATATAGGAAAGAGCCGGAACACAGGAATGAGCTTGTATCTGAACTGGAACGCGTCTCCTAAAACGCGCCTGTACGTCAATGGCCGTGGAAACTACAGCGACTTGAAAAGTGAAGCGCAGGGATTGCACAATTATGGATGGAACGGTTCTTTCTATGGTGGCGTCCAGCATACTCTTCCGTTGAAAATACGGTTAAGTCTGAATGGTGGTGGTAGTACTCCTTATATTAATCTACAGGGAAAAGGTTCCGGCTATTATTATTATAGTTTGGGTGCGAGCCGTTCTTTCCTGAAAGATGAGCGTTTGAGCCTGAATGTGTATTGCAGTAATATATTTGAGAAATACAGAAGCTATAACAATCATACGGAAGGCGTAAACTTCCTGTCGAAGAGCAGCAGCAAGTGGCCGAGTCGTAGCTTTGGAGTCAGCATCAGCTACCGGATTGGTGAACTGAAAGCTAGTGTGAAGAAAGCTGCCCGAAGCATCAATAATGACGATGTGAAAGGTGGTGGCGGCGAAGGTGGGAATACAGGTGGAGGAGGTGGTCAGTAGACCACTTCCACGCACGCTGTGATTTCTTTATTTCTGCCTTACATCCTGCTTATTGGTATTGAAACCTAACTTGGTAAGTCCTGCCTGTACATCGGGATGACTCATGAAGAGTTTCCATAACAGCCCTGTCCGGTAATTCTCGATCATGACTGCAATTGGTCCCTGGTCGATGGCAAGGTAACGTTGCGGATACCAGTTGTCTGTTTCGCTGAAAGCATCGTAGAATCCGAAAGGACCGAAGACTTTGTCCCCCATATTATACAGGTGGCGCATCACTTGCATCGAATATTCCGGTGTATAGACGATGGATGAAAGGGCGGCGGTGGGAGAGATAACCCCTTTGTCATCCTGTTCATTCGGTGAATGAGCAGCGTATCCGTCGACGGAATAGCTGGCGGTCAGTCCCCAGCAGTCCGGTCCGAAACCTTTGTAGTGTTTGGGGTTGCGGATGCAGTAAGCACGGTTCACTAATGTCAGATTGCGCATTTCGTGGAAGTAGCTGGGGCAGTATTCGTCTTTCAGACCGACGGGGTCGAGTCCGAGGAAGGAGTATTGTGCCCAGAAAAGCGGTCCGGCTTCCGTGCCCTGATAGCGGAGATGCAGTTCGATGCCTTCCACTTTATGCGGGGAGACGATAGCTCCGTTCTGCGCCCAGCCATCGTGATAGACGGCTGCCGGTACTCCGTGGGTAGGAGAGGCTGCGGCGAGGATATACATAATCATACATTCGTTGTATCCATGTATGGGGAAGTCCATTTCCCAGCCATAGGTGGGGCTCCAGTGCCAGTATAGTACATTTTGGTCACCGTTGCGGTACCAGTTCCAGTCAACGTCTTTCCATATTTGGTCACGGTCTCATCGCTGACAGGTGCTGTGATTGCTATTGCTTCTCTTGGCTCTTTCTTTTTCTGTTTTTTCTCTTTCTTGCTCTGTGCATTTGCAGTGTTGAAACCTGCGCTTGCCATAACGAGCAATGCCATAAATGCTATTTTCTTCATAGTTCTTTTTGATTAAACGGGAATGCTTACAAGTTGCAATCCCTTGTTGTTTTCCATAAAATAGTGTAGTAATGAAAAGGTGGATTGGGCTAAATCGTGTCCCAACCCACCTTATTATATATACTATGAAATTTATTTCCGATTAGTTCATTGGCATTCCTGCCCCT
>OGXD01001764.1_pt1 | contig 15423 bp, 9 predicted proteins | sample 1576211 | NCBI WGS metagenome assembly OGXD01 (sample SAMEA3541470, study PRJEB24748) | human gut metagenome | biome: human gut; feature: human-associated habitat; material: faeces | place: China | collected 2012
CCATCCAATAAGGCACAGCCTATGGGTAAGATTGTAGCAGTCCGTCAGGACTTAATGGACAAGTACGGTATAAGCGAGCTGGATAACTGGGATGATTATAAGAAATATATGCTGACAATCGCAGAGAAGGAAACTCCTGAAAGTGGTATTTATGCGTTGGCGGCAGCCGGTGATAACAATGAGTTGTGGGATGTATACCGTCAGCAGACAGATACTTTCCTTGCCCTGGACAGCAGCTACCTGGATTTCATGTATGAATACAAAGGAGATATCCCTGCAAAAGAAGACATTAAGCTTGCTTATGAATTTGATTCCTTCCGTAATTATGCAAAAGATATGAAGGAAATGGCAGACGCAGGCTGCTGGAGCAGATCAGCCCTGACTAATACAGTAACAGATGATGATGCTTTTGGTAACTTACAAGGTGCATCTATCGCATGGAATGGTTCTGTATTCACATATATGAGACAGGCTGAAAAGACAGACGGCGTAAAATGTATGGCATATGACCTGACAAAGGAGCATCTGGTAGGTGCAGAAGCATATTCCAACAACGATATGGCGATTGCAGCAGGTTCCAAGAATCCTGAGAGGGCAGCTATGGTACTTGACCTGATCAAATTTGATACTTATCTGAACAGACTGCTTATTCTTGGTGAAGAGGGTGTACATTACTCCATCGATGACCAGAATCAGTATACTAAGTTAGACAAGAGTGCAGACTATGCGCCATTTGCTATTTCAGCATCCTGGGCAATCAAGAACAGCGACTTGAGTGAAGCCGGTGTGGAAGAACGTGAAAAGAAGATTACAGATGCATGGGAATCCAGAGTACAGATGAATCCTACAATTACATTCGTATTTGATGATACTAATGTAAAGGCATATGTATCCGCAGTAACAGCAGTTCTTACAGATTATGTACCTATGCTTGAGCTTGGTCTTGTAGATGATGTAGATGTTACACTGGATGAAATGATCCAGAAGTGCTATGATGCAGGATTACAGCAGGTATATGATGAGTTCTACTCACAGTATGATGCATGGCTTGCAACTAGATAATAGTTACGGAGCTGATAAAAAACGATGCGAAGAAAGCTGGCTGATGAAGTCAGCTTTCTTGCTATCAGGAAGGGGGTGTTGGTATGACAATGGAAGAAATTGCAAGGGATATGGGAGTGTCCAGAAGTACGGTATCCAGAGCACTTTCAGGGAAAGGCAGAATCGGGGAAGATACAAGGGCAAGGATCAGAGAGTATGTGGGCAGGCAGTCAGAGGCAGAGAATCAGTCAACGAATAATTTAGCTGTAGTGCTTCCCAATGATGCCTATACGACCAATGCCCCTTTCTTTCAGGAGTGTCTGCTTGGAATCAGTGAAGTGGCGGCGGCGCTTCAATATCATGTCCTGATAACGGCAGGTGCACTGAATGATACCCGTGATATTAAGATGCTTGTGGAGGAACAGAAGATTGATGGAATTATCCTGCTGAGGGGTGTAGAGAATGACAGTGTCTTAAAATACCTGACAGACCGGCACTTCCCGACAGGGCTTACGGGAAGCTGTAAGTATGAGGAAATCCTGCAGGTAGATGCAGACCATTATCAGGCGGCAGCAAGCCTGATGTCCGTTCTGATCGGACAGGGATATCGTAAATTTGCCTTTGTAGCAGGTGATATGCAGTATCGGGTCAATCAGAACCGCAGCGAAGGATGTTATGCCGCTTTGAAGCAATATGGACTGGATATGGAGCAGCAATGCTATTATACTGATTTTAGAAACTCAGAGCCGATAGAGAACTATATTTGTGATATGATAGAGAAAAAGGTTGAGTGTATTGTATGTGCAGATGATGTCATTTGTACCCGTTTCATGTCCTGTCTACAGGCGCAGGGTTATCGGATTCCTGATGATATTGGAATCGTATCACTGTGTAACAGTGCCAGTCTGGAGTGCTTTACTCCGGCAGTGACGGCAGTGAATGTATCTGCAAGGCAGATGGGGAATGTCATAGGAAGGCAGATGATCAACAGGCTGCGAGGAGAAAGCTACAATGCAAAGACAACCTTGAATCATGAAATCCTGCTTCGCAAATCGGCAGACAGAGGATATCGTATCTAATTGTGTATGGGAAAGGTCAGGGCAAGGGAATTATGTATTTATGTGATGAAAAGGTCAGAGAAAAACAAAATTTTAACCTGGACTGGTATTTTTATCATGGAGATAATCAAATACAGACAGGACAAACTCAGGTAAGTGACTATGAACCGGTAAAGCTGCCGCATGACTGGAGTCTGTACTATCCATGGAAAGAGGATGCACCATCCTGCGGTTCCGGTGGATATGCAGAAACGGGAATTGGCTGGTATCGTAGGATTTTTGACGTGAATCCACAGGCATTTACCAAGGGAAGAGTATTTATCCACTTTGAAGGTGTCTATATGCTGTCTACAGTGTGGATAAATGGGCATAAATTAGGACAGCATGTGTATGGATATACGCCTTTTGAATATGAAGTCACACAATATCTGCATGAGGATGGCAGGGAAAATGTGCTGGATGTGAAGGTAGACAATTCTGCGCAGCCCGGTTCGAGATGGTACTCCGGATCTGGTATTACCAGAAATGTATGGCTTGTGAAGACATCAGATACTTATATTGCGCCATTTGGAGTAGGAATCCAGATTCCCAGTATAGAAGAGGATAAAGCACATATATCAGTAGAAATCTCTCTTGCCCATGCAGAAGATAAGAAATTATCTGTTCAGACTACTGTATTCTCCCCGGACCATGAGATCTGTCTGGAGCTGTGTACAGACAGAAAGGGAGAGACCAATACACTGCATCAGCAGGGGATAATAGGGACTCCGCTTCTGTGGGAAGTGGACGCTCCTTTCCTGTATGAAGCGGTGACTCTGCTCTATGATCAGGATACCCTGATTGATGAGGTACATACCTTCTTTGGTATCCGTACTGCCGTATTTGATGCAGATAAAGGATTCCTGTTAAATGGCAGACAGGTGAAGTTAAATGGTGTATGTATCCACCATGATGGCGGCTGTATGGGTGCAGCGGTTCCCCTGCCTGTATGGAAAAGACGTTTAGAGAAGCTGAAAGAAATGGGAGTCAATGCCCTTAGAATGGCGCATAATCCACCAGACAGCGCATTGCTGGACCTGTGTGACAGAATGGGCTTTCTCGTAATGGATGAGGCTTTTGACGAATGGCATTATCTAAAGGGCAAGGAGCTTGGCAGCAATACCCATGAAAGCCACGGCTATTCCTTGTGGTTTGATACCTGTCATGAAGAAGATCTGCGTACCATGCTGCTGCGTGACCGCAATCATCCAAGTATTATTCTATGGAGTATTGGAAATGAAGTGCCTGACCAGACTGCGCCGGAGGGGTATCTTACAGCCAGACATTTAAAGAGCATCTGTAAATCCATTGACCCGCTGCGGGCAGTCACACAGGCAAATGACCAGATTGCAGCAGAGCCAAGGGCAGCCAGGGAAGAATTCTTAAACGAACTGGATGTAGTCGGATATAACTATGTGGGCAGATGGAGAACCAGGGCAGAGACTTACTATGATGAGGATAAACGCAATCATCCCAGCTGGTGCATGATTGGTACAGAGAACAGCGGACTTGGTGGAATGAGAGGCCGGTATCTCTTTGGTATGGAGGAAAAAGCAGGCTGGTGGATGCGTCCATATTACAGTGCTCCGATAGAGGTGGGACGCCTGCTTCGTTATACCATGACCCATGATTATGTGGCAGGGGATTTCATGTGGACAGGTATTGATTATCTGGGAGAATCCCACTGGCCCAACCGTTCTGCAAATGCCGGGGTGCTGGATACCTGCGGCTTTGCCAAGGACAGCTTCTATTTCTACCAGAGTATCTGGAGAAGGGATATTCCTGTTGCACATCTGCTTCCCCATTGGAATATAGATGTAGAGCAGGGAACAATCCTTCAGGTGTTAGGCTATACGAACTGCGACAGTGCAGAGCTGATCTTAAATGGTAAATCTTATGGGAAAAAGGCATATTCCTACCCTGACTATGGAATGACACAAACCTATGGGCACTTTGATAAGGAGCCAATTCCTGCAAATACGGACAATCTGTTCCTTGGCTGGGATGTACCATATGAGCCGGGATATATGGAATTAGTGGGCTTCAAGGATGGTAAAGAGGTCGTGCGTGACAGAGTGGAGACAGCAGGTGAACCATATGCAATCAGGCTCAATTGTTATCAGGATACTCTGGCAGCAGATGGGTTGGATGTAGGACAGATTGAGATAGCCATAGTAGATGAAAAGGGCAGACTGTGTCCGCAGTCAGAACAGTATGTTCAAGTATCTGTAGAAGGTGTGGGCGAATTAGCCGGCATTGATAATGGTAACTCAGCCAGCCATGAAAGCATGAAAGGAAGCGGTATTCATGCATCTGCCGGACAGGCATTTGCAGTAATACAGTCAACCGGCAGCGAAGGTAAATGTGTTGTGAGAGTGGAAGCAGAAGGCTTGCAAAGTGCCGGAATAGAATTATCTTTTACTAAACATAGATAAACAGTAAAAAAGGCGTCTCCTGATAATCAGGAGGCGCTGTGTTGTCTTTTGCGGTAATCAGTTGGCGTACAGTTGTGACTGGACTTAAAGACTCTGTTAAAAGTTGCCAGACTGTTAAAGCCGCTCTGCATGGCAATGTCAGCAATGGAATATTCGGGATTATCCAGAAGCAGTTCTGCATGGAGCAGACGCCTTTTGGTCAGATACTCATAATAGGATACGCCGGCAAATTCTTTAAATAAACGGATAAAGTGGGATTTACTGAATCCGGTCATTTCCGCAAGCTCGTCCATGGATAAATCTTCCGTACAATGTTCATTCATATAAGTACACAAATTAAAGAAAGTATCAATATAAGATTGCTGCTTGTGCTTCTTGAGACTGATGAAGCTGTCAGTCTGTTTCAGACGCAGCCTGCCTGCCTGCACAAAAAAGGCAATTGCCAGACCGTGAATACTGGCTTCAAAAAGCGGTTCTCCCGAAGTATATTCCCGATAAATCTGCATGAGGTACTGAACCAGTCTGGAATGTATCTCAGGGCATTCAGATTTCCGGAACAGGGCATAAGGAAAGAACTTATTATAAATGGAGTCGAATCCATTGACTTCTCTTAAAATTGCATGATCTACCTGAAAAATAAGCCTGCGTCCCCTGGGTGGTGCTATCAGTTCATGTATCTGTCCGGAGGGGATGATAAAGATATCATTTGGCTCCAGACAGTAGGATTGCTTCTCTATTACAGCAGTGTATATATTCTCAATTGGCATAATAATTTCCAAGTCAGTGTGCCAGTGAGCAGGATAGTTCTCTGCTTCTATATTCATATACAGACGAAACGCCTGTGTAGCCGGATGAAGGACGGTTTCACGCCTTCCATGCAACTCTTCAATCATAATAAATCCTCCTGATCAAAAATACTCATATTCTCAAATAATATCAAAATGTGATGCGGTACAAACCGCAAAATTAACTTAAATTATTGTTTAGATTGTACTTATCATAACAAAAAACAGCCAATAAATCTAGCGCTTTGTCGTTTGTTTTAAAGAAAATATATAGAAATTATGCAAATATGCATATATAAAATTTTGTAAAATGAGAATATTTGATAATTGTGTGGAAATATTTAAGAGGAAAGCAATAGGCAAGTTATATATAATTTTCCTATAAACAAAAAGAAATTAGTGAAAATGCTAACTATATATTAAGTCGTTGAAAGAGGAGATGGAAGAATTGGAATTAGTACATGATCAGGATAAGAATCAGGAGTATCGTAAAGCAGCCAGAAAACTTGTTGCTCAGATGGATTTACGTGAGAAATGCAGCCAGACACTGAACTGGGCTTGCGCAGTAGATAGATTGAACATAAAGGCTTATAACTGGTGGAACGAGGCACTTCATGGGGTGGCAAGAGCCGGTGTGGCAACTGTATTCCCACAGGCTGTCACATTGGCAGGCAGTTTTGATGAGGATCTGGTAGAAGAAGTAGCAGATGCCATATCCACAGAGGGACGTGCAAAATACAATAACCAGCAGAAATATAATGATACGGATATTTATAAGGGACTGACCTTCTGGTCTCCTAATGTCAATATTTTCCGTGATCCCAGATGGGGCAGAGGTCATGAAACCTTTGGAGAAGATCCTTATCTTACAAGCAGACTGGGCGTAAGATTTGTTGAAGGAATCCAGGGACATGATGAGAAGTATATGAAAGCGGCTGCCTGTGCCAAGCATTTTGCAGTGCACAGCGGACCGGAAGATTTAAGGCATCATTTCAATGCAGAAGTATCCAGGAAAGATTTATATGAAACTTATCTGCCGGCATTCAAAGCCTGTGTACAGGAAGCCAAGGTGGAGGCAGTGATGGGAGCCTACAACAGGACAAATGGACAGCCTTGCTGTGGAAGTGAAGAACTTTTGCAGAACATCCTGAGAAAAAAATGGGGATTTCAGGGTCACGTCGTATCAGACTGCTGGGCTATCCGTGATTTCTTCCAGGGACATAAGGTAGTAGACACCGCACAGGAAGCTGTGGCAATGGCTATGAATCATGGATGTGATCTGAACTGTGGAAACTTATTCTCCTGTCTGGAAGATGTTGTAAAGGAAGGTATGGTACCGGAAGAGAGAGTAGATGAAGCAGTAGAGAACCTGTTTACAACCAGAATGAAGCTTGGTACATTAGGAGAAGTCAAGGATAATCCTTATGATAAGATCTCTTTCCTGGAAGCTGATTCTGATAAAATGAAGCAGCTTAATCTGAAAGCAGCAATGAAGAGTGCTGTACTTCTGAAAAATGAAGATAAGCTTCTTCCACTGGATATAAAGAAATACAAGACAATCGGTGTGATCGGACCAAATGCCAACAACCGTAAAGCACTGGTTGGTAATTATGAGGGAACAGCATCTCAGTATATTACCGTAGTAGAAGGCATTCAGGAATATGCAGGGGATGAGGCAAGAGTATTATACTCAGATGGATGTCATCTCTACAAAGATAAAATAGAGAATCTTGCAGTTGCAAATGATAGAATTGCAGAAGTGAAAGGCATCTGTGAGTACAGTGATATCGTGATCTGCTGTATGGGACTGGATGCAGGACTGGAAGGAGAAGAGGGAGATCAGGGTAATCAGTACGCAAGTGATGATAAACCAAACTTAAATCTTCCGGGAATCCAGGAAGAAGTACTGGAAACGGTGGCTGCATGTGGTAAGCCTGTTGTACTGGTACTGTTATCAGGAAGTGCACTTGCTATCAACTGGCCGGCAGAACATATTCCGGCAATCCTCTATGGTGGATATCCCGGAGCACAGGGCGGCAGGGCAATTGCAAAGCTGCTGTTTGGTGAAGCAAGTCCGGAAGGCAAGTTACCGATTACTTTCTATAAATCTTCTGAAGAACTTCCTGAATTTACAGATTATGCAATGAAGGGCAGAACCTACAGATATATGGAGCAGGAAGCATTGTTCCCATTTGGATATGGATTATCCTATACGGATTTCGAGATCAGCAATGTGAAGCTTTCCGCAGATGTAGTAACAAAAGAGGGTATCAGGGTAGAAGCAGATATCAGTAATGTAGGCGAGTATGACAGCGCACAGACCTTACAGGTTTATGTATCTACAGGAGTAAAGGATGCACCTAAGGTACAGCTGAAAGGATTAAAGAAGGTTGCTGTAAAGAAAAATGAAACGAAGCATGTGGAAATAACATTAACCGACAAGGCTTTTGCATTATACAATGAAGATGGTGAGATGGTACTGACCAAAGGCAGCTGTAAAGTATATGTAGGAAGCAGTCAGCCGGATGCAAGAAGCCACAAGCTTACAGGAAACAGCCCTGTAGAATTTGAAGTAAAGATTCCTGAGAATCGTATCATTGTAGAGTAATACATAAAAAGGAGGAGATTTACTTGGCAAAGACAAAGGTAAAAGCAAGTAAAAATGGGCAAATGCCTCTTGGAAAACATATCGCGAAGAACTGGCGTCTGTATATGTTTCTGGTAATTCCCATTATATATTATCTGGTATTCAGATATATACCAATGTTCGGTAATGTCATTGCATTCCGTAAATACCGCGCAGGTGGTGGAATCTTTGGTGTAGAGTGGAGTGGATTCAAATACTTCAGACAGTTCATCAGAGATCAGATGTTCTGGAGAGCATTTGCCAATACATTAAGATTGAATATTATTTACTTACTGTTCCGTTTCCCACTGACTCTGATCTTTGCATTATTACTCAATGAGATCAAGAACATTCACTGGAAGAAATTCGTGCAGACGGTATCTTATCTGCCGCATTTCATTTCCATGGTAATTATTGCAGGTATGATCCGTGAGATGTTATCTACCAATGGACCTATCAATGGTTTCCTGACCGCACATGGACATGAGGCAATTTCCTTTATGGCATTACCTGAGTGGTTCACAACCATATTCGTAGGTTCCGGTCTGTGGCAGGGACTTGGCTGGGGAACTATCCTCTATCTGGCAGCGATTGCAGGTATCAGTCCTGATCTGTATGAGGCAGCAGAAATTGATGGTGCAAACCATTTCCAAAGAGTATGGAATATCACGATACCATGTATCTTGCCTACGATTACAACTTTACTGATTCTGGATATCGGTGGTCTGGTAGGCTCCGGTGGAGCATTTGAGAAGGTATTCCTGTTGTATAACCCAATGACTTATGAGAAGGCAGATATCATTTCAACCTATGTATATCGAATGGGTATCGGTTCAGGTAACTACAGTTATGCTACCGCAGTTGGATTGTTTGAAGGCCTGATCAATCTGGTATTACTGACACTTGCCAATATTGTATCCAAGAAAACGACAGAAAGCGGATTGTTCTAAGGAGGTGGAAAGAATATGGCAAAAAATATGGATATGGTCTCATCAAGGACCAAAATTAAAGTATCGACAGGATATCGTGTATTTCAGGTATGCAACACAATACTTATGATTCTGGTATGTGTCATTACCCTGTATCCTTTCCTGTATCTGGTTGCGCAGTCTTTCTCATCTGAGTCTGCAATTGTACAGGGTCTGGTAAAGGTATGGCCGGTAGAGTTTAACCTGACTACATATAAGAGTGTAATTTCAAAAGGTGATTTCATCAGATATTATGGAAATACAATTTTCTATGCTGTGATTGGTACAGTTGGTTCTCTGTTATTCTCCGCAATGCTTGCTTATCCATTATCCAAGCCGGAGTTAAGACTCAATAAGATAGCAGCACCACTTATCATTTTCACCATGTATTTTGGCGGCGGCATGATTCCTAATTACGTATTAATGACTTATTTGGGACTGCGTGATACTGTAGCAGCATTCATCCTGCCAGGTCTGATCGGTACATATTATGTATTGTTAATGAAGTCCTTCTTTGCAGGAATCCCAAGAGAACTGGAAGAGGCAGGATCTATTGACGGACTCACTCATATAGGTATCTTCTTCAAAATCGTGCTTCCATTATCCAAGCCAATCATGGCAACTATGGCACTGTTTTATATGACAGGATACTGGAGCAACTGGTTCAATGCATTCCTGTATCTGGATGATAAGAAGAAGTGGCCTGTGGCATATTACTTAAGACAGATCATCAATGGTTCTGCAACGAGTAATGACCCGGGTGCTACTGCTGATGCAGCACAGATAGCATCCAACATCAAGTCCTGCTGTATGGTATTGACAGCAGCACCGCTTATCTGCATTTATCCTTTCATTCAGAAGTATTTCGTACAGGGTATGATGTTAGGTGGCGTAAAAGAATAAAACTATCAGGGGTAGCAAGCCGTAAGGCATGAAACTATATAAACAAGATGTTATTAGGGAGGTTAATTGAATGAAGAAAAAGAAAATTCTCAGTATGTTACTGGCAACAGTAATGGTGGCAGGAAGCCTTGCAGGATGTGGAAGTTCGGGGGATACGCAGAGTACTTCTACAGATACAAGCACAGGCTCTAAGACAGAAAATACAACAGGTACAGAAGCTGCATCCACGGAGGCGGCAGTCGAAGAGAATCTTGACTACCAGTATGGACTGGATACAACATTCCATTCTGATGATCCTGTAACTTATTCCTTCTTCTTCTCAGATGCAAGCTGGTATCCTATGGTAGATACCTGGAAAACAGAAGGTGTATTCAAGAAAATTGAAGAAGTTACCAATGTAACACTGGATATCACAAGTATTGACAGTGGTGATTACAATCAGAAAGTAGCTCTGATGATCAATGCAGGTGAAGCTGCCTATATCATTCCAAAGACTTATGATGAATCTCCATATGTAGATGGCGGTGCAATCGTACCTATTTCCGATTATACACAGTATATGCCTTACTTTACGGATTTCGTAGAGAAGTACAATATGCAGGATGATTTAAAGACCATTACCAAATCAGATGGTAAGTTCTACAGATTACCTGGTATGCTGGAAGCTCCTGTTCAGGACTATACATTCATGATCCGTAAAGATCTCTTCGATGCAGCAGGTGTAGATGTACCTGCAATTGAGAAGGACTGGACATGGGATGATCTGTATGATGCACTTGTTAAAGTAAAAGCATACATGGTATCAGAGGGTATGATTAAAGAATCTGATTATGTATGGAGTGATTTATGGTGTGGAAGTGAAGTTACAGACGGTTCCGGCGGTAACCTGTTAAAGCTTATGGCAAGTGCCTATGATGTACAGGCAGGCTGGGCTATCGGAAACGGTATGTTATATGATTCAACCAAGGATGAATGGTATTTTGGACCTACAAGCGATAACTTCAAGGCATATTTAAGCGAAGTAACCAAATATGTACAGGGTGGAATCCTTGATCCTGAAACATTTACACAGGATAATCAGACAGCATGTAACAAGTTCTATCGTGGTGAGACAGCAATCCTTAGTGTAAACCGTTCCCAGTACACAAGCTGGCTGGCTAACCTGGATGAGAACCTTGGTGCCGGCAACTATGAGACATATCTGTGTCTGCTTCCAAGAGGAGAAAAGACAAATTACCTTCCTGAGAACTCCAGACTTGAGAATGGTGTTATGATCTCTAAGAGAGCACTGGATGAATTAGGAGAGGAAGGCTTCATTAAGATGATCCGTTTCGTAGACTGGTTATTCTACTCACATGAAGCATATAACCTGACCAAGTGGGGCGTTGAAGGTGAGACATATCAGGTAAATGCTGATGGAACCAAGTCCTTACTGGATGGCTATCAGTGTGGTGGTCTTGGTATTGCCGGTGATGAGAGTGATATTGATATCCGTTTACAGTGGGGCTATGCAGGTGGTAACTTCTACTACGGCGGTACAATCGCAGAGATGACAGATAACTTCAATCCTGATATTATGGACTTCGTAAACCGTATTACAGAAGCCAGAGACGTCAAGCCTCTTGATCCTTCTTATGTAGCAGACGAAGAAGAGAACGAGCAGTTGAACCTTTGGAAGACACCTTTGATCGATAATGTTAATACATGGACATTACAGTTCGCAACAGGTGTTAAGAATGTAGACGCTGACTGGGATGCATATGTTGCTTCCTGTGAAGGACTTAACAGCATCACAATGGCAGATTACATCAACGAAATTTATCAGAGAACCAAATAATCATACAGCAGAAAAAGGCAGTCATTATGTGGCAGCAAAAAGGAGAGGATGCCAAGTTTTCCTCTCCTTTTTTGAGTTGTAATAACGTGCAAAAACAACTATAATATTGCATAAGGGGAAACTGTAAAAGGAGGTTACATTGCATGATGAGGAAAAATGGGAAAAGTAAGAAAACCGGAATCTTTGGTCTGAGAAATAAGATCTATCTGTGCTTTCTTGTGCCAATTGTATTTATGATTGTAGTAGGAATGGTATCCTATCGTTATGCGGAGGATGGATTAAGCCAGAAATATATGGAATCCACCCAGCAGACGGCCAATATGGCAACAGATTATATGGATGTCAGCTGTTCCGGAGTCAAATCCGCTGCGCTGCAGTATGCTTATGATGCAGATCTGGAGAAGTATTTTCTGGGGCTGCCCGGTCAATCTGCAATGGATAAGACTAACTTCTACACAGATACGAGAGTGAAGCTGATGGCTTCCCAGACAGCGGATTCTTTTATTAATGATATATATGTTATCACGATGCCGGGTAACAACTGCCTGACAACGAGAACACTGGATAAAAAAGATGGCTTTTACAAAGATCTTCTTGCAGAGATTCAGGAAATGTCATCAGATTCCAATACGATAAAAAAATGGATCAGTCATCATGACACAATAGATGAAACCTATGGTGTGAACAGTAGCAGTTATTTTCTGTCATTTGCTGCGCAGTCAAGTCAGAAGATGGGTTATGTTGTCGTTGACGTCAGCAGCAGTGCTGTACGTGATCTGTTAAGCGGCATGGATCTGGGAGATGGCAGCATTATCGGGTTTGTGACAGATGATGGAAAAGAAATCGCATGCACCAGAGATGAAGAGGATAAGGCAGTATTCTTCGATGAAGAAGTCTTTACCGGACAGGATTTCTATGCACAGAGTGCAGGCAGTGAAGAATTATCCGGTAATCTGGAAATAAAATATAATGATAAGCAGTATCTGTATATCTACAGCCGGAGTGAAGAGACAGGCGTTATGTTCTGTTCCCTGATACCTTCCAGTGTAGTAACCGGACAGGCAGAGAAGATCAAGAATATTACGATTGCCTTTGTTATTATTGCATGTATCATTTCCCTGCTGATAGGTTCCGTGATTGCACATGGAATTCTGAAAAACATGAAACGAATCTCAAAGAGCCTCAATAAGGTAACACAAGGAGATCTGACTGTTCAGGTAAGTGCCGGTGGACATGATGAATTCCAGTCACTTGCAAGAACAGCTACGAACATGGTTCTGAATAATAAGAAGCTTGTTCAGAAGCTGGCAGGAACGACAGTGCAGCTGGAGGCTTCTTCTGATGATGTTCATAATGTGTCAAACAGCATTAACGAGTATTCTTCAGATATCACGAAGGCGATAGATGAGATCAGTATCGGCATGACCAAGCAGTCAGAGCATGCCGGGGAGTGTGTAGTTAAGACCAACGAGCTGTCCGAGAAGATGAAAGCAATCAGCGACATGGTAGAAAAGGCAGAGCAGCTCAGTGATAAGACAGAAAAGATGATCAGACAGGGTACGGAGATTGTGGAAACTCTTTCTGCAAGAGCACGGGAAACCTCTGAAATCACAAGTAAGGTCGGAGAGAGCATCGAGCTGTTAAAGAAGGAATCCGAAACAATCAATGGCTTTGCCCAGACGATCAACGAGATTTCAGCCCAGACGAACCTGCTTTCCTTAAATGCATCGATTGAAGCAGCCAGAGCCGGAGAAGCCGGACGCGGATTCTCTGTCGTGGCAGAGGAAATCCGTAAGCTGGCAGATGATTCCGGTGTGGCAGCAGGAGAGATCAAAAATAAGGTGGAGAATATCGCTTCACAGACTATGGCTACTGTAGAAAATGCAAACAAAGCAGAAGGAATGGTTGCTCACCAGCAGGAGGCAGTTGCTCAGGTAACTACTGTTTTCCAGGAAATGAACAACCAGATGCAGGAGCTGTTTGAGAACTTAAAGGAAATCGGTGATTGTACCGCATCTGCTGATGTTGAAAGAAATGAAACGCTGGATGCCGTAGAAAATATCTCTGCAATCATTCAGCAGACAGCAAGCAGCTCTTCTCTGGTTCGTGATCTTGCATCAGAGCTTTTAAATAATGTTGAGAAGCTTTCACAGACAGCAGAAGTCCTGGATGACAATATGAACGGTCTGAAAACGGAGATCAATGCGTTTACGATCGAATGACAAAAAGAAATAAGGAAGTGCTGACAATGATCAAGGTAGATTTGATAACAGGATTTTTGGGCTCGGGGAAGACTACTTTTATAAGAAAGTATGCATCTTATCTGGTAGAGCAGGGTATGAAGGTCGGTATCATAGAAAATGATTTCGGTGCAATCAATATAGATATGGTCATGCTCTCAGATCTGGATTCTGAAATGTGTGATGTAGAGCAGATTGTAGGCGGTAATGTAGAGACAGACTGGAAGAGACGATTCAAGGCAAAGCTTATTGCCATGGCAATGCAGGGATTGAAGAGAGTCGTAGTAGAGCCATCGGGAATCTATGATGTGGATGCTTTCTTTGATGTATTATATGAAGAGCCTGTCAGTAACTGGTACGAACCGGGTAATATCTTTACGATTGTAGATGCCAGAGTTGAGGATGACCTATCCAAGCAGGCAAGATATCTGATGACCTCACAGATTGCAAATGCCGGCGCAATCGTATTCAGCAAGGCACAGGAGGCTACACCGGAACAGATTCTGGAAAGTATAAAACGGCTCAATGGTATGTTGGAGGAATTTCACAGCAATCGTACACTTACAGATGAGGTCATCACAAAGCCATGGAATGAACTGACACCGGAAGACTATGAGAAACTGTTAAATTGCGGATGGCACAGTGCAGACCATGAGAAGCTGTGGTTCGATCATAATGATGCATTTACCTCTCTTTTCTTCATGAATGTGCATATGGCAGCAGACCAGGTAAAAGGCACTGTAGAGAAATTGTTTGCAGATAAGAAATGTGGTCAGATCTTCCGTGTAAAAGGCTTCTTCCCACAGACGGATGGCAGCTGGATAGAAGTGAATGCAACAAGAGATAACTTCTCCATGAAGACGATAGAACAGGCGCAGGAGGTTGTCATTGTAATCGGACAGGGGCTCAAGGAGGACGCTATACGTGTGTATCTTGCCGAGTTTGAATAAATGCATAGACAAAAAAAGAAAAATAGTCTATAATTGTATTAAATAAATATATAATTCTGAAAATATACAGGTAACTGCCGAGAAGGAGCGACGCAGTTGCCTTGTTCAGATACCGGGGGGTATAAGAACACAAGGAGGAACCAATATGCGTATCGTAGAGAAACTGCTGTACGGGATTGGTGGCTTGCTGGCGCTTATACTTTTTTTTATTCTTCTATGCCATTTTAATCCGAATATAACAGCAAAATTAGGTAATTCCATGGCTGGGCAGGAGCAGACAACAGCAGTGCCGGATGCAGCCACAACAGCAGATATATCAGCATTACCAACACAAACTACATCTACCAGTCAGAATATACCGGATGTAATCAATGTAGCTGCCCAGATTCCACAGGATGATGGAATCAGTACACAGCTATCAGGAGAAGGCGGCTATCAGGCGCCGGATGAGAATTCCATAAATGTACCTGGCAAAGTATCAGGCTTAAATGGTCTGGAAGTTGTAGAGGGCAAAGGCACTGAGATTACAGATCATAAAGCA
>OGXD01001776.1_pt1 | contig 15365 bp, 10 predicted proteins | sample 1576211 | NCBI WGS metagenome assembly OGXD01 (sample SAMEA3541470, study PRJEB24748) | human gut metagenome | biome: human gut; feature: human-associated habitat; material: faeces | place: China | collected 2012
TTGACTGCCTGCAACTCCTCCCGCACCACCTTGCGGATGCTTTTCTCCAGCCTATTTGTCTGTTCTGCCGCAAGGATGCTCTGCACCAGAAACTCTTTGCGTTTGGCAGGCGGCATCTGTTGCAGCAACGCCCACGCGCAGCGGTGTTGCGGTTCATTGAGGTTCGGGCGGAAAACATATTGCGGTCGTTTCATACCTCGCTTTTGCGGCGCAACACGGCGGCCAACGCACGCTCGAATCCGACCGCGTTCACCTTGTCGTCCAGCAGGAAAATCGTCTTACAAAGGCCGTCTTTGGGACTTAGGTGGCGGCTCACCACCGATGCGCCGCCGCCCAGCAACACGGCGGGGATGGCGTGCAAATCGAATCCCGCTTCCATTGTGGCAGACAGCAGATGTTCGGTGTACTTGCGCCCCTGCCAGTTCACAATGTCACGCACCGCCTCGCGGACCGTGCAGGGCTGACCTGCCAGCATATTTTCGATTTGGGCATCCGTCAGCGACAGCCCGGTTTCCCGGCGCACCTGCTCCCGAATATCATCCACGCAGCGGATCATGCCGAGTTCCAGACTGTGCGCAGTGTCAGCCGCAGGGATGGCGTTGTCGATGCGCATGAGGTCCACTGTCCAGCCGCCGAGATCCATGAGGAGCATGGACGGTTCGTCCTGCAAAAGCCCGGTTTCGGTCATGAGGGCGGCGTAGCCCTGCGGAAAAATGGCAACTTCTTCGATGGTGATGCTGTACTCCACGCCCTCGAAGCGGAAATTCACAGGTTGCTTGCTTCGCAGCAGATAATCTCTGAACTTGGGTTTATCGCGTCCGAAACTTGTCAGCGGCAGACCCGCCGCAATGCGCACAGAACATTCGGGCGGCAAGCCGCGCTGCCGGATTTCTTTTGCAATAGCTGCCAGCGTCAGCAGGTAGTAGTTGTCGTTTACGGTCTTGTCCCGCTGGATAGGCTGCCGCCCGGAGCCACAAACAAAAAAGCACCCGCCAAACTCTAAGAGTCCTTGGCGGGTGTAGGGTTCGTGTTCTCCGTAGCTTGTCAGCCCTGCCGGGAACGAGCAGTGGGCTGTTTTGATAGCATAGTAGCCGTGGTCAATGCCGATAATGATGCTCATAGTGAAAATCCTCCTTATTGTAAATAGGTATAAAATGGGAAACTTGAAAACAAAATGAAAACTGCCGGGAAAAGCAAAAAATCCCCGCTTCATTGGCTTTTTCTGGTCCTATATGTTGATTAAAATTATTTCGCACTGTGGATTATAGTCCACCAACGCGTTGAGCGCACCATTCGTTCCTCTGTCTACAATAATATTTTGTTTGACAAGAATTCCGAGTTGTTGGTCTTCCTCCATGCCTGTAGACACAAAAGTGCCCCTTGCGGTTCGAAGCCCGCAAGAGGCACTTTTGCAGTTATACCTTAATCATCAACCAACACCGAGGACTTGTCTCATTCCCCTTCCGATTGACTGCCAAACACAGTGATAGATATGCCAGTAATATGATTAAATCTTATAGTTTTGGTCAATCTGTCGATTGCGATCAAGCGCATAATGTGTTTTAGAATTAGGAGTTTACGTTCATCTCGTAGACATCAGCGATTGCCACTGCGTTTTTTCAGGTAGAGTGCAACGATAAAGCCACCCACGGCCAAGCAAGCCAGAATCGACAGCACTTCATAAGGGAAGTTATCGCTCGTCTGAGGAATCGCGCTTGTTGCTCCGCTGCCAGATGCCGCTGCACTGCCGTCATTCGGCTTTGCAGTAGGCGCAGCACCCCTAGTGCCGTTTGCAATTCCTTCCGCAATATCGGGATGTTCATCCTTCACAGTATCAGCAGGTTTCTGTACCGGTGCCGCAGGTTTGGTCTGGGCAGTATTTACAGCATTCCGCACTGCATCAAGGGCGGCTTTCAAGTCTTCAGCACTTGCGCGGCCTGCGATAGCAGCTTCCGCATCAGAAATTGCCTGGCGGATAGCGTCCGCGCTCTCCACAGTATACTTGCTCAGGTCAAGTTGCTTGGTTTCTTCAACCAAAGCATTCAACTCGGTGGCATCGCCAGCCTTTACCAATGCCGCCGCTGCGGCCTGCAACGTCCGTGCTGCTGCATCTACAGCCTCCTGGGTAGCGTTTTCATTGGCGGCGACCGTCTTTGCGGCCTCCAATGCATCGGCAACCAATTTCCAGGATTTTGCAGTATGAGCGTTCGCATCCATGGCCTCCACCTTGGAGATCATATCATCAATTGCAGTCATATCTGCTCGGAGCGCCAGTGCCTTGTAAGCAGCTTCCAGCTTTGTATAAGCAGCTTCGATCTCATCGGCGGTTGCATCACGGTTGGCGGCGACCTTCTCAGCTTCTGCCAAAGCCTGGGCAAGGGCAGCCCAAGAATCAGGCTGATACCTGCTTTCATCCAGTTCCTTGATGCTGTTGATGGCCGCGACCAGGTTCGAGTTGTCAGCACGCTTCACAAGGCTTTCCATGGCGTCCTGCAGAGCGTCAGCTGCATTGTTGACAGTCTCCTGGTTTGCATCCTCAGCGGCAGAGATGCTCTGCGCTTCGGCCAGCGCAGTTGCAAACGCTGCCCAGCTGGTGGTCGTGTAATCGTCTTCCACCAGGGCGGAAGCCTGCTCGATCAGCTGATTCAGAATGGTCTTGTCCACAACAGGCTCGGTGGGCTTGGCCGTAGCGTACAGTTCGGCCTCGTAGATGCGGACGCAGGCAGCCCAACCGGTGGTATCGGTACGGCTGACATTCAGCTTGAAGATCCGTCCGGTCGCATCGCCCAGATCATTGGTGGTAACATCGGCCGCGTTATCGGTGGTCTTGGCACACTCTGTCCAGTTCGCAGCGTCTGCCAGCACAGCGTTCCGTTCCTCGGCCTCCATGGCCAGCAGTTCGTCCACGTTGACCTTTTCTTCGTTCAGCACATAGAACTCGTAATTGGCAGTGTTCATGCTGCCGTTGCCGGCCGTCGGCGTTTCCGCCACGCCGACGTGGGAGACGACCAGCTGCCGGACGTTGCGTTCTTCGCCAATGTCAAAGGCGACCCACAGGTTGCTGCCATCCTCGCACCATTTGCCGGTATCGGGGTTTTCCTTGTCGCCGTCAAACAGCTTTTCGGGGCCCTGGGCAGTGCCCAGTTTTTTGCCGTTGTAGCCAACGATGGTCGCATTCTGGGACACCAGTTCCAGCTCGCCCACAGGCTCGGTGACGGTCACGGCAGCGCTGCCGGAAACATTCGGATCCTGAACCGAGGTCGCAACAACGGTCAGCTGCTCTGCGGTCTCGTCCTCCGCAACGGTCAGCAGGCCGGTCTCGTCGATCTCAGTCGCCTCAGAGACCGCGCCGTCCACGCTCCAGGTCACAGAATGGTCGGTGATATTCTCGCCGTTAACCATAGCTGCAAACTGCTTGGTTGCGCCCTTCTCCACAGATGCAGTAGCGGGCGATACCGTAACAGATGTAACGATTGGCTCAACAGAACCGCTCTGCAGGGTAACATTCACATCGTAGGTCTGGCCTTCGGTCACGACCAGGCGCTTCACAACCGTGTCGTTGATCAGGTAGCCTGCAGGAACATTTTCGCACTTAATGGTGTACGTCCCCAATACAACCTCAGCAGGTTCGCCGGTAGTCACAGTATAGACCTTTTCGTTGTTGCTGTTGTAAACGCCATAAGTAACGCCGGTCAGTTTCTCGCCCTTGGCATTGGTCGCCACCAAGTTCAAGAAAGCGGTCGGTTCCGGGAATGCGGGGATTTCGACAGTATACTTATCAGAGATCAGCTTACTGACGCGTTTTACTTGCAGGGTGAGTTCACTGCCCGCACGCGGGACCCGAATGCCACGGATAATTACCGAGGTTTCGCCAGCAGCCACCGGGAGAGAGGCTTTGGTGTATTCACCAGAGTCGTTCTCGTAAACGTAGACCACATCGCCTTCACTCAGGCCATTCACCGTAAGAGAAATATAGATGTCGCCACCGTTGGAAGAGCTAACCGAGCCAGGCTGTGAATAAGCTTTCGCTGTAACATCCTTTGCCGCCTCAGATTTTGCGGCATTTTCCGCCTCAAAGCTCGCGCTCAGCTTGATGCTTTCTGCGGAACCTGTGGCGGTGGTGGTGTAGTAAATACGTCCGGCTTCTTGCGTGCCAAAGTTAAGGCCGGTGATAGTGACAGTGCCGCTTTCTGCAACCGCCTCTCCGATCTTGTTATACTCGCTGCCGGATTTGGTGTAGACCGTGACAGTCTGGCCCGCAGGCACGTTCTTCAGTGTGAAGGTATCATTGGCGCCCGTGCCATTCTCTGCGGCGGCAAACTGGATGGACACCGGCTCCGTCTGGGGGAACTCGGCGGTCTCGAACATCTGCCATTCATAAATGCGGATACCGCCCCAGGGGGAAGTTCCATCATCATAAATGCGCAGTCTCCATTCCTGTGCAGTCACCGGTTCGTCCAGCAAGACATCCGTTACAGCGGCGGTGTTGTTCTGGATGCGCTTTGCCTCTACCCACCAGCCAGACGCATTCTTATACTCCAGAGCAAAGTCGACGGTGTTCATCAACACATCCTCGCCACCGTACTGGGCATGTTCTACGCGCCAGCGGTTGACCGTCACCTCACGACCAATGTCAATGTCCATATATCCGGTCTGCGCACCGGTAACACACCATTTGGAACCATTCAGGGAGGTCCCGTCAATGGCCTTGGAGGCAGGCTCGCTCTCATTCTGGCCAGAATATCCGGTTACCGTCGCCCCCAGGCAGACGTTTTCGAATTCTTTTGGTTCGTAGACTTCAGAGTCCTCATTGCTATACAGCCAGTCGATTATCAGTTCGGTGCCTTCACCGCGTACACCGTTGGCATTAACGGGGACGACTTTCAGCGTCACGTCGTCTTCGTCAAAATCACGAACCAGGGTAGGCAGGTAGAAGGCCGTGTTGGGGGTCTCCATGATCAGATTAGAAGTCCCGTTCGCGTTGACCTTGTAGATCTCATAGGAAGCAGCGCCGTCCACAGCATCCCAGTAAATACGTGCTTCCGCATCATAGGCGTTGTGATACAGGATCTCGTCCAGCGCCACAGAAGTAGGACCGGACAGCGCCGCGCGATCCTGATCCAAAATGGCAAGCTGGCCCAGGTTGATGTGGTAGTCGGACACAGCAGTATCGCTTTCCACCTTTAAACCAATGGCATACAAAGTCTTGCCGGCATGATCAGAAATATCTACCACCGTGGTGGTCCAGGTATCAGCCTCACTGGCAGTCAAATCGTAAGCGACTGTTTCGCATTCCTCATAGCTGGCAGTACTGTCATCGCCATAATAGGCAACCAACCTGGCCTTGCCATCATCGTTCTTGGCCGTCAGGCTCAGTGTCATGCCATCGGTCACAGCGACATCGGTGCTGTACAGCATGATGTCGTTTGCCTTGTTGGCATCCAGATCACCATAGAACTGAATGGAAGTGCCGCCGTTATAGGCGTCAGTGAAGTCATAGCCGCCATCAAGCTTCGAGCCGTCAGAATCGATGATCCAGGTCCAGGTGGGCATAACGTCCTGCACGGACTGGTAACTCCACTCGTTGTCACGGGAGAGTTCACCATTCACATAATAACCAACACCGTGGCCGGAATTAAAACTGGTTACGAACGGTGTGCTGAGGATCGGCGTCTTGTCGGCGAAGAATCGGGACATACCCAGCCAAGTGGATGAGGAAACATTATCCACTTCTACCCGCGGATCTGAAGCAGAATTGACATAGAAGTCTTGTTCAACCTCGTGGAACTGCGCTCCGTTTGCAGAGTTACCTAACGTGGAGTTGGGGCAATACAGCGCGATGGATAGCTTTAGCTTGCCATCCTCGTCCACGAGCAGTTCATCACGGAAAGGCGTGTTCATGCCGTTTTGCTGTACATCCAAGCCCGCATAAGCATCGAAGGGGCTGCGGTTAATAGAGTTCATCGTGCTGACTGTAGTAGAAATCTGCCCTGTATACCAGTTGTAGTTCATAAAGAACTCATTGATTCCCACAGAGCCATCATCGCTACGCTCCATCCAACGCTGGTTCGAGCTATTAACCGCGTTCTGGTAAGATACGCTGCCGGAAGGCAGCATCGAGTCGTACCAGCTAATCAAGATGTCGGGGCACTTGGCGCGCATGTAGCGGATCATCTCATCCAACCTGGATGCAATCTCTGCACTGCAGCCAAAGGATTCCTGGTTGAAGAAGTATCCATCAAAACCATAGTAATCCATCACTTCCAGTAGCTTATCTGCCACGGGGAAACTGCCATCTTCCGCCTTTTGGCAGAAAGCGTCAACTTCCTCCGCATAGCCCGAGCCAGATCCCCAAGGGAAGCCCAGTGTAGCAACGACCGGCACACCGTTGGTGTGGGCAGCGTCAGTAAATTCGCCGGTGGGGCAGCAGATCAGGCCCTCCTCAGAACCGGACCAGTACACAAAAGAATCGGTGTACTGCCAGTAGTTGAAGGACCAGCTCATGAAGTTCTCGGTGCCTTGTGAACTGGTGGTGTCGTGGGAAGAGTTAGCCAGGGAGCAGAGCATGAGCTTTGCTTCCGGATTTGCCTTTGGGTTCACGACAAAACCGCCCTCTCGGTTTGCCATGGGAATGCTCGCCCTGCTGTATCGTGCGTCCGGGTCAGATTCCGGCGTCCACTCCAAAAGAGTGGCCACGCTGAAAGAGGGGCCGATCGGCATCAGGGACTCGTGTGCGGCATACGCTTCGTTCATCTCCGCTGACCCGTCTTTGCCGGGGGTCGCAGCACTTGCGGGCAATGCGGTACCGGACAGTACCATAGCCAGTGCCATCAGACATGAACCGAAGCGTTTCCAACTTCTTGTTTTCATTGGTAAAGCACATCCTTTCATTTCTCTTTTCTCAGGTGCATCTAATCAATCGCGCCGAACCGGGTAATTTTGCCGAAAGCACCCTGTTGTTCCCTTTGAGGTTTGGAACTTACAATGATGACGCCGCTCTTGATTCAAACAGAACAGTCCGGGATTACACATCAAAGCGTTTCCATTCAATGCACAGCAAAATACTTTCACAGGGATCCGGTTGGGCTTTCCCTTAAGCACCACCTCCGCTCAAATTGATTTATATCCACCAGGAAACGTGGTCTGCCGCGCTCATTTGTCAAGCAGATATACATTTCTGCTATGCATGTGCGCGTATGGCCAAACCCGCTTCTGGCAAACACTCCTGTTTCCGGCCCAATAACGGCTACATAAAGCCCTGGCACAGAATCAACGCCATTTTTACGTATCGTCCCGTTCATTCCCAAACAAATTAGCAGGCAGACGGACAGACAATAGAGTGGGTAGATATCGCTACCATCAGCAACACATCGTTCTATTGTTCCACTTGACCGCCTCTACCGCGCCTTGCTTGAGGCATTGGATCGGCACACCTGATGCCAGAAGCTTCATAAGCAGATAGATTCAAAATTTATTCGGGTGTCTCTGATAAACCAAAATGCTGGAAAATTCGCTAAAAGATAACGGATGCAAGGCGCGAGACCGCCGCAATACTTGGTGTATTGCAAGGTTGGGTAACGTAGCAGACGCTGCTTTTGGGCAATACCGAGCAATTCAAAATGCCAATGCGGCGAGCGAGACGCGTGACCGGCTAAGAGAGAAGCACAGGCAATCCTTGGTGGATTGCCGAGCATTTTCTCAACGCTGATCATGTGCCGCGGCCGTCGCAGCGATGCTTTAGGCTTAAGCCGAGAATTGTGCGGGGATGCCCCGGTAGAATTAGACAGTGCTGGGGATTTTTCAGATACCCTCTAGGCTACGCACCACATACAAAGTGGTTTGAAGTTTTTATTGCCGACAATGGAGCGGCCATCTTGCCCAATTAGCTTTCCAACCAAAATGTTGTGCGAACCACAATCGCTGTTGGCTGCCACCAGGCAGACATAGCCCACACTTGTGCAAGCGATTACCCACAATTTCAGATGTCAAGTTGCATCGTCCTTGCAATATTTGTGTTCCGGTCATTTCAGCGTGCAGCGAGCAAAGAAAAACAGAAGCATATTCTGTTAATTGCATGTTAACTACATATAACAAAACAAATTGCAAAAAGAAGTTACAATGGATTAACAGGGAGGGGGTAGCGATTCCAAATCGATTAACTGGTGCTAATTTTAGCACATAAAGGTGAAAAAGGCAAGGGAAAGTACACAATTTTGTTGAAATTGTAAAAAGTGCACATAGAAATACTGTTAGGCGCGGAATTTCAGCGCTTGCCCAACAACTTTTTCTTACTTACTTTTTCATTTTTGGTATTTAAAACGCGAACGGACGTTTATTAAATGTTAACTTTTGTTAACGACAGGAACGGAACTATGCTTTCGTCAAATTCACAATAGAAGGTGCATTTTATTGAGTAGACGCTCATGTTCTGCGCCGGATTCCATGATATAAATTCTTGTCGTCTCGATGCTGGAATGACCGAACAGGTCCGCCAGTTTCGAGATATTTTTTTCGAGGTTGTAAAATGTCCGCGCAAACAGGTGCCGCAGGTTGTGGAGGAAAACTTTCTTCCAGGCCACATTAGCGCGCTCGCACAGGGCTTTGAGCAGTTTCCAGACCGTTACGCGGCTCAGAGGCTTGCCAACACGGGAAAGAAACACCGGACCGGCATGAATGCGGTGTTTCTGGCACCAGCGGGTCAACCGGTGGCAGAGTTCGGCCGGCAGCAAAATTTCCCGGCACTTGCCCTTGCAGCGAATGGATGCCTTATGCCGGCGGACGGCTTCTGCCGTGATAAACTGCAGTCCCGAGACGCGGATGCCGGTGGAGCAAAGCGCTTCCAGCAGCAGCTGGGTGCGCTTGTTGCCGGCGGCGCGTGCGGCGTTCAGCAGGCGGAAATACTCGGCGCGGGTCAGTTCCCGGCCAGGGTCGGCGAAGATCCTGCGCTGGTGCTTGAGCGGCTTAGCTTTGCCAGCCACGTTGTCGATGCTCTCTTGGCAATCATTGACGGCAGCCAGCATCGCGTTCACGGTGGCAGGGGTATAGCCCTTTTCGGTCAGGCTATCCCGCCAGGCTGCAACGGTCTCGCGGGTCGGGATGTCCCCTGCCCCGGTATCGGCAAAAAAGCGGGCCAGGGCTTTGGTGTACTTCTGGATGGTGGCGGGGCTGTACTCCCGGTGGGTCAGCCAGGTCTGATAGGTGTCAAGAATAGATGAAGTTTTCATGCAGATCCTCCTTACTGGTATATAATTTGTACCTTTTATTATGCCGCAAAGAACAAGCGGCTTATATTCTAAATGAACAGTTCTGTTTTGCTAAGCATAATCCAGCAGCTTTACAACCTTCTTACCGCTGCACAACATTGGCTTGGGCAGCAGTCATACCGCGCAGTTGCACACTGCCGACACTATTGTGCTGCATCAGTGCATCAAACCGCTGCATATCCACGGCGGTAACCTTGCCGTTTTCGTCCTGCGTTGTAAAATCGCCGGAATAATACTGATCTGTCTGCAGGATCTTTTCTTCAAGGGTCATCCGGCTCATCAGGTCGCTGATGCGCTCTTCTGTCGAAAGATCCGGGTTCTGGTATGGCTACGGGGAAATTGAAAACATTCTGAAAACAGCAGGATTTATTCTGTTTTTTCTCAAAAAAATTGTCCTCTCCCCTGCCGCAATTCAGAATTTTGCGGGAAGATGAGGCAATAAAAATGTCCAACAGTCTGAAAACCGCTGGACATCTTTATAAAAAGCAACTCGAAAATTAGCTGTCGAAACCGCCAATTTTCAACGATACAGCAAAGAAAAAAGCCTGTTACATCTTTTTTGTCACAGGCTTTTGTGTGAGTGTGATAAAAAAGATGCCCTGTTTTTTCGAAAAAAATCATCGATAACAGATGAAATTTAATCATTTTCTTTATCAGATGGCCACTGCAGCATCCATTCCAGATACTTTGCTCCTGTAATTTTCCTCGTCCTTAATTTTCCCTTTTGGCTGTACCACTCTTTCAAAAAACAGCCTACTTCCTCAAAATCATCAAAGAGCAGAATCGTATCAATCGGAACGCTTCCGCCGCAGCCATGTTCCCAGTCATACCAAATCAATGTTCGGATAATATCCTCCGGCGTTTCTGCCCTTGTTAAGAAATTTTCTTCGCGGACATTCAACGCTTTTGCTATTTCTTTGGTTCTGCTCCCTTTTGGTGTTCGGAATCCTGATTCATATTGAGCAATACGGTTTGCCGCATTGCCATCCAAGTGCAGTCGTTCTCCTAGTTCCCGCTGTGTCAGCCCTCTGTGCTTACGAACCAGCTTGATTTTCTCTCCCAGCTTCATAGCTACCTCTTTCCGATAAAAGTGAAAAAGTGCATACCCAATCGAAAATTGCGTTATCTCCGATTGGGTATGCATTCTTTATTTTTATGTCAGCTGCATTGTCTTTTGGCAGCCGCCGATGAACCGTATTTCAATTTCATTGCGAGATCTCACCGTGATTTTCTCAACGATTCGTGCAGTCAGCGCATCATCGTATTCTTGAATTTGCAGATTCTTGGCGGACAGAAGCATTTCCGGCTGCCTGACTTTCTCCTGTCGGGCGGCGCTGTCCGCGATGACCTTTTTCAAATGTTTGATTTTACTGTTCAGATTTTTCAGCTTGTCATCGAGAAATGGTGTATTCTCATCGAAGTCCAAGGACATTTCCAGCAGGCGGTCAAATTCCTGCTGGGTCTGTTCCAGCTGCTCCTGCAAATTGGGCTTTGCGCTTTCGCCGGTCTGGATGTTATGCAGGATACCGTTGATCTGGGCAGCAACTTCATCGGTGAAGTTTGCCGCCAAACCCTGTATCGCTTTCAAAATGGCGCGGTGCAATTCTTCTTCCGGGATGGACGGCGAATTGCCGCAGAATTTCGTTCCGTACTCGATGCGATTCACGCACCGCCAAACGATTTGCTTTCTGCCGTGAATATTCCAAGTCACCCGCTTGTAAGGGCTGCCGCAGTCACCGCAGACCAGCCGTTCGGTCAAGGCATATTTGCTGTTATAGCGACCCCGGCGGCGCTTGCGTTGGTTAGCTGCCGACTTGCTGTTTCGGCGTGCAATCTCGGCTTGCACCTCTCGGAATATCTGCTTGCTGACGATGCCCTCGTGGTAATTTTCAATGTAATATTGCGGGAGCTGCCCGGTGTTTTTCTTATGTACCCCGGTCAGCACATCCTCGGTAAAGGTCTTTTGCAGCAGCACATCACCGCAGTATTTTTCATTTTGCAGGATACGCTGGATGCTTTGCGCTGACCATGCGGTGTTGCCGCGGGCTGTGAGTGCGCCCGCCGTTTCCAACTTTGCCTTGATACTTTGCAGACTGTCCCCTTGCAGGTAGCTGTTGAAAATCAGCCGAATGATTTCAGCCTGCTCCGGGATGATCTCCGGCTTGCCGTCCGCCCCTTTTCGATAGCCGATGATTCTGCCGTAAGGGAAGGCGAATTTACCATGCTTATATCCCATGCGCTTACCGCGGGCTACATTCTGGGAAATTGACTCGCTTTCGGCCTGGGCAAAGGCGCTCAGTACGGTGAGGATCATCTCAGAGTTCATGGTGGCGGTGTTGATGTTCTCTTTTTCAAATACCACCGCGATTCCCATCTGCTTCAGCATTCGGACATACTGGATGCTATCCAGCGTGTTGCGGGCAAACCGTGAAATAGATTTCGTCAGGATAAGGTCGATTCTGTGCTTCTTGCAGTCCTGAATCATCTGGTTAAAACCATCGCGCTTCTTTGTATGCACACCGGAAATACCATCATCTGCGTAAATGCCCGCTACCTCCCACTCCGGGGTTGATTCAATTTTCTCGGTGTAGTACAACTTCTGGATTTCAAAACTGCCCTGCTGTTCTTCTTCCTCGGTGCTAACACGGCAGTAGGCAGCTACCCGCAGCTTGCGCACGGCATTTTTTCGTCCGGCACTTTCCCGCATTGAGGCGGGAATCTCAACGATTCTCATGTTATTCACAGCTTTTCCCCTTTACACGATTTGTCCGTTTTGCAGTCTGACTTCAATGTGGGTGTCACGGTACAGAATAACCTTGCTGACGACCTCTTTATAAAAGGTATATGGAAAGCCGTCTGTCAGATCATACTCGGCACACGTTTTTTGCATTTGCAGGGTTACCGGATCAGCATCCCCTGCCGAGCAGAATTTGTACTCCAGTTCTGCCCGGCGTAGGATTCTGGTGATTAGCGCATCGGCATTAGGCTCTGTTTCCAGCAAATCCGTTTGAATTTCTCGTGCCAGTTTGGCGGCTTCTATGGATTGGACATTGCGCTGTGTTGTTGGTGAGCGAATCACCTCTGAATGTCTCTGAATCCACTCTAATTTTATTGTAATAGCATCAGACAATTCTTTTTCTTGGATGGGTTTCGTCCACATTCCACATTGGCGGCAAAACCATTGTTCGGTTTTAGGCCTCCAGTATAGGCGTTCTCCGCAGCATCCGCATTGCATATCTTGGCGAAACGGCTGTAAAACCGTAGAGTATGTTTGCGCTTTCCTCTGGCGAAATTTTTCTACCACGCGATATTGGGTCTCTGTAATGATAGGCGGATATTTTTCATTGCCACAGTAAATTTCATTTGCAAGGACGCGGCTCACCATGTTCTGATTCCATTTTTGAGTGTCCTCATGGTACGGCGTTTTCCTCGTTGTCATGCTCTCTGCAATTTTTCGAAGGGACTTCCCTGCTGTGTATTCCTCAAAAATATATTGCACAGCTTCGGCTTCTTCTTGAACTATAGTTGTTTTTCCGTCTGTGATTTGGTAGCCAAATGGCAGGTATCGCTTTTTCATTTTTCCGTCCGTTTCTCCGAAAGTTTCATACCATTGATGAGTTCAAATTCCACCTCTGTATTACTAACCGATATTTTCTTGACCATCTCGGTAAAAATCTGCTCATCGAAGTATGTCAACGGCGGACCGGAATCCAATATTTTCTCAATCTGCCTTGTGCTTTTCAAAGTTTGTTCAACATTCTTGCTGATGGAAGTTCTGGACAGCTGAACTCTTTTCTCGTCAAGTTGCTGTTCTATAAGGGTTTTTCGTTCTATGTATTGGGTATCCTCGATGTAACCTTGTGCATGGATTCTTTCCAAATTATGATTTTGTTTTGCAAGACGTTGAATTTCCGCATAAATAGATTCTCGTGCGGTATTCTGGTGTTCTTGTTGCGATTTTAGCTGCAAAAGGCTGTCTACCATCGGCCGGAATATCCTTGCACGATTTGCTTGCAGCTTGTTATACATATATAAAAAAGCCCGGCAAAGTTCTGTTTCGTAAACAGACTTTACCGGGCATAAGCTGGATTTATTCAAATGTTTTCTGCAGCCCCAAGCCACAGCACCATTTGCTCTGCTGGCTTGGGCAAACACAGTGCCGCACTCGGCACAGTAGATTTTCTTTGTGAATACTCGTGGAGTGGCATTGGGCACGGACATCTGCTTGGTTTTCAGAAGTTGCTGCACTTTGTCGAAATCTTCGTCCGAAACGATTGCCACATGGCTTTTATAGGCACAGTATTTCGGGAACTGGCCCTCGTTGTGGTAGACCATGAACGGCAATGTGTCCGTGGTGTAATGTTTTTGGTGCAGCGTATCGCCTTTATAGGCTTCGTTATGAAGCATGAATCGCACAGCGGAAGTGTACCACCAGCCACCCTCTTTCGGATGATTTTCATTTAAGTAACGTGCAATTTCTGCGATTTCCACCCCGCTCAGGTACTTTTCAAAAACCAAGCGGACTACTGTTGCCTCATCCTTTTCCAGTACCAGCTGGTGATCCTGCTGCCTGTATCCGAAAGGAGTCGCACAGTTCACATAGGTTCCCGCCTGCATCTTTTTACGGATACCCCATTTCATGTTTTTGGAGATAGACAAAGATTCTTCCTGTGCAATAGCGCACATCATGCTCAGCATCATTTCCCCTGTGGCGCCCTCCGTATCAAACTGTTCTTTTTCAAATTGTACTGTTACACCGATGCTTTTCAGTTCTCGGACGAGCGTCAGCAGATCTACCGTGTTCCTGGCCATGCGTGATGCAGATTTCACTAAAATGCGATCAATCATACCCGCTCGGCAATCTTCCATCAGTCGGTTCAGTTCTGCTCTGTGCTTAATACTCGTGCCAGAGATACCCTCGTCTGCATACACTCCAACGAACTCCCAGTTCGGGTTCTTCTGGATAAGGTCTGCATAGTATTCTGTCTGCACCGACATGGAATGAAGCTGTTCATTGGATTTCGTACTGACGCGGGCATAAGCCGCTACGCGCAGGCGTTTTAGTTGTTGCTGGATTGGCTGGATGACTTGGACTTGTGGCATGATGTTCACCTCTAGATGTGACGCTGTGACATTCTTTTTATCACATACAACATACCCGAAAGGCAGGTCAAAAGCTATTCACGAGAACCACTAAACTTCTCGGCGCAAAACGCCGCATTTCCGGGCATAACCAACATTCGCGCGCCGACAGATGTCCCTAGGCAATCTTCCGTTTGCGGCAGCGGATACCAGCGCGGCATAGGCCAGTGCATATTTCAGCTCCTGTTCCAGTCTTACGGGAAACGGGTCAATCCACATCGACAGCCACCTCCCACGGCACTCTTTTTCCGGTTCGTGCGGTACGAGCCAGGATTCGACTCTCCAACCCTGTCAGATAGAGTTCATACTGTAGATTGGTCTCGGTCGTAATCAGCACTGCACCGTAATTTTGCAGAAATCGCAGGATACGGTACAAGGTTGTAATGTCGTGGCTCAGTCGGTCAAGGCTCTGCACCATGACGGCATTGACGCGCCCCTGCTGCACGGCGGTGAGCATGGCGAACAAATCAGACCGCCAGAATTCGGTACCGCACTTCTGCTCCATGCAGGAGTTGACGATGATGTAGCCGCGCCTGTCTGCCTCGCGCATAACATCGGCAAGCTGTTCTTCCAATGCGGGCAGGTTCGGTGCAGCGCTGCGGGCAAAAGCCCATACTTTGTATTCTTTCATAGGCGCACCTCAAAATTGATCCATCAGGGGTAGCCGCACATCAAATCGCGGCTTGCCAAAGGATGCCCGCGTGAAGCGGTCACCGACAAAGCGTTCCAGCCCGCTGTTGATGAGCTCGGCGTTCAGGTCACATTCGGTGGTAATAAGGTAGACATCATTCTGCCGAAGAATTTCAATGACACCCACCAGTATGTAGCTGTTGCGGCTGATTTGCTCCAAATCGCGCACCATCACGGCTTCAATCCGACCGTTCTCTACTCCGTCCAGCATGGTGCGCAGACCGATGCGGTCTTTCAAGGTGTTTCCGCTGCAATGGTCAAAAGATGTGC
>OGXD01001780.1_pt1 | contig 15338 bp, 12 predicted proteins | sample 1576211 | NCBI WGS metagenome assembly OGXD01 (sample SAMEA3541470, study PRJEB24748) | human gut metagenome | biome: human gut; feature: human-associated habitat; material: faeces | place: China | collected 2012
GTGCGTAGCACACGGGATTCCTGATTAAATGTTTTAATCAGGAATCAGTATCAGAACGTTTTCTGCAGGAATGCCTTGATCGAGCCGTCATACAGCTCCTGATTGTTGATGCGCAGGTGGGAATGCGAGCCTTCGTCCATCCAAACGAGCTCCTTCGGGGCATTGCAGGCCGCGTACAGCTCTTCTGCGCGCTTCGGCAGCGAGAAGGCGTCCTTGCGGCCGTGGAGAAACAGGATCGGCGTTTTCACCTTGCCGATGACGCGAATGGGCCGCGCTTCGCGGATCTTCATGCCGGATTCCAGCCGGGCGGCCCAGAAAATTTCGTACAGGACGGGGAAGATCGGCCGCTTTTCTGCCTTCATGTGCAGCTTGAAGGATTCCAGAAACGTTGCGAACAGGCCTTCAACCACGAGATGGGAGACATAGACCGGAAAGTCCGGCTTTGCGGCTGCCAGCACGACGGCGGCGCCGCCGACGCAGATGCCGTGCAGCACCACGTCGCTGCAGCCGAGCTGATCGTGCGCGAAGCGCGACCATGCGATAACGTCCGACCACTCGCGTGTGCTGCAGTAGTTGTATTTGCCTTCGCTCAGGCCGTGGGCACGGCTGTCGACGACGAGGATGTTGCAGCCCGCCTCGGCGTAGGGCTGTGCGAAATAGTAGCTGTAGTACAGCGACTCGGTGCGGCCGGGGAAGATGATGGCGCAGCGCTTGTGGCCGAAGTCGAAATACTCGCCCGCGAGCTTCAGACCCTCGTTTTCGATGGAAACGGGCCGCTTGCGCGCCTCGTTTTCACGCGCCCAGTCCATGCCGAGGTCAAACATCCGTGTGTGCTCCGGATTGGGTGGATAGCTGTTTGCACGGGTCCATTTTTCCGGCCCGGTCCGGACGAGAATGTTGTGATACACCTTTTTGGCGATGGGCCAGGTCGCTGCGAACATTCCCAGGAACGACAGCAGCACGAACCCCAAAATGAGCCATATCCAGAATGGCATGGGAAGATACCTCCGTTTTTTCTTTCATTATATCGAATTTTGTCGTCTTTGTAAACGCAGAATCATAAAAATACATTGTTCCCTCTTGAAAAATGAACGCATCCATACTATAATGAATGCCGGGAAAGGGGAGAACACTTATGACAAATTTTGCGATCCTGACGGATTCCTGTTCCGATCTGACGGCGCCGCTGCGCGAGCGCTTTGGCGTGGACGGCTATGTGCCCGGGGCGCTCGTCTACCCGGACGGCAGCAATCATTATGCGGATCTTGACTGGAAGAATATGACACCCGCGCAGTTTTTCGGCACGATGAAGGATAAAAAGGGCGGCCTGTTCACCTCGGCGCAGATCGGCCTGCAGGACGTTGCTGACCGGTTCGAGCCGCTGCTGCAGCAGGGCCGGGATATCCTGTTCGTCGCTGTGTCCTCGGGCCTGAGCGGTACATACAACAGCACCTGCCTCGTGGCGAATGAGCTGATGGAAAAGTACCCCGAGCGGCACATCCGCTGCGTCGACACGCTCCGCTACTGCGGTGCGGAGGGTATGCTCGTCATCGCGGCGACGCGTCTGCGCGCTGCCGGGAAGACGCTGGACGAAACGGCCGACTGGCTGGAGGAGAACCGCCTGCGCGTGCACCAGATGGGCGTGCTGGAGGACCTGTTCTTCTGTAAGCGCATGGGCCGCGTCTCGGGCGCGGCGGCCGTGATGGGCACGCTCGTCGGCATCCGCCCGCTTGCGGATATCAATGAGAAGGGCCTGAGCGACGTCATCGGCAAAACGCGCGGCCTTGCCCCGGCGCTGAAGGCGACCGTCGACTATATGGCCCGCACGGTCGAACGGCCGGAGGAGCAGATCATGCTGCTGTCGCATTCGGACCGTCCGGAGCGCGCGGAGGAGCTGCGCGCCATGGTCGAGGAGCGCTTCCACCCGAAGGAGCTGCACGTTGTACCGGTCTGCCAGTCGTGCGGCGCGTCGATCGGGCCGGGCCTGTACGCCATCTTCTATTTTGGCCGCCCGATCTCGTCCGGCCTGACGGAGGAGCGCAGCCTGATCGCGGAGCTGACGGGAAAAACAAAATAATCGCGCGGGAGCCAGCGGCAGTCGAGCCGTTGGCTCCCGTTTTTTGCTGCAATTTACAAAATCTGGAAGTTATGTTTCGGAACATGCCAAATTCGGGCGTCTTACAACAGAAAATCTTGGAAAAACCTGTTGATTTTCCAAAAAACGCGTGGTAAAATATTTACAACTATAGGCTCCGGAGTATGCCGGGGCGTCTGGGAGGGAGTGCCCATGAAACACTTGCTGCGCGCAATGGGCGCAGCCATGTTAGCGGCTCTGCTGCTGTCGGCCTGTTCGACGCCGCAGGAGCAGACCGAGCCGTCCGCGCCGCAGACCACGCAGGCCACGCAGGCCGCAACCGGCGCGACGGAGGAGTCCGCAACGGAGGCAGAGGAACTGCTTGCGCTGCCGCGTGACCTTGGCAGCGGCCTGACGCTGCAGGCGGTCCTGCCGTTTTCCGGCCCGAATGTGGATGCAGACGGCGCGGAGAGCGACCAGCTTGCCACCATCATCGTGCAGAATGACGGCGGAATGGCCGTCGGCGCGGCGGATATCACCCTGACGTGTGAGGACGGCGCGGAGCTCCGCTTCCGCGTGACGGACCTGCCCGTTGGCGGCTCGTGCTACGCCTTCGAGCTGAATTCCGCGCAGTACACCGGCAAGAACCGCGTCTGCGCGGCCTCGGCGGAGGTCGAGCCGGACGGCTCGCTCTCCGTGGACTACCGCGTCAGCGTGATGGTGCAGGACGGCGGCCTCGTCCTCGTCAACATGACGGAGGACACGCTGCACAACGTCACCGTCCGCTACCGCACGGACACCGGCGGCACCTACTTCGGCGGCCTGAGCTACACGGCCACGGTCGAGGAGCTGGCCCCCGGCGCGTCGCAGACGGTCCTCGCGGCGGAATGCTACATGGGTCTGCCCTCCGTCATCGCGGTTTCGGCAGACGAATCGTAATCACCCTAGAAAAAGGAGGAAATATTGATGAGAAAACTGAGCAAAACGCTCCTCTCGCTGCTGCTGATCGCGGCGATGCTCGCATCGTTCGTCGTTCTCCCGGCGGCGGCTGAGGAACCGGCCGCAGAGCAGCCGACCGAGGCTGTGCAGGCGGCTGAGACGCAGGCGACGGATGATACATCCTATCGCTATAATATCGTCCACGTGGACGCGGGCAGAAAGTATTTCAGCCCGACAAGCATCAAGGCGATCATCGACAATGCAGCTGAGGCCGGTTTCAATCAGGTCGAGCTGTATCTGTCTGACAATCAGGGCTTCCGCTTTGCCCTGGATGATATGACGGTCACAACCTCCACCGGTAATACCTATGACCTTTCCGCTGCATTGGGCGACGGTTATACCGCTTCCGACGGGAAGTGCCCGGATGGTTCCGACAAATATCTGACACAGAGCGAGATGACGGATATCATTGCTTACGCAAAGAGTAAGAATGTTGAGATTGTCCCGTGCGTTAACGCCCCCGGCCATATGGGCGCGATTCTAGAAGAGTTCTCAGATTTCCGCTATACCTCTGGTTGGCAGACATCGAAGAGCTCGATCGATCTTGGAAATGCTGAGGCTGTGGCGTTTGCTCTTGCAATTACGGACAAGTACGCCAAGTACTTTGCCTCGCAGGGCTGCAAATACTACAACATCGGCGCAGATGAATACGCGAATGATCTGTCGTCCATGGGTTTTGAAAACATGGGCTCTGCGCTGTATACGAAGTTTGTTGAGTTCATGAACAGTGCAGCAGACATCATCGTCGGCTATGGTATGACACCGCGTGCGTTCAACGATGGCTTCTGCTATAATAAGAACGAATATAACTCTGTGACTGTTGCACCGAGCAAGGCTTATGAGATTTGCTATTGGTCCAGCGGCTGGAACGGCTATAATGTCGCTTCCGCGAAAACACTTAGCTCCAATGGATATAAGCTGATCAATACCAATGGTGATTACTATTGGGTGCTGGGCAATTCCGGCTGGCAGTGTTCTGCCAACAAGGCGAGCGGCTTTGATTACACGAACTTCTCCGGCAACACGAAGATCTCCAGTCCGAGCGGCTCGATGTTCTGCATCTGGTGCGACTTTGGCAATACCAACGGAGCCGATGGCGGAACGCAAGTCGTTTCCGATACGGCTGATGTGATCGCTGCATTCGGTAAGGCTCTGCCGACTGTCAGAAACAATACGGCAACCGACGAGAACAAGACTGTTTTCGATAGCAGCTTCCCGGGAATCTCCGTAACTGGCCCGAACCTGACGAAGGTCACGGTAACCGAGACGAGCGCGCCGACGAACCTCCCCGCTGGCGTGTCCGCTGCTATGGCTTGGGACATCGTTCCCTACGTTGGCGAAGACGAATATCATGATACCGCTAAGGTCACGCTGCCGATTCCGACGGAATGGACCGGCGCGGATGTCTATGGCGGTGTCATCGAAAATGGGGAAGTCAAGCCCATTAAGGATGTCGAGCTGGACGAAGAGGCAGATACGCTGACCTTTACCGTGCCGCATTTCTCGACGGTCATGGTGCTTGAGGCAGAGAAGATTGAAAATATCACGGTTGTCCTGAACGACACTAAGGTAATTACCTTAGATGGCAATGTGACCCCGATTGATGAAACTGGGCTGGATAAGACCATTGCAACCGTCAGTGCTGAGTATACGAAGACGGATGAGACAGAGGACTATGTTGAAATCGATACTCTGGCCGATACGGATGCGCAGACAAACGGAATCATCATTGGCGATGGGACAAATTGGCTTGTTGTAAGCGGAAGCAATATCAGCTCCACTACTGACAAGAATAAAGCCACGCTCTTTACTATTGGTGGCTCGGAAAATGCGTATACTCTTCAAGTAGGCAGTAGTCGCTATTATTTGCGGGCTAGAAGTTATAGTGGACTCGGATTGAACAGTGATACCTCCAGCTATTATCGCAATTATTGGAAATATGCAAGTAAAGAAAAGGGATTCTTGTATGAGTATACGGGTTGGCAAGGTACTACTTATAGTGGCGCGCTGATTTACAATAATGATGAGTGGTGCGTAAAATCCAACGAGACTGTCGGTGCAAAGGCATATACGAAAAAGCCAATTCCTGCCGCCAAGACTGTCCTGACGTTCACCGGCGTTGCAGAAGGCACTACGTCCGTTAAGGTTGGCAATATCCGCTACAACATTACTGTCGTTCCGGAGAATGTGAAGGATGTAACTCCGCTGACAATCGAGTATTGGATCACGAACAGATATGTGTCCGAGGGTACGACTTACAACGACGCGAAAAAAACGATGTCTCTGAGTGCCACTACGGCGTACAAGCCGGAGGGCGTGGTGCTTGCAGAAATCGTACCAGCAACTGGCACGATTGAGGGCGGTGCAACTGGTGTTTACTGGAAGAGCAGACAACTGCCTTCTACGGATAAGCAGACGCACACCTCTGGCGTCGATAAGACGACGGTAACGACCGGTACGGATATCACGCGCGTTCGTTACTGGGGCAAAGCTTGGCAGTATTCCAGCGACGATGGCAAGACGTGGAAAACCTTTGAATCGACAGATCAGGTTGTCGCGTACTATCTGCAGAAGACTACTGTTACGGATGAAATCCAAACGGAAGTTGCCGACTGGGGTGAGAACTTCTCGTACTCTATTAACCAGTATGTCCTTGTGGATTATGCTGTGAAGCTTGAGTCCGGCGAGTGTGTCCCCGATAAGTTCCCAATTACAGATAAAACACAGGTTTTCCACTGCACACATGGTGACCTGGCTTGTGCTCAGGATTCCAGTGGCAACTATTACCGCAATATCGGCTATATCAGGGCGAAAGAGACCGCCGATTATGAGGTATATATGATCACCCTGACACCGACATCTGATAACATTAATACAAAGCTGGCATCGAATGCATATAGCATCGGAACACAGCAGAGTAATTTCTATGCCGGTACGGAAAAGGTTATCTGGGTTGACGATGAAGCCAACTTGGGTGATTTTGCGGATGAAAGCAAGCACTTCACCAGCATTAACGGCGATTTTTCTTACAGTGTTGGTGGCGAACCTGCCGTTCCTGGACTCCAGATTTATGATCGTCATGGTATGCTCATTACCTACTATGTTCGTACCAAGACTACTGAGGATTCCCTGACGGTGCACTACATCGATAAGACGGCCAATCAGGAGTTCTATTCCTACAATATTGCTGTTGCGCAGGGAACATACTTTAACGCGAATATCGGCCTGAATAAAGATGCTTGGAAGGGCCCGCTCGTGAATGGCGAAGTGACGAACCTGAAGGGAAATAAACAGACGGTTTCTGCAGATTTGAGCACTCTTCCTGCACTCAGCGCACAGTACCGTTACAGTGATTATACCTGCGTTGAAGTAACGCGCAGCGAGGCCGATGCGGAAACCGGAACACCGGCCGGTAAGGAGGTCTACCTGTATTATACCTTCAACAGTAAACATACCTTTGTTGTTGACTTTGGCGTACCGCTGAAGATCGGCGCGAAAGATATCAACCTGAGTGAGACCGGATGGACGACCGCGAAGGTCAACAACGTATCGGAGTATGAGGCACTGTATGGCACGGCAAAAATCAGTTTAAACGAGGGCCTGACCTACACGCTGACAAAGCCGATGCAGGGTGTTGAGACGCTGCAGGTTACGCTGGGCAAGGAGGGGGAAAAACCTGCTACCCATACCATTTACCTTATCCCCGCGACGACGGTCTACTATGAGCAGAACGTTGCGACCTACAGCGATGGCTGGAGCTTGAATGGAACCGCGATTGCAGCGGACAAGTATCAGGAAACCCAGAAGGGCCGCACGCAGGGTTACAACAACTTCGGCTATGATCTGTATTACGAACAGAACCAACTGGGTGCAGACGGTTCGGTGATGTACACGACCACGCCGGGCGAAAGTGCACAGCTGACCTTCAAGGGCACGGGCATGGAGCTGTATCTCCGCACGCAGAATGCCAACAACACGACCAAGCCGTCTGATGAAGCCGCGCAGGACGTGACGGACCATTCCTACATGCTCGTTCAGGTCTACGCTGGTGATACGGCCGAAGCAAACAACCTGAAGCGCATGAGCTTCGTCGACGTGAACAACCTGTTTGTCGAGTCCAAGAACGGCTACGGCTACAACACGCCGTGCTGGACGGTCGACGGCATGACCTACGGCACCTACACGGTCGTTGTCCGCTACGTCAAGGGCACGACCTACGGCCTTGCCATCGACGGCTTCCGCGTGACGAACACGCTGAATCCGGATAATGCCAAGACGAAGGACTTCTACGCTGCTGTCCACGAAGACAATATGCAGACTTCCGAAATCCGCAATATGGTTCTTGCACAGGCAAATGTAAGCAATGCCATCTTTGGAATGTCCGCCCCGATGTATCAGGTCGGCGTTAAAGAAGTTCTGGATGCCGTATTCGATGACAAGGATGTCATTTCTGGCGCAGCTATTATTGCATCGAATGGCACTGTCAATACAAATGTTACGGTCGACAAAGACCTTGTCAACATCGGCCCGAAGAATGAGATCTATCTCCAGCCGGGTCAGGCCGTTGTGATGGAGCTTACCGGGAACTATGCCTCCGTGCAGGTTGGCATGCGCAGCTTGACGGGTGAAGCGGTGTCGTACAAGATCAATGGGACGTCGGCTACGATGAACTCTACCGTTGACATGTATTACAAGGTCGTACCTGTGGAAGGAAAGCTCGTCATTCAGAACGTTTCCGGCGGCATCCTTGCCCTGACGAGGCTGAAGGTCACCTCTGCGACGGCGGCAACCACGAATGACCCCGGCGTGGTCCCGCAGACCACTCCCGAAGCGATCCGCTACGCGATGGCGCTGATGCGCGGCATCGACGTCCCGCAGTTCACGGACGTCGCCGAGGATGCGTGGTATCACGACTACGTCTACGACCTCGTCTACCGCGGCGTCGTCAACGGCATGACCGCCACGACCTACGAGCCGGAGGGTAAGCTCACCCGTGCCCAGTTCGTCAAGCTGCTGGCCTGCTCCCTCGCGGACGCCGAAACGCTCAAGACCTACGAGGGCAAGCATCCGTTTAAGGACAGCGAGGGCCACTGGGCCGAGGCCTACATCGCGTGGGCCAAGGACAAGGGCATCGTTGAGGGCGTCTCCGCCACGGAGTTCGACCCCGAGGCACCGATCACCCGCGAGCAGATGGCTACGATCTTCGGCCGCTACGCCCTGAAGCAGGGCATCGAGCTGCCGAAGTCCGAGAACGCGGCCGGGTCCTTCCCGGACGCCGACAAGATTTCCGAGTATGCCCGTGAGTTCGTCGAGCTCATGCGCATCGCGGGCATCCTGAACGGCTACGAGGACGGCACGTTCCGTCCGCAGGGCAACGCCACCCGCGCGGAGGCAGCCAAGCTGTTCTCCCTGTTCCTGTCCATCACGGACAAGCTCGCAAAATAAACGCAATGCCGCCGCCCTCCCGGGCGGCGGCTTTTTTCAATGGGGCAAAGCCCCCACCACACTGTAGCGGCGCTCAGTGAGCGCCTATGGCAAATGCAAGCTTGGAGGAACTGTCGAAAAACCGGCAGCCCGCTCGTTTCGATTTAAAATAGGACGTCAGCCCAACCATATTGTAGCGGCGCTCAGTGAGCGCCTATGGCAGCCGCAAGTTTGGGAGAACCATCGAAAAAACGACAGCGGTACTTGGCGCTCGCAATGGCATGCCGCGACAAAGGCGTGTGCGGTCGACGATACTGCCCGGAAATCTGCAAGTGCGCAAGGCGCTCACTGAGCGCCGCTACATTAGTGTGTGCGGCCGAAGAAGTGCACGGAAACCAGCAACTGCCAAAGGCGAAGCCTTGGGAGAGCCATCGAAAAAACCGGACGGGCTCATGGCTCGTCCGGTTCATAAAAGCGATCATTCAACCATTTTGCGGGGTTGTCTGCAATATATTGCCAAATCATATCATAATCCTTCTGCCCGCGGATAACGTGGTCATAATAGCTCCGCTGCCATATCGAAAATCCGGCCCGCTTCGACACATGTGCCTTCATCTGGCGGACGATCTGCGGAATTCCCGCCTGTCCCGGCGTTTCGTCAAGCCGCAGCAGCAAATGAATATGATTCGGCATGACGACGGATTGATCAACCGATGCGTGAGAGTAGAATTTCGGGATGTCCCGGATGGCCTCTGCGGCATACCGGCCATAGCGCGTGAGCGGCAGCCTGTGCAGAGGGCGCTCGCAACCCGCAAGGGGAACGCCGCATCCGTAAGGCGGCAAAGCCGCCAACGGCTGCGCAGTGAGCGCCGCTACAGACTCCCAGAAGTAATTGCGTTTTCCATTGGTGCAGACCGTAATGAAGTACGCGCCGGGCGTACTGTAATCAAATTCCGGCAGGCGATGAAAGCGATATTGCGACTCACTCATACTTTATCACAGCATCGGTCGATCATTTCCTCCATCATGCCCTGCCGCAGGTGGCACAGCAGCCGGAACTGCTCCACGATGTCCGCCTGCATTCCCTGACTCATCCATAGCACGATCTGCCCATAGCACTCGCACTGGTAAAACCGCACGAGGACCTCCCGGTCCGCCTCCGGCAGAGCCTTCCCGGCAAACGCCGTGTCAAAATAGCTGCCCACCACGCTGTGGCAGATGTCCATCAGGCTATGCTCATAGGCCTCGTGGCTGGCGGAATTGTAAAGATGCAGCACGGCCGTTCGGTTCTGCAGGGCAAATTCCACGGCGATCTCCAGGCACTGCTCCAGCGAGTCGACCGTCGGGTACTCCTGCACGATGCGTGCAGCCTCGTCCCGCACGATCTCCTCCGCAAGTGCGGGAATATCCGTGTAGTGATAATAGAACGAATTGCGGTTGATGCCGCAGTCCTCCACGATGTCCTTGACTGTGATCTTGTTGAGCGGACGCTCGTTGAGCAGCTTCAGGAACGAAGAGCGGATCGCACGCTTGGTCAGCGATGTCACGGGCTGCACCTTCCTTTCCTGCCCATTATGCCACAGACCGGGATTTTTTGCAAGAAAAAAAACAGGGCCGCCGGAGCGGCCCCGCTTGTGGATCATTTTGCTGCGTTGCGCAGGATGCACTTGAGCGTCCGCACGGCGGCCTCCATGTCCTCGACCGGGACGTACTCGAACCGGCCGTGGTAATTCTCGCCGCCCGTGAACAGGTTCGGGCAGGGGAGACCCTCGTAGGATAGGCGCGCGCCGTCCGTGCCGCCGCGGATGGGCACGACGCGCGGCGTGACGCCCGCATCGCGCATGGCCTGCTGCGCCGCTTCGACGATGGCCATGTGCGGCTCGATCTTCTCGCGCATGTTGTAGTAGCTGTCGCGCAGGGCGACCTCGACCGTCCCCGCGCCGTATTTCGCGTTCAGGAAGGCCGCCGCCGACTCGAACAGCGCCTTGCGCGCCTCGAACGACGCGCGGTCGTGGTCGCGGATGATGTATTCGAGCGTCGCCAGCTCCACCTCGCCCTGCATGGCGCACAGGTGGCTGAAGCCCTCGTAGCCCTCCGTGGCCTCCGGGCGGTCGTGCACCGGCAGCATACCGTGGAACTCCATGGCGATGAGCTGCGCGTTGACCATGCAGCGCTTGGCCGAGCCGGGGTGAACGTTGCGCCCATGGACGGTCACAACGGCGGAGGCGGCGTTGAAATTCTCATATTCCAGCTCACCGAGCGTGCCGCCGTCGACGGTGTAGGCGTAGTCCGCGCCGAAATGCGCCAGATCGAAGCGGTCCGCGCCGCGGCCGATCTCCTCGTCCGGCGTGAAGCCGATGCGCAGGGACGCGTGCGCGCCGCCCTCGGCCAGCAGCTCCTCCACGGCGGTCAGAATTTCCGCGATGCCCGCCTTGTCGTCCGCGCCGAGCAGCGTCGTGCCGTCCGTGACGATCAGGTGCTTGCCGACGCTGCGGTTCAGGATCGGGAAATCCGCAGGGCTGAGCGCCGTCGTGTCATTCAGGGCGATATCGCCGCCGGTGTATTCCACGATGCGCGGCTTGATGTCCCTGCCGGAGCAGTCCGGCGAGGTGTCCATATGGGCAATGAGGCCGATGGCGGGCGCACCGGGCGTGCCGGGCACGGAGCCGTAGACATAGCCGTCCGCGTCGATGCGGGCGTCCGCAATACCGAGCGCGCGCATCTCCTCCACGAGCGCTTCGCCGAGCAGCTTCTGCTTCGCGGTCGAGGGGCAGGTCTCCGAGCTCTCATCCGACTGCGTGTCGAAGGAAACATAGTGCAGAAGGCGTTCCGTTACCGTCATATCCGTTCTCCTTTCCAATTGTCGAAAACTGCCCCGGCGTTTGGCCGGGGCAGAAATTTTTTCTTACTTGCCGCAGAGCGCTGCAGTGTCCTGCGCGATCATGAGCTCTTCGTTCGTGGGGATGACCCAGACCTTCACGCGGGAATCGTCCGCGGAGATGAGGGCTTCCTCGCCGCGCGCCTTGTTGCGCTCCGGGTCGAGCTTGACGCCGAGGAATTCCAGACCCTCGCAGATGGCGGCGCGGTTCGTGCAGCCGTTCTCGCCGACGCCGGCCGTGAAGACCAGGCAGTCCAGACCGCCGAGCGCGGCGGCGTAGGCGCCGATATACTTGCGGACCTCGTAGCAGAACTTGTCCAGCGCGAGCTGGCAGGCCTCGTCGCCCTTGTTGGCGCCGGCCTCGAGATCACGGAAGTCGGAGGACACGCCGTTCGACAGAGCCAGCACGCCGGACTTCTTGTTCAGCATCGTCAGGCACTCGTCGGCCGTCATGTTGTACTTGTCCATGATGAACTGCGCAACGCAAGTGTCGATATCGCCCGCGCGGGTGCCCATGGGAACACCGGCCAGCGGGGACAGGCCCATGGACGTATCCTGGCACTTGCCGTCCGCAACGGCGGAGAGGGAAGAGCCGTTGCCGAGGTGGCAGACGACGATCTTCAGCTCGTTTGCGGGCTTGCCCATCAGCTCGATGGCGCGCTTGGAGACATAGCGGTGGGACGTGCCGTGGAAGCCGTAGCGGCGGAGATGATCTTCCTCATAATACTTCGTGGGAATGGCGTAGCGATAGGCCTTCGGAGGCATGGTCATATGGAACGCAGTGTCGAACACGGCGACCTGGGGCTTGCCCGGCATGACCTTCTCGCAGGCCTCGATGCCCATGAGGTTGGCAGGGTTGTGGAGCGGGCCGAGGGGGATGCAGTCGCGGATGGCCTGCTTGCAGGCTTCGTCGATGATGCAGGATTCGACGAACTTGTCGCCGCCGTGCAGCACGCGATGGCCGATGGCATCGATCTCGTCCGTGGACTTCAGAACGCCGTACTCCGGATCGACAAGGATGGACAGGACGGCCTCAATGGCTTCGGAATGCGTGGGCATGGGGATGTCGCGCTCGACCTTCAGACCGGTGGCGGGGACCTTGTGTGTCAGCTTGCCATCGATGTAGATGCGCTCGCACAGGCCCTTGGCGAAGACCTCACCGGAGGTCGGGTCCATCAGCTGGTACTTCAGCGAAGAGCTGCCTGCATTGATCACGAGAATTTTCATGGTTGTGTCAACTCCTGTAAAAACATTGTTTTCTTTTCTTCAATTTCGTGATAGTATTAACACATACAGCTTTATTCTATAATAAATTGGCGCATGATACAAGTGCTTTTTTGGGAAATGAGGAATTTTTTGTGAGGATCGCCGGAATCATCTGCGAATATAACCCCTTCCACAACGGCCATGCCCATCAGCTCGCCGTGCTGCGGGGGGCGGGCTATGCGCCGGTGTGCGTGATGAGCGGGGACTATGTCCAGCGGGGAGAGCCAGCTGTCATCCCGGCTGCGTCACGGGCCGAGGCTGCCGTTCGCTGCGGGGCGGCGCTGGTGCTCGAGCTGCCGCCGAGCTATGCGCTCCGCTCGGCAGAGGGCTTTGCGGACGGCGGCGTGGAGCTGCTCGACCGCCTCGGCTGCGCGGAGGCGCTGTGCTTCGGCAGCGAGAGCGGCGATGCGGAGGCCCTGCTGGCTACGGCGCGAACGCTGCTGTCTCCGGAGCTTGTGCCGCTGCTGAAGCAGGAGCTTGCGGGCGGCGCCTCGTTCCCGGCGGCGCGGCAGCGGGCGCTGGAACGGCTTGGCGCGCCCGGTGCGGCGCTGCTGGAGCGGCCCAATTCCATTCTTGCGGTGGAATACTGCAAGGCCCTGCTGCGGCGCGGGTCTGCCATGCGGCCGATCGTGCTGCACCGCGCGGGGGATTATCACGGCGGGAGCGCTGCGGATGCGCCTTCGGCTAGCTTTCTGCGCGGGCAGGCGGACTGGACTGACTATATGCCGGAGGCGGCGCGGGCCGTGCAGGCCGCTGCACCGCGATATAGGCTGGCTGCGGGGGAACGGGCCGTGCTTGCACGTCTGCGGGCCATGGGGGAGGACGAGTTCGCCGCGCTGCCGTACGGCTCCGAGGGCCTGTGGCAGAAGGTGATGCATGCCTGCCGCACGGAGGCGTCGCTGGAGGGCATCCTCGCGGCCGCAAAATCGAAGCGCTATCCGCGCACCCGGCTGATGCGGATGCTCCTGTGCGGCTTTCTGGGCCTGACGGAGCAGCAGCTGACCGAGCCTGCGCCCTATGTGCGCGTGCTGGCGTTCGATGCGGACGGCCGGGCCATCCTGCGGGCGGCGCAGGGCAGGCTCTCGCTCCTGCATGCGGGAGAGCGCGCACAGGACTGCGCGTTTGCGGAAACGGAGCGGCGCTGCCGCGCGCTTTATGGCCTGTTCCGGGAGGACGGGCCCGCGGAGCCTTCTCCGAAAATGCGCGTCTATGTGCAAAGGGATTGACATCGGGCAGCATTTCCCATACAATAATTTCCAGATGCGCACGGCGCACGGAAAAGGAGAGAGAAAAATGGCAATTATGCTTCGGCTCAAATGCCCGTCCTGCGGCGAAGTCATGAACGCGGCAGGCTTCTGCAATTGCACCAAATGCGGCACACCGATCCGCTACAACGGCTGGGGAATGCTGCAGATCTACCGCATGGGCTCCCCGGTCGGCATCGCGGCAGGCTACGGCATTTATCTGGACGGCCAGCCCTACGGCCATCTGGCCAACAAGGAGAGCATCCGCATCCCGCTCCCGATGGGGACGCACACGCTGCACATGACCTGCGGCATGACGCGCCGCTGCGAGGACCTGACGTTCACACTGACGCCGGAGGCCCCTGCCGCCTATGTCAAGGCGTCCATCCGCATGGGCTTCTGGTCGAACACGATCCACCTGACTCCGGCCGATCCGTCCGAAATGCCGCAGGCGTAAACCGGTTTTTCCAAGAAAAAAAGCAAAAATAATGCTTGCAATTCTGCGAAAACTGTGATAAGATAGTCGGGCATTGAAAACAAGAGGGGCATCATGCCCTTTTACGAAACGAGAAAGAGGTGAAAGCAATGAAGGAAGGAATCCATCCGAAGTACGAACAGACGACGATTCGATGCGCGTGCGGTGAGATCATTGAGACCGGTTCCACGAAGAAGGACATCAAGGTCGAAATTTGCTCCAAGTGCCACCCTTTCTATACCGGCAAGCAGAAGCTGGTTGATACCGGCGGACGCGTTGACCGCTTTAACAAGAAGTTTGGCCTGAAGTAAAGAATGAACGAAAAGTCTGCATCGTATCGGTGCGGACTTTTTTCATACTTTTTTCGGGAAAATACGCAGCTCCTGCCGCCGACCGCTCCGGGCGGCGGCTGTGGGGAGCCCAGTCAGAATTTTGGAGGTAGTCATGCAGCAGAATGATCGAGTCAAAGCAGAGAAGGCCATCCTGGTCGGCCTGAGCGCGGACTGCTTCCGGCCGGAGGAGAACGCCACAGACGAGTCGCTGGACGAGCTGGAGGCTCTCCTCGAGACGGCGGGCGGCATCTGTGAGGCAAAGGTGCTGCAGAACCGCCACACGCCGGACCCGCACAGCTTCATCGGCGAGGGAAAGGCGCAGGAGGTGCGCGCTCTGCTCGAGAGCTCGGGGGCGACGCTCGTTGTGTTTGACAACGACCTCTCGCCGTCCCAGATCCGCGCGCTGGAGGAGCTGACGGATGCGACCGTCCTGGACCGCAGCGCCCTGATATTGGATATCTTTGCCCAGCGCGCCAAAACGGCCGAGGGCCGCCTGCAGGTCGAGCTGGCGCAGTATCAGTACCTGCTGCCGAAGCTCTCCGGCATGGGCACGTCGATGTCCCGCCTGGGCGGCGGCATCGGCACGCGCGGCCCCGGCGAGACGAAGCTCGAAACGGACCGCCGCCACATCCGCGAGCGCATCACC
>OGXD01001782.1_pt1 | contig 15325 bp, 15 predicted proteins | sample 1576211 | NCBI WGS metagenome assembly OGXD01 (sample SAMEA3541470, study PRJEB24748) | human gut metagenome | biome: human gut; feature: human-associated habitat; material: faeces | place: China | collected 2012
GAGGACTTGACCAAATGAATATCATTCATTAAATGTTAGCAATTTTGAGGGTACTAATTAAATTATCAACTATAAGTTAGATAATAGAATTTAGTAAATCCAATAAAGATTATGTGGTTATTATAGCAAGGAGGATACACCTGTTCCCATTCCGAACACAGAAGTTAAGCTCCTGAGCGCTGATGGTACTTGGTGGGCAACCGCCTGGGAGAGTAAGACGTAGCCACGTAGTCTTTTTTTATTGCATAAAAAATAAACTTATGTTCGAGATTATTCAAAATCATTTAAGGCTATTCAAGAGTATTTAATACTATTCAAAATCATTTAAAATCACTTAGAAATATAAAATTATGTAAAAAAATAAGGGGAAAACGTTAATTTCAAAGGGGTCTGTAATAATGTACAAAAAAATGTACATTAAATATATTGTAATTTTATAGCAAATATTTATAATAGAAATTGCTATAATGTGAATTAAAAATATTATAAATTTTAGATGAGATATAAAAATATATAAATTTTAGATTGGATATAAAAAAATGAGGGATTTTATATGCAAGGAGTAAGGGAAATATCATGAAGAGGGTAAGTAATAATATTAAATTTTATACTTTTATCGAGATTTTGAAGAGTTATTCTGATGAGAATGTATCGCTTTCGATTAAGGAGATTCAGCATCATATGAGAAAACGATTGGGTGTTGATGTTGATAGAAGGACGATTTATGCGTATATCAGGGATATGAAGGCTTTGGGAATCGATGTTAGTGATTATGATAAGAGCAAGGAGGGTTATTATATTAATTCGAATTGTTTTGAGGCGAGTGAGGTTAGGCTTTTGGCTGATGATGTTTTGACTAGTAATTTTGTCACGAGGAGGAGAACGGAGGCGATTTTGGAGAAGTTGAGGACGTTTAACTCGATTTATCAAAATAAGGATTTTTTGAAGGATGTTTATATTGAGGATATTCCGAAGTCGACTAATGAGGATATTTTTGTCAGTATGGCGAGGATTTCGGAGGCGATTAAGTTTTCTAGGAAGATTAGGTTCAATTATTGTGAGTATAATTATTTTAGGGAGCTTGAATGTAAGGGTGATGAGAATGGCAATTTGAGGGAATTTGTGAAGAGTCCGGTTTATATGGTTTTGAGAGACAAGAATTATTATTTGGTTTGTGAGGATGAGGATTCGGAGGTTTTTCAGTATTTTAGGATTGACATGATGCTAAATGTGTTTGTGATTGAGGATGAGGGGATCATGGATTTTAGTGAACTTGGGGATTGTAGGGGTGCGGATTGCAAAAATACAAGTGATTTTAGTCAGTTTACATCTAGAAATGTGCCAATCGATAATAATGTAAATATATTTCCGAGAAGAACGAATATCGTTATGGTAGAGTTTAAAAAGAATTTAATGGAATCTTTATTAGATGAATTTGGCGACTATATATATATAATGGAAAAGGATAATTATAGAAATAATAATCTTGAGGAAGATTTAATGAATAATTATAATAGTTTGAGGTGTGAGATTAAAAGGGGGCATCTTGAGGCTCAAATTTTGGAGAAGATTTTTGGGAAGTTGGATTATGAGAAGTATGTCTTGTCTGGGAAATATATAGAAAATAGTCTAATTAGGGAGAAATTACGTGGTTTTAGTAATGCTTTAAATATGATTATTTGTGATGATTATGACAAAAAAGTGGATGGGTTTAGTGAAATTGACAAGAACGAGAATGAAAAATCTTATGTTGGGATTTTTGTCGAGAAGGAATGTGGATATTTGTCAAAGAATATTATGCAGTTCGGGGCAGATATGAAGATTGTGTGGCCGGATAATGTTAAAAATGAGGTTGTAAATCGCCTTAAAGGTATGTTAAGTCTTTATGAATAGGATAATAGATAGTAGAAAAATTGGATATTATGTAGGAATTATCAAGTTAGTATGTAGGAATTATTAAGTTAGTAGGTAGTAATTATTAAGTTAATTAGTATGAAAAATAATATAAAATAAAACTAATTTTATATATATATCTGCTTATAAAGTTACAGATGTTCCAAAATATGGTATAATTACTAAGAAAAACTAGATATGTAGAACCTATTAGGGAATAGTGACAAAGTTTAGTTTCATACATAATGGTGATATGTTGCCAATAGAAATTTGGAGGGAAATATGGGAGAGAGTGTAAATATTAAAGAATATTTGGACATGTTTAGGAGAAGAAAGTGGATTATTATTCTTGTAATGCTAGTTTGCTTGGGTTTTGGTGGATATAGGACTTATACGAATTATGTTTCTTATTTACCGACTTATAAGGCTACTGTTAAGATTAAAATTAATTCTATGAAGGAATATAATGAGGCTGTGGAAAAGAGCAAGTCAAAGAAGAGTAGCAAGAAAGATAGTGAGGATAGCAGTACTGGTATGACTGAGGAGCAGAGGGTTTTGAACAATATTAATAGTTCGTATTCGGCATCTGCGAGTATGACTAATCAAAATATAGCGTCTTCTTATGTTAGTTTGGTTAGTTCTGAGAATGTTAGAAAGAATGTTGCGGCGCTTAGCAAGGTTCAATCTAGCCAAATCCTTTCTATTAGTGCTATTCAGGATGAGCAAACTCCAGAGTTTATAAATATGACTGTTATTGCGAAAACTGCTGATGGGGCGCATAATGCTGCGGCTGCTTTACCAGAGGCATATAATGAAGAGCTTAAGAGAGTAATTAATTTAGATTGTGTGGAATCTCCTTATCCAGCGGGTCCAGGAGTTTTACAAGGTAGAACAAAAGATCTAACTTTATTGAAGTCATTTGCAGCAGGTTTAGTTATAGCTATATTCTTAGTGCTATTAGTTGAGGTTTTAGATACTAAAATTAAAACTCCAGAGGATGTTGAAAAATACTGGGGTCTACCTTTAATTGGGACTATACCATTTGATGATGGAAAACAGCAAAAAGGAAGAAAGTAGGGGGATTTAGCTATGGCAAAAAGAGGTGCATATGATGAGGGAAATTTTGAGTTAAATGAGTCTTATAGGGAGATAAGAACTTATGTAACTATTAATAAAAATATAAAAACAATTTTGGTTACTAGTGCAGAGATGGATGAAGGAAAGACTACTATAATTTGTAATTTGGCGAAGTGTTTTTCTGAATTGGAGGGAGTGAGAGTCCTTCTTATCGACTGCGATTTTAGAAAAAGAGGAGTAAGTAGATATTTTGGTATTGAAAACAGCTTTGGTGTTTCTGATATAGTATTTGGGAATAATAAGAAAAGCGAATGTATCAAAAAAGTCGGTGATTTAGACATAATAACTTCTGGAGGAGTTCCTTCAAATACGTCAATTCTACTTAATTCACAATCGATGAAAGATTTAGTTTCAAAACTTAGAGAGGAATACGATTATGTATTTATAGATTCGCCACCGATATGCAGATTGAACGATGCTTGTATTATTACACAATATGTCGATGGGACTATTATAGTCAATGCGGCAAAGGCTATCGATTCAAAGGGTGCAAAGATAACTTTAGACAAGTTAAACAAAGTCGGTGCGAATATAATCGGAGTAGTTTTAAATAAATTCAAGGCAGAGAAATACAGCTATTACAGCAATTATTATGGATATTCTAATTATTATGGAGAACATAGGCATAAGCTGTTTGGCAGAAAGAAAAAGAGAAGAAGAAAAACAAGTTAAAAATTATCATAAAAAATTATCATAAAAATAAGGAATTTATGATTTTTTGTAGAAATATATATATATTAAAATTTCTATATCTATAAAAGTTGTTAGTTATATTTATATAGCTAGCAACGTTTATATTTATATTAAAAATATACTTATGGAAAGAGATATTTATATCCGTTGGATGTAGCAAAGAACACAGTATATTGTTAAGTGAGTTAAAGTAAGAGAGATTTAGGTTTAAGTAAAATTTATAAGTAAGTAAAAAATGTAGTTATGTGGATGTAAATATGGAGGGGGGATATTTATGATATTGAAAATGGCTGAAAAGATTGACTGTGCCTTGATGGGGATAGACAAGTGTAAAGTCAGACAAGTAATATTACTCGCTATGGACTGTATTGTCTGTATACTTAGTTTTGCTATAACGATGTATTTATTGGATTTCAAAATTACTACATTTTCATTACTACCAATGTTTATCTATGCAGGGATAAACGTAGGATTTCTATTATATTTTAGATGTTATGATAGTCTTTGGAAATGTGGAGGAGAAAAAGAAGTATCAAACATCTTTTTGGCATGCTTTTGTGCAGCAGTAACATCGCTATTAGTGATGGCAGGATTAGATTACAATATGGAAGTTGTTTTTTATGTTGTAAATCTTCTTATGGTAATAGTTGGGATGACTTCTATTAGAGTTACATATAGGGCTATGAGAAGAGTAGTTATGCAAATGAAAATCAATCAAAATGCATCAAATTCATCAAGAGTGCTTATTGTTGGAGCTGGTGTGGCTGGAAATATGATAATGAGGGAATTATTTGAAAATCCAGAGCTTAAAAAACTTCCTGTCGCTGTTATTGATGATGACAGGGGAAAATTGGGAAAATACGTTTTTGGAGTACCTGTTCTTGGAACAACTAAGGATATTGATAAAATAGTAAAAGAAGAAAATATTGATGAAATTATAATATGTATAGCAAATATTGAACCAAAGAGAAAAAGAGAAATTATAGATATTTGTAAAAACACTAACACAAAATTAAAAACTATACCTGGAATATATGAAATTATAGATGGAAAAGTAAATGTGACAAAAATAAGAGATGTTCAAATTGAAGATCTTTTGGGTAGAGAAACCGTAAAAATGAATTTAAATGATATGGACAGCATCATCAACGACAAGGTCGTAATGGTTACAGGAGGCGGTGGGTCTATCGGTTCCGAATTATGTAGGCAAATCGCCAAATACAATCCTAGACAGCTTATCATACTAGACATATATGAAAACAACGCTTATGAAATACAACAAGAATTAATCAGACATTACCACAAAAACTTAGACTTAAAAGTACTTATAGCGTCTGTGCGTGACGAACACAAGATGGAGAAGATATTCGAACAATATAAACCTGAAATTGTATTCCACGCAGCAGCACACAAACACGTTCCGCTTATGGAAGACAGCCCTTGTGAGGCGATAAAAAACAACGTATTTGGAACACAAAATGTTGTCAATTTATCAGACAAATACAATGTCAAAAAATTTGTATTGATATCAACAGACAAAGCGGTCAATCCGACTAATATAATGGGCGCGACTAAACGTTGTTGCGAGATGATTGTTCAAACAAAGAACAAAACAAGCAAGACAGAATTTGTCGCTGTGAGATTCGGCAACGTTTTGGGCAGCAATGGAAGTGTCGTTCCGCTATTTAAAAAACAAATAGAAGAAGGCGGCCCAGTCACTGTAACTCATGAGGAAGTTACTAGATTTTTTATGACAATACCAGAAGCAGTATCACTAGTGTTACAAGCGAGCGCAATGGCAAAAGGCGGGGAAATATTCGTCCTTGATATGGGCGAACCTGTCAAAATAATCGACTTGGCACGAAACTTAATCAAACTTAGCGGTTTTGAACCAAATGTCGATATAAAAATCGAGGTTACTGGACTTAGACCGGGCGAAAAATTATATGAAGAGGTCCTTATGGATGAAGAAGGGCTACAAAAGACTTCCAACAACCAAATCAGAATTGGACGACCTATCGATATTGACGAGGCCGAGTTTAAGAAGGAGCTTAATATTTTGAAGAGGGTTGCTGATAATGATCAGGATGAGAAGGTGGACTTGATTATGAAGAGTATTGTGCCGACTTATGTTAGAAGGGAAGAGGTTGTTGTGTAGGCTTATTAGGGAGTATGCATGGCGCCAGATTATATAAAGGTTTTATAGGAGGAATTAAGTGTAAATGGATGATGGGAAGGTTGGAATATATCGATATTTTAAAAGAGTGATTGGATTTGTGATTTCCTTGATAGGGTTTATTGTACTAATACCAGTATTTTTAATATTGATTGTATGTATAAAATTGGATTCAAAGGGACCGATTTTATTCAAACAAAGAAGAATCGGTCTTCATAAAAAAGAGTTTAATATTTTAAAATTTAGAACTATGAAGATAGATACACCAAAAGACACACCGACACATTTGTTAGAAAATCCAGATATGTATATAACAAGAGTTGGGAAATTCCTTAGAAAAACAAGTTTGGACGAGTTGCCACAAATTATAAATATCATCAAAGGTGATATGTGTATTGTTGGGCCTCGTCCCGCACTTTGGAATCAATTTGATTTGATTGAAGAACGCGACAAATATGGAGCAAACGACATAGTTCCAGGGCTTACAGGATGGGCACAAATCAACGGGAGAGATGAGTTGCCGATTGATGTTAAAGCAAAACTAGATGGAGAATATGTCAAAAAATGTAGCTTTGGTTTTGATGTGAAATGTTTCTTTTTAACATTTGTAAAAGTATTAAAAAGAGATGGAGTTGTTGAAGGAAAGACAAAAGAGCAAATAGTTGTAAAACAGACTAATGAATAGGTGGGAAATTTATGAAAAAGGTGTTGATACTATCAAACCATTTCGCAACGATTTATAAATTTAGACGAGAATTGGTGGAGAAATTAGTAGAAAAGGGATATGAAGTAGTAGTATCGCTGCCAGAAGGCGACAACGAAGAGATAGAAGCACTAGGAGTTAGAATAATAGAAACTTATGTAGACAGAAAAAGTTTAAACCCAATCAAGGACATTAAACTTTTTCTGGACTATTTAAAAATAATCAAAAAAGAAAAACCAGACATAGCAATAGGCTACACAATCAAGCCTAATATTTATGGAGGGATGGCATCGAGAATTAGAAAAACGCCATTTATCGCCAATGTAACTGGGCTTGGGAGTGCTTATTACAAAGGTGGAATGTTGAAAAAAATCGTCAGCACACTTTATAAAGTTGGACTTAAAAAAGCGAAATCTGTGTTTTTCGAAAATGTGCAAAACGCCCAAGTTATGATAGACGACAAAACAATCACAAAAGAACAAGCAGTCGTTATGAACGGCGCGGGGGTAAATCTTGAAAGATTCAGCTTTAGCCCAATGCCAAAAGACGACATCACAAAGTTCTTATTTGTCGGAAGGGTTATGGAAGAAAAAGGCGTCAACGAACTGTTTGATGCAATAAAAAAAATCAAATCAGAAGGAATCAAAGCAGAATTTGGATTTCTAGGCTGGTTTGAAGAAGATTATAGCCAGATTATGAAAGATTTGGAATCAAAAGATTATATAAAATACTACGGCTACCAAAAAGACGTCGTAAAATTTATGAGAGAAGTACACTGCATCGTCCTTCCATCATATCACGAAGGAATGGCAAATGTGTTGTTGGAAGGAGCATCAATCGGAAGGGCGCTAATTGCTACAGACATCCACGGATGCAAAGAGTCGATTATAAATGGTGTCAGCGGATTTACTTGTAAGGTTAAAGATAGTGATGATCTTTATGACAAGATTAAGAAATTTGCGCTGATGAGCTATGATGATAAGGTGAAGATGGGACAGTGTGGCAGAAGGCATATGGAGGATGTTTTTGATAAGAGGAAGGTAGTTGAGATGACTGTTGAGGAGATTGAGAGATAAATTTATTTACTTAGGAGAAGAAAATGAGTAGTTTAAAACATAAACCTACATTAACTATTTTTACTCCTGCATATAACAGAGCATATACACTTCATTTATGTTATGAGAGTATGCTTAGACAGAAAAATAAGGACTTTGAATGGTTAATAGTTGATGATGGTTCGACTGATAATACAAAAGAATTAGTTGAAAAATGGATGAAGGCAGATAATGGTTTTAAGATAAGATATATCTATAAAGAAAATGGTGGTATGCATACAGCTCATAATACAGCTTATGAGAATATAGATACAGAGTTAAATATGTGTATTGATTCAGATGATTATTTGACTGATGATGCTGTAGAAAAGATATTATCCTTTTGGGGAAAAAATAAGAATGAAAAATACGGAGGAATTATTGCGCTAGATATATTTCAAAATGGTGAAATTATAGGTAAGAAATTGCCAGAGCAAAAATCAATAGCATATAACGATTATTATGAATATGGTGGAAAAGGTGATAAAAAAGTTATATATAGAACAGATGTTATAACTAAATATCCCCCATATCCAGAATATAAAGGTGAAAAATTCGTAGGTTTATGTTATAAATATTTGCTTGCAGATCAAGAATATCCTCTATTAATTATGAATGAACCAATATGCGTAGTAGAGTATCTAGAAGATGGCTCTACAAGAAACATAATGAAACAGTTTGTTAAAAATCCAAGAGGATATATTTTTTTGCGAAAAGAAAGAATGAAATACTGTAAGACTTTCAAATGGAGATTCAAGTCATCTATTCATTACGTTTCAAGCAGTATTATGATAAAAGATAAACATTTTATTAAAGAATCTCCTAAAAAAATAATGACAATACTATCTATACCATTTGGTGTAGTTTTGTATTTCTATATTAATTATAAAACGAAAGAGGTTTCTTAAATGACAATATATGTTTTTATGCTTATTTGGGTAATTATATTTGGAATATTAGCAAATGTTACATCTAAAACAGTATGTGTAGATAGTGAAAATATGGTTTATGAACAAAGAGTTAATTTGTTCTTTGCACTTATGACATTTTCGGTAATTATCTTTTTTGCATCTTTAAGAAGTAGTGTAGCTGATACAGGTGCATATATATCTATGTTTAAATCTTATCCAAATGATTTATCACAAATAGACGGACTTTTAAATGGAGTAGCAAAAAGATATCCAGGGTTTTTAGTTTTAACAGTAATACTTAAAAAATTTACAAGTGATTATAATGTTTGGTTTACTATAATAGCAGTTATAAGTGGTATTTGTGTAATGATACCACTTTACAAATATTCTTCTAATTTTGGAGTAAGTGCATTTTTATTTATGGCATCATGCCAATTTTCATGGATGTTTAATGGAATGAGACAATTTTTAGTAGCGTCAATAATATTTGCTTGTACTGGATTAGTTTTAAGAAGAAAATTTATTCCTTATGCAATAATAGTATGTTTGCTATCAACAATTCATACGTCAGCATTAATTCTAATACCTATGTATTTTATTGTAACTGGTGAACCATGGAATAAGAGAACTATGTTATTTGTTGGTGGGATTATTTTGGCAATATTATTTACAAGTAAATTTACGGGGATGTTAGAAGACGTTGTTGAAAATACTGATTATGCTACTTCAATGGAAGAGTTTAAAGAAACTGATGATGGGACAAGTATTATGAGAATTGCTGTAGAATCTGTTCCTGTAATAATTGCATTTGTATATAGAAATAGAATAAAAGACAAACTTACTCCAATTATAAAGTTAAGTATAAATATGTCTTTAGTAGCTAGTGGGCTTTATGTAATATCAAAGATCGCACGAAGTGGAATTATGCTTGGAAGATTACCAATATATTTTTCTATGTATAATTTAATTTTGTTACCATGGCTTATTAAGAATATATTTAATAAAGAAGAAAAGAGATTAGTTTATTATCTTATGATAGTATTATATATTGCATTTTTCTATTATCAAATGGTTGTTACATGGAATGGATTTGGATATGCAAGTAAAATATTAGGATTGAATTATTAAGTGTATCAGGAGGATAAAGTTGAAATATAAAATTTTGCATGTAGTTGGAGGTATGAATAAGGGTGGAACGGAAACCATGCTTATGAATATATATAGAAAAATTAATAGGGATAGAATTCAATTTGATTTTTTATATTTTACAGATGAAGAGACATATTATGATAAGGAAATAATAGAATTAGGTGGAAAGATAATCAGAATACATAAAATGAGATTTATACATATGTTTGATTTTATAAGCAATATTTCACAAGTAATTAATTCTAATGGACCGTATAAAGTTGTACATGCTCATACTTTGTTTAATTGTGGATTAGTGGTTAAGGTTGCTAAAAAAAGTAATATAGATATTAGAATATCGCATGCTCATACAACATTAGATAATGAAAATGGAATATTAAGAAAACTATATATAAAAATTATGAGAAATATGATATTAAAATATTCTACTAATTTATTATCATGTAGTAATTTAGCAGGGAAATATCTATTTGGAGAAGATACAGTAAAATCATCTAAATATGATATTCTACCAAATTTAATTTCATATGAAAATATTATAAATATTGATGAAAATAAGGTATATCAATTAAAAAAAATAAATGAATTAAATAGTGATAATTTAATTTTAGGTAATATAGGAACTTTAAAAGAAGCTAAGAATCAACAATTTCTATTAGATATAGTATATAAATTAAAAGAAAAAAATAAAAATGTAAAACTTTTACTAGTAGGCTCTGGTCCATTAGAAGAAAATTTAAGAGAAAAGTGTGAAAAACTTGGAATAGAAAATGAAGTCATCTTTACAGGCACAAGAGATGATATAGATGTAATTTTAAACAGCATGGATGTATTTGTTTTTCCATCTACTTTTGAAGGGTTAGGATTAGTTTTATTAGAAGCACAAGCAGCTGGACTTCCTTGTGTAGTATCAGAAGCTATACAACCAGAGGCAGATTTACAACTTGGACTTTTTAGTAAATTAAAATTATCGGATGGGGCTGATATTTGGTCAAATAAAATAATAGAGGTATGTGGCAAAAAGGAAACTGATAAACAGAAAATATTAGATGCATTTGATAAGCAAGGATATTCAACTGAAAAATGTATTTCAAAGTTATTATCAATTTATAAAATAGATTAAGGAGTAAGAGATGAAGAAAATATTAATATCTTCCTTCGATTTGGAAATTGGAGGGGTTGAAAGAAGTTTAATTAATATGCTTAATTCTTTTGATTATAAAAATTATGATGTAGGTCTTATGCTATATAGCCATACAGGTGATTTTATGAATCTAATTCCTGATAAGGTGAATTTGTTAAAAGAGTCTGATGATTATAAAACTATAAGAATGCCAATATCATCAATTTTTAAAAATCATAAATATAGACTTGGAATAGGAAGACTTTTGGCAAGAAAAAAAGCTAAAGGAAATGGAATAGCTCAGATGCAGTATATGTGGAAATATTGTTTACTATATTTGCCTAAGATAAAGAAAAAATATGATGTTGCAATTAGTTTTTTATGGCCTCATTATTGTGTAACTGAGAAGGTTGATGCTGATATTAAAATTGGTTGGATACATACTGATTATACAAAAATAGATACAGATGTTGAGATGGATATCAAAATGTGGCAAAAGCTTGATTATATAGTTGCTGTGTCTGAAGAATGTAAAAATGCCTTTTTAATGAAATACCCTAATATAAATAAAGATATTCTTGTTATTGAAAATATAACGTCGCCAGAACTTATAAGAAAATTAAGTTGTGAAGAAGTAGATGATTTTAATAATGATGAAAATAGCTTTAATGTTTTGTCTGTGGGAAGATATTCCGATGCTAAGGGGTTTGATAATGCTATAAAAGCACTTAAAATACTACATGATAGAGGTTATAAAAATATTAAGTGGTATGTTGTTGGATATGGTGGAGAAGAGAATATGTATAGAAAACTGATAAAAGAAAATGAGTTAGAAGACAGTTTTATTTTATTGGGTAAAAGAACAAATCCATATCCATATATGAAAAAGTGTGATTTATATGCACAACCATCTCGATATGAAGGAAAAGCTGTTACAGTTGGTGAGGCACAGATATTAGGTAAGGCTGTTATGATTACTAATTATAAAACTGCTAAATCACAGCTGAAAGATGGTTTTGATGGATATATAACAGAGCTTTCTGTTGAGGGAATAGCTAATGGAATTGAAAAATTATATAATGACAGTGAATTGAGATTAAAACTAGAAAAAAATTGTTTGAATAGCAATTATTCAAATGAAAGTGAGTTGGATAAATTATATAAGATAATTAATGGAGAGGGAGAAAAATGAATCCACTAATAAGTGTAATAGTACCTGTTTATAATGTAGAAAAATATTTAAATAGGTGTATAGATAGTATATTAAATCAAACATTTAAACAAATTGAGATAATATTAGTTGATGATGGTTCAACTGACAAGAGTCCTATTATATGTGATGAATATTGTGATAGATATGAAAATATAAAAGTAATTCATAAAGAAAATAATCGAGTTTCAGCAGCTAGAAATGATGGTATTAAGATAGCTAGTGGAAAATATATTGCGTTAGTTGATAGTGATGATTGGATAGAGCCTAATATGCTAGAGGAAATGTATAATAAGGCTGAAGAATTTCATACTGATATAGCAATGTGTGATTTTAGAAAAGTAGGTGTAGAATCTAAATATACTGTTTCACAACCAATTCGAGAAGGTTATTATGATAGAAATATGATAGAAACAGAATTATTTCCATGTTTAATAATGTTTGAAAATATAGAATTTCCTCCAACTATATCTAATTGTACATGCTTATTTAGACGTAAATTTATTATAGAACATAATTTATTTTATGATGAGAATATTCATTACTGCGAAGATTCGATTTTTGGATCGAAGGCAATGTATAATGCTAATAGATTTTATTATATGAAAAATAGATATTTTTATAATTATTTTTATAATCCAAATTCAACAACATCGACATGTAATATGAAAAAATGGGATTCATATTTAATTATAAATCAAAGATTAAAGCAGTATTTTACAGATAGTAAATTTGATTTTTCAAGGCAGATAAAGATAAATATGCTTTACTTTACTTTGAATTATTTAGAGGAAATTAAAAAATCTAATTTACCATTAGATAAAAAAATACAGAAGAGTAAACTACTTTTAAATGATATATATGTAAAAAATGTATTTGAAAATTTTAAATTACCAAAGGTTAATATAAAATTAAAATTAGTATTAATTTTAATTAAATATAGGATGAATTTTTTATATTCTAAAATATTTTATAAATAAAATTTTGTTATATGGAAATTTTATGAAAGGAAAAGATATGGCTAAGATAAGTGTAATAGTAGCAGTTTATAATGTAGAAAAATTTATAAGAAAATGTTTAGATAGCATTATAAATCAGACTATGAAGGATTTAGAGATAATATTGGTAAATGATGGTTCTACAGATGGTAGTGGAAAAATATGTGATGAATATGCAAAATTAGATAAAAGAATAATTGTAATACATAAAGAGAATGGTGGACCAGGTAGTGCTAGAAATGTAGGCCTAGATATTGCTACTGGTGAGTGGATTGCATTTGTAGATAGTGATGATTATATTGATAAAGATATGTATAAATTATTATATGAAAATGCTATAAACTATAAATGTGATATTAGTGCATGTTATTTTGAATATATAAATAAAAATAATATATCATTATATAATGCGAATAGAAAGTTAGGCATAACAGGCATATATAAAGAAGATGAATTTTTAAAACTATTATATGAAAATAGTGAAACAAACCTAATTTGTGTTTGCGTATGGAACAAATTGTATAGAAATATTGTTTTTAAGGAATTAAGATTTAAAGATATTATACATGAAGATGAAGAAATTCTTAATAATATCTATCAGAATAATTATTCTATATATATAACAGAATTACCATTATATAAATATCTGCAAAATGTAAACTCAATAGTAAATAAACCAATTTCAAAAAATAATTTTGTTTTTTTAGATATACTTTTTAACAGAATTGATATTTTCAGAAATAAGGATTTAAATTTATATAATAATGCACTCATAAATTATAGTGAGTTGAATATTGCCTTTTATAATGTAGCTAAAAAATTAGAGTTTGATTATAAAAGATATAAAAAAGATTTCAATAGTTTAATATTTAAAATTATAAAAAATAAAGATATAAAAATTAAAACAAAATTAAGATATTGTATATATTATATAAATCCTAAATTATATAGCTTGTTATTAAGTAATAGACTATAAATTAGGAGGTATTATCTGTGATTGTAAGTATAATAATGCCAGTTTATAATAAAGAAAAATATTTGGATAAAAGTATTAAAAGTATACTTAATCAAACATATAAAAATTTTGAATTGATAATTATAAATGATGGTTCAACAGACAATTCTAGTTGTATATGTCATAAATTTGAGCAAGAAGATATCAGGATAAAGGTTATAGATATTGAAAATAATGGAGTATCGAATGCTAGAAATATAGGTCTTAAAATGCTAATGGAGAATATGTACAGTTTATTGATGGGGATGACTATATTGATGAAGATATGCTACTAGATTTAGTTGATTTATCAGATAAATATAACACAGATATAATTATGACTGCAATAAAAAAAATTGATTTAAAATCTAATAAAAGTAAAGAAATAACTTTACCTTTTTCAGGATTAAAATCTATTGATGATATGATGGTGAATTTTGCCCAAGTTCAAAAAGAAACTGGTATATATGGTTGTGTAAGTAATAAATTTATTAGAAAATCTATTATTGATGAACATAATTTAAAATTTGATAAAAAACTATGGTTGGCAGAAGATTTAGACTTTTATTTAGGATTATATAAATATATAACAAGTGTGTATTTTTGTAATAAAGCATATTATTATTATGTACAAGAAGCTGAAAATTCATCAACTACATCTGATAAAAAACATGATTATTTACAACAGGCAGAAATAATTATAAAAGAAAAAGAAATGCTAGATTATAAAAAAGCATTGAATAAGAATAATTTAGAAATTGTTAATTCTGTAATAACAAATTTTATAATGAGTTATATACATCAGCAATTTAATTATAAGTATCATCAATTTATAACAGGTCTAGATGTAATTATAAATAATGATAAATTTATGACTAGTATAGATTGTAGCTGTAATAATAAATTTACTAATAAAGTAATGAAATTACTATTAAAAGATAAAAAAACATCAATTTATATATTATTTTTTATAAGAACACTATTAAGAGATATATATCGAAAGGTAAAGGAATAGGAGGTAAAAGTGAAAGAAAATAAATTGATAACAGTATTTACCCCTACTTATAATAGAGGATACATAATAGAAGAATTGTATAAATCTTTACAAGAACAGGTTGCATATAATTTTGAATGGTTAGTTATAGATGATGGATCTACAGATAATACAGAAGAATTATTTAAAAAATGGCTGCCAGCGTCTTGTTATGTGCAATGATCAGCGTCGGCTTGTTCAGTGCCTGAAT